>Ga0247734_1002108_pt1 | contig 13693 bp, 8 predicted proteins | sample UWRJL103311B2_FD_180933 | JGI IMG/M metagenome (GOLD analysis project Ga0247734, IMG submission 180933) | Plant litter microbial communities from Arlington Agricultural Research Station in Wisconsin, United States - UWRJ-L103-311B-2 | ecosystem: Environmental > Terrestrial > Plant litter >... | reverse complement strand
ATATGATAAAACACCAGTTGCTCCCTGGCAAACTTTTTCATGTAATCCGAAATAAAACCGTCTCCCTTAGGCGGAGAGGGTTTTAACTGGTATCGTATAGAATCTGTTGGATTGATTACCACTGGTTGATAATTTCGGGTAGCTAAAAGATTAAGGAATTTTGTTTTCGAAATCCGTTGATGATTCTTGTCGTATCCTAAAAAATCCTCATTCAATTTTATATTGCTGGTATAGTAATTCCAGAATGCCCCGAATTCAGTAAATGGCTTTACTTCTTCGATTCTTTCAAATACGCGTTCAGGCTTACTTTCCGCCTTGGTTTTGACCTCTTTAACAGGCTTTGCATCGTTACCGCAAGCGGCAAAAAGTAGCATTAAGAACAAAATTGATAATGTATGGCGCATAGATCAAGAATGTTTAACCAATATAGCTATTTTACATCAAAGCGGGAGGTATAATTGATTCCTTACTGTTACCATATAAACACGAAAGCAACCATCTCCGGTTGCTTTCGTATTTTATTGACCTTGTAATAATGACAAGATACTAAACATTGTTCCTGCTCGTGAACATTTTATCTTATGATGATCAATAACCAGGATTTTGTGTCAGATTATTATCCAGAAGGATTTCATCATTCGGCACCGCGTATAGCTGCCATTCTGGTTTCCATGTTCCGGGGCCCTTGGTAGGCGTTACAATAGTCATCACCTCGTTGACCTTGCCGGTACGCTTAAGATCAAGCCAGCGGTGCCCCCATTCTGTAAAAAGTTCCACTTGTCTTTCTTTTGCAATGGCAGTTAATATATCAGGTTGTGAGGCTGCAACAGCCGGGGCTAGTCCAGCGCGTTTTCTGATCACGTTAAGGTCGCTTAGTGCGGCGGCAAGATTTCCCTGATTTGCACGTGCCTCTGCACGTATCAGATACTGTTCAGCTAAGCGAAGCACCATGGTATATTCTGTTACTGCCTGGCCATTTTGATTCACCTTGTATTTATAAGCATAATTATAAGTTTTACCTCCGGCAGTTGCTGTGCCCACCCATGATGTTTTCCTTTTATCCCCGGGTTCAAATGCGCTGGTCAGAAAGGGATTCAGATAGATCGGATAAGTTACACTTGGGCCTGTGGCTGGTAATACATAAGCCAGTGCATCATCAGTATTTCGGCCAACAATCACCGGCTGAAGCGCCCAAATGGTTTCTTTACTGTTTTTCAGAAAAACCTGACTGGTGCCAACCGTGTCATATAGCGATTTGTTGTCAAGCAGCATGGTGGATTGTTTTTCGGCATTTGCGTAGTCCTTCAGGTAAAGGTAAGTTCTAGCCAGGAGTGCCGTTGCAGAACCTTTACTGGGGCGAACTCTTTCCGTGCTTGTTCCCGAACCTGTATTGCCTACATAATTATCACCCATTGAAGCCTGGGCTTCCTGCAGGTCGGTTAATATCTGCTGATAAACATCGGCAGATTTGGACCTGCTTAAAGTACTGTTAACTTTATAATCAGTTGATAGGGCAAGGGGCACATCGCCATACAGGTTTGTTAAATAAAAATAGAAGAAGGCCCTGCAAAACTTAGCTTCACCAAGCAATTGTGATTTAGCTGCAGCAGTTAGGGAAGGGGAAACGTTAATACCACTTATGGCTACATTACAGCGATAGATCAGCCCATAAATGTTTATCCACCTGTTGCCATCAGACACAGGCAGAGGCGTTAGCTGGTTGTAGTAGGTGTTGCGGTAAAGGTTATTGGAAATGTCAAATAGTGACAATTCATCTGCACTCAAACCGGCAAGGAGGCCTATTTTGGTGGGGCCCGTTGCATTAAATGTATTGCTCATTGTTGCATAAATGCCTGACAGAACCGATGCTGCGGTAAAATCTTCATTGTAAACGGTCTCTGAACTTACTGAGTTTCCGGGAGCATCAACAGTTACCGATTTTTTACAACCGGTAAGTATCATTCCGGTAATGATCATTATGGCGACGGCCGTAGTGCCTGCCTGCCTAATAAATTGCTGCAGGATCATAGTAACTGCATTATTCTGTTTTAATAATATTCTTTTCATTTCCTTTTAATTAGTTAAGGACAATTAAATACCAATGTGGATACCACCGGTTACAACTCTTAATGTAGGTAACTGGCTGTAATTGGATGTCTCCGGATCTCTGTTCAATTTGGTGATGGTAATCAGATTCTGGCCCTGAACAAACACCCTGATATTACGCATACCCAGATGGCTGATGTACCGCGTAGGAACAGACCACGAAATGCTCGCATTTTTTAATCTGGCATATGACCCGTTACGATAAGCGCCCGTGCTGCTTTCTGCGTCATCATGTGCAGTAGTCTCGTCATCACCTGTTCTGCTTAAACGCTGCGCCTGTGCAACCTGGCCCACCTGTGTCCAGTGGTCTGCAACAAAAGAAGGCGAATTTATATTGCCGCCCGGGGCAAGGCCGAAAAGATTATCCAAAACGCGTTGATTTACATATTGGATCAAAAAATCAAACTGAAACTGTTTGTATGTAAAGGAGTTATTTATTCCGCCATAATACTTTGGAAATGGATTAACATAACTGTTCCTGTCCGTGAGGAAATTAGGATTGGAGGTAAGCTGTCCATTGGCAGCAAGATATTGATAGAGACCTGTTTGCGGATTTACACCTTGATAATCAAAAAGTTTGATTACGCCAATAGGCTGCCCAACCACCAGTGTGCTTCTGTAAATAGGGTTTGCATCTAAATTTGGAAATTCTACCAGCTCATTTTTAGGAACAGTAAAATTGATTGATGTGGTCCACCTGAAGTTACCTTTCAAAACCGGCTGCGCGTCCACTGAGAATTCCCATCCCGTATTTCTTACAGTTGCAGGAAGGTTTTGCTGGATGGAGCCAAATCCGGTGAGCCCGGGCAAGGGTGAACTTACCAATTCATTGGAGGAGGTGTTGCGGTAATAATTTGCAGACAGCAAAATCCTGTCATGTATAAATCCAAGATCAAGGCCCAGGTTTAATTTTTTAGTTTCTTCCCATTGGAGGTAAGGATTGTTAAGCGAGGTAGGATAGAGGCTCGTGGCACCCTGGTAAGGCACGGTAGCTGAACCATATACCCGGTAAAGATCCAGATAGGCATAGTTAGCGATCTGATCACTACCGGTTGTTCCATAGCTTGCTTTTAACTTTCCAAAACTAAGCGATGGCAGCCAGTCACGCATGAACTTTTCTTCCGAGAAAACATAGCCGCCGGCGATGGAATAAAAGGTATTGAATTTGTTTTCAGGGCCGAACCTGCTGGACCCATCCCTGCGCACAGTAGCGTTGAAAATATACTTTTCTGCGTAAACATAATTCAGCCTTGCAAAAAGTGCATTGTATTTATACCGGGAGTCATCTGTACTGAGGACACTGATTGTTGTTGCAGCCTGTATGTTATCTAACTGGCTGTCACTGGTGAATCCGGTGCCTTGCAAACCAAGGAGTTGATTTTTGGTATGCTGAAAAGTTGCCCCCAGTAAACCATCAATAACACCGCCTGCAAGTTTTCTTTTATAGGACAGTTGAGGCTCAATAATCAGGTTCTGAATGGTTCTGTTTGAGGTTTGGTTGTTTCTGGTATAAAAATAATAGTAATCAGGGTTATATTGTGCCAGCGGGTTTTTAATGAATTCATCGGTTTCAAGCCTGTTGAAGCCAAATGCGCTTTTAAGGTTTAGCCCTGGCAGGAACTCATAACCGATTGTACCATTTGCGAGTAAATTATTTGCGGTGACAACATGTCCCTGCAGCGTGTAGCCGAGCGGATTATTGAATGAGTGCGTGCCATTGGGCAATGTTCCAAAATTCAAAGAACCATCGCTGTTGTACAATTCAGGCGCGTTTGGTGCTAACTGGAGCGCAACATTGTATGAGCCGGTGCCCAAAATCAGGTTGCGGTCATTCAAATAATTAGCGGATACATCAAGATAGAATTTCTTATTTGCAGAATGGTTGGACAAACTTACCTGAAAAGACTTTTTGTCATCAGTAAGATCACCAACATAAACAGATCCCTCTTTGTGATAGTTGGCACCGACCATGAAGGTTGTCAGATCATTGCCGCCTGATACCGCAAGCTGATAATCCTGATAATGGGCAGCTCTGCCTGCAAGAGTTTCCTGCCAGTCTACGTTTCTGTTAGGGTCGAAAACGCCATTTACACCATAAGCGGACGTATAAGCAGAAGAGGTTGTTGTAGTGCCGTCGTTTGCAAAGGCATCAAGGATGGACTTCATATATTGCTGTGTATTCAGCAACTTTGATTTTTTTGTGATCTCACCAATACCCTGCTGTAAATTCAGATCTATCTTTGTGCCGCCTGACTTTCCTTTTTTAGTAGTAATGAGGATTGCGCCGTTAGCCGCCCTTGATCCATAGATTGAGGTAGCGTCTGCGTCCTTTAAGATCTCAATTGATTCGATGGTCTCCGGATTGAGGAAAGCAAGCGGGCTCCCGCCACCGCTGGTACCCACAAGTGAGGTTAAATTCTGGGAAGGATAAGGTACGCCATCTATCACATAAAAAGGGTCATTGCCGGCAGCAATACTGTTTCTTCCCTGGATATTTACCGTGATGTTAGACCCTGCATTGCCGCTTGTCTGATTGATCACTACGCCCGGTATACGCCCTTGTAAAGCAAGGATAGGATTGTTGACCGGTTGCTTATCAATTTCTGAAGCTTTTAGTGACGCAATGTTGCCTGTACTAAGGCGCTTGGATACGGTGCCATAGGCCTGAACCTGTACTTCATCAAGCTTAGTATCAGATCTGCGTAGAACTATCTCACCCAAATCTTCTTTTGCTGATACCTTGCTGGGCTGAAAACCGATAGAGGTAATCAGTATTTGCGAATTTTCTTCAACATTATTCAATTGAAACGATCCGTTAGCATCTGATATGGTAAGCAAATTTTGAGCAAAAACGCGTATGGTGGCTCCGGGTATAGGTGTGCCGTTCTCGTCAACCAGTTTCCCCCTGAGGGTAAATGCTTTTAGCCTGTCAACAAAGTTTTGAAACAATGATTTCTTTTTCGCCTCAATGATGACCGCTCTGTCTTCAATTGAAAAATCGAGATCCTGATTTTTTAAGATCACTTCAAGCGCCTCGCTAAGCGGCACCTGTTTGAGGTCTAGAGTAAGCGGACTTTTATCCTGAATGACTTTGGAACCATACAACACGGTGTATCCTGTTTGTTTGGTGATCTCGGCAAAAATAGTTTTAAATGCCAGTTTCCTGCCCTTGATGGTCAGCGTCTGTGCACTTGAGGCCGCACTGACATTGATGAAGCCGATCGTTAAAAAGAGGATGACTAAGCGCATAATTAACCAGATTTTACGGCAACGCGAACCCGTTATACTGAGTTTGTTAGTATAAATATTGTACATTTGTTTAGTTTGGTTTATAGCCTGCCACCTGCTTCGAATCCGGAGGCTGCTATGTTAAACGATAAATTATCAATTGGTAATTTCCAAACAGAGACCAGATCGTTTCCAGCTTTCTGGTCTTGTTTTTTTTGATGAGTTCTCTTAATGTATCTGTTTTTTCATGTTTTTGGCTTTAGGTTATAAATTGGTTGAGTTGTTAGTTCTTAATTGATCTACCTGCTGATGTATATGGTTTTGTCTTTTATTTTGAAATGCATGTCACCCGCCGCCTCAAGCTTTTTAAGCAGGGTAAGAACGTTGTCATATCTTGATACCGAACCTCCGTATTGATAATCCTTGTTGGCACCATCCATGTATACGACTTTAACGTTGTACCATCGTGATACCTTAGACATAATAGTTTCCAGGCGCTCATCAGTGAACACGTATATCCCATCTTTCCAGGACGTATAATTAGCGGCATCCACATGGCGGATACTGATAACAGTACCAGTCCTGACAGCCTGTTCATCAGGTTTAAGCAGCTGTCCATTGATCTTCACTGATCCTTCTGCCAGGGTAGTTTGTGATTCCCGTTCTTCAGGGAAAGTACTGATGTTGAAATGCGTTCCCAAAACTTCTACCTGCTGACCTGTGGACGCTACCACGAATGGATGTTCTTTGTCTTTAGCGACTTCAAAATAGGCTTCCCCGCTCAAGGAAACTTTTCTTTCTCCGGCACCTTTAAAACTTGCAGGATAGGTGATGGATGATGTTGCATTGAGCCACACAAGAGAACCGTCAGGCAATTTCAATTGGTATTGCTGGCCGTTTGAAGTTGACAGCGTATTTTTGGCTGTATTTTCAGCCATGTTCTCACTAGCAGGATATTCAATTTTTCCTGTGCTGTCACGCAAAATTGTGATTCCCTTTTCCCCATTGATCAGCATAGGGGTAGACTTATCCAGCGTTATTTGTTTGCCGTTTGATAGCGTCAGCGTAGCTCCTGATCTGCCCGGATGGATGGCAGCGGCAAGGTTTGCCAAATCAGACTTATCTTGTTGAATATAGGTTTGATATAGCACTCCGCATAACAAGGCAAAGATGGCTACGGCTGCTATGCGCAGCACATATTGCCAGAGTCTTACCGGCTTTTGATCAGTTAAGAGATAAGGATTGGCGCGGTCAAGTCTTGCAAGAGCGGCATTCAATTGCTCCTCAGTCAGGCCTACCGGCTCGTCAGCTGGCCAGTTGTTATACCAGGTTTCCAGTATATCAAGTTCCTCACCGCTAAGTTGGCCCGTTCTTAATTTATCGAAAAGCGCTTTGGCATTGTTGTCATTTTCCATTGTACAGTTGTGGCTGTTTTATAATGATACGATCTGATGCAGCCCTGGGAGTAGCTGAAATTCTCTTTTTTTACAAAAAACACTATTTAAATAAAAAAAGCAGGATAAACAGTGGCCCTAATCTGCTTTTCAGGATTTTCAGCGCATTTTGCACCTGTTTTTTAACGGTTGTTTCGGAAATATTCAGAATATCTGCGATTTCTTTGTGTGAAAGCTGATCGGTTCTGCTCATTCTAAAAACTTGCTGCATTTTTTCAGGCAGCTGGGCAATCTCAAGTTCTACAATATCTGATAACTGCTTGAATCTTACCCGATGATCAGCATTCTCATACTGAGAAAGGAAAAGGCTGAGAGACTCAATATATCTGGCTTCCACCTGCTTTTTGGTAAGCAAATCAAAAATCCTGTTACGGATACTGGTGTATAAATACGCTCGTATGCCCAGCGCGGGTTCAATGTTATGTTTATTATTCCAAAGGGAGATGAACAGGTCATGTACCACATCATGCGCAGTATCCTCATCACGCAAGCGTTTATAGGCATGGATATACAGCAAGGGCTTATACCGATGATAAATTTCAGTATATGCCTTCTTATCTCCCTCTTTCAACAGGACAAATAATTCAAGATCATTTCGCTCTACAACCGCCACAGTAATTTGACAAAAATTTAAAGTGGAAATTACGTAAAATTAACAGATTACCGAAACGTGTAATGATTAAAAAGCCGCTTTTCAGGCTTTTTTTCGATTTGTTTTGCCCTTAAGTCCGTTTACCATGTAGGCTTGCCAGCGTTCATCTTTTCCAGATTTGCATTAAAGATTTTAAGATAATAGTCAGGGTCAGATTCTTTAGACAGATGCACCGCAGCAATTGCCTTTTTTTCAGTAGCTATGGCTTCCTCGGTTTTGCCGGTTTTGTAAAGCAGACAGCTATAAGTATCAAGCGTTGCATAGTCATCAGGCTTTTGTTTGCTCAATCTTTCCAGCCATGAAATGGCAGTTCGAAGCTGCGTTTTATCGTCGCTGTGCTGAAAGATTGTACTGTAGGCAACCTGGTTCATAGCAAATTCAAGGGAAGCAGATCTTTTGAGGTTAGCTTTTTCTATCAGCTCGATACCGCTTGAGCAGGCTGCCTGCCAATCCTTTATTCTGGAGTAGAAAAGATATTTTTGATTCAGAGTGATATCCTCTGCGCGTTCAGGTCCATAGGCCACCCTGATCTGCTCCCGGATTTTGTCCCATTCGGGAGTGATGGTCAAGGGTTTGCTTTTGTTATCATACAAGGCAGGAATGACAATTTGATTGGTAATTAAGCTGTTAGTTAGCCTGTAGCACTGGCCGGGATTTTTAAGTAACCTGTCAATTTCTGCTTCGTGGTTGTAAAAGAGTTTAAAATAACTGTCCCCAGGGGTAATGAGTCCCTGAAACAGGATGATGAACTTTAAATTTTCAGTTGTTTTCAGGGTTTCATCAGCTGCTTTATCAAGAAAATTTGCTTTGTAATCCTTCGCTACGGTGGCAGCAGTAACGTATTCGCCAGCTGTTCTTAATTTGATTGCGAAACCACGCTCGTCTTGCAGCTTCATTTTGTGCTCCGTAAACAGGGCTTTCTGAACAGCAATATTTTGAACCGGATCAAGCGCCATCTTCCCTGTTGTTATAAACTCTCCGGCGGTCATTACTCCAACACCCCTGTAAACCAGTTCCCCATCCGCAGAAATGAAAAGATAGGTTGGAAATGCCTCAACCTGGTAATCCTTTAATACGCTTTGTGCATCATTATACCAACTTTTGATATAATCATCATCCATCTTTGACCTGTCACCCTGTACACTGACATTGATAAAGTTTGCGTTATAAAAGTCGCCCACAGATTTTTGGGAAAAAACATCTTTTTCCATCATGTGACAGGGCACACACCAGGTGGCGCCTACTTTGACAAAAATTACTTTATGTTCTGTAAGTGCTTTTGTTTTTAACGATTTCCAGGTAGCGGGTTTATCAAAGTTTATACCCTGAGCGGAGGTGATATGGCAGAAGGAAAGATTTAGAAGAACAAAAAGTAGCAGGTTTATTTTCATTTTGTATCGATATTAGGTTAGTTTAAAGATGCTGTGCATCACTGATTTTTCAGTGCCTGCGAAATACGTTCTGAAAGGTCCCGCAGGTGCGCTGCAGTTCCCGCTGAAGTAATTTTTGATCTGCTGATCATGGACCTGACATCCCGAAGTTCCTGTTTCACCAGTGAAAGGGCATCAGTACAGTACGGATCAATTGTTCCGGCAAAGAATGGGCTTTTTTTAGGGTTCAGCGGATGATAACGGGTAATGAAATCTGCAAGCCTGGCGATATATAATTTCTGAAGGTTTCTTCGGTAGCTGTCAATTGGCTGATTCAGCCTGACTTCGCGAAATATCCGGTTATGTAAATCGGTAAGAAAGGCTGAGGGCTTATAAGCTTTGAAAGGATCTGAAGCTTCAAAAGCCATAAGGTTATTAAATACCCTGCTATATAATAAATTGCTGAGGGTAAGATCCTGCCAGGTGTAAATAACCTGGAAACCCGAAGAACCTGTATTTCTGAGTATTTGCGGATTGAGCAGCCAGGTAGGGGTGTTGAAAAGTTGCCTGTCTAAAAAATCCAAGGCCTCCAGTTGCTTTTCTTTTGGTACAAAATTATATACATAAGCTGTGTCACCGCTATTTTTTGGGCTTTCGTAAACGCCGCCAATAAATTTTGTAGCATGCGCCATATACAAGCCGAATTGGGTGGACAGTTTGCCATACATACTTTTTAAACCGTCATATGCATCATCATCACTGGCTGTCCATTTGGGTAACTGTAAAACGATACGCTTTAGGTTCTTAATCCCGTAGGTGTCTGCAACCATTGGATCATCACCGAGATCTTCACTCTGTGAACGCGGGTCATCCTGACTATTTTGACGGCCATACCATAAGCCATTGCTTAGGGAGCTTCGCTTCGCAATCATTTTGATCTTTTCTCTGGCATCAGCACTATCCAGATCACCGGTGTACCTGTATCCAAACTCGATTGCCCACTTGTCATATACACCGATTCTTGGAAAAATCCCGCTTTTATCAATGTGATCTTCAGGTTGTGCAACATAATTAAACCGGGCATAATCCATAATCGAGGGGGTGTGCCCATGTGTTTCTACCCACGCTTTGTCACGAAGTTTTTCTACAGGTACTGTTGCTGAAGCACCAAAGTTATGACGTAGCCCCAAAACGTGCCCAACTTCATGAGCAGCTACATAGCGCAGTAATTCTCCCATTACCCGGTCATCAAGGACGGTTCTTTGTGCTGCTGAGTCTACACCGCCGGCCTGGATCATATACCAGTCATGCACCATCTTCATGATGTTGTGGTACCAATTGATGTGCGACTCGAGAATTTCGCCGCTGCGGGGATCGCTGATGTACAGGCCTTCTGCATTTTCCCGGTCGGACGGTTTATAAACAAGGCTGGAATGAGCAGCGTCTTCAAGTGACCAGGAGCTATCCCGGGCCGCATCGGGAGCTATGCGCCCGGCAATTGCATTTTTGAATCCAGCCTGTTCAAAAGCACTTTCCCAGTCGTTAATGCCGGCAATCAGGTACTGTACCCATTTCTGTGGTGTGGCAGGGTCAATATAAATGATGATCGGTTTTTTAGGTTCTACAAGCTCGCCTTTGCGATACCTGCTGAGGTCTTCAGCTTTGGGCTCAAGTTTCCAGCGGTTGATCACCTGAAGGTTTTTTACATCCTGCGGGTTACTGTCAAAGTCTGTAAAAGAGGTGGTAAAGTAACCAATGCGTGCATCGGCCCTGCGGATGTCCATTCCTTTTTCGGGTAGCAGCAACAGGGAGGTATTGAGGGTAACTGTTGCAAAACCTGCGGAAAGAGCTGCTTCGGATTTTCGTTCTGCAGGCAGCAGGGCATAAGTTTTCAGCGTAATGATTTCTAAATGATTCTGAAAGCCGCGGACATCTTTAGTGTAGCTCCGTTCAGCACTAAACTGTCCAAGCCTGTAGCGCTGTTTTGCCTGAGTGCTTTCAAAGAAAAAGATGTTATTGTCACCAGAGATATATTCTGTCAGATCTATCTTTGATGTCTTTTGCTCCGTACCGGGATTCAGATTAGGAAATGCCGCCTCAATAGGCTCGATATTGGCACGCTGAACTGCTTTATACAGGGCGCTGGTACTATCACGGTTGTAGGTTTGGAAGTTTAGGCTATTCATAAAAATCCGGTTGTCCGGCCCTTTCTGAAATCTGACCACTGCCTGACCGATCAGATCACCTGCAAAACCATCAGATTCCCGTACTGATGCACTGGTTTGAGCCAACCGGCTGACTACCAGAATATCCCTGCCCAAAATGTTGTCAGGAATTTCCAGCAAATACTTGCCCATTACTTTCTGAACGCTTAAGAAAGCATCACTTTTAAGGTTTTTGATTGGTAAATGTCCTGCAGTTGTTGTTTTTGCTTGTGTTTGCCTGGAGGTGTCAGCAGTAATGGGGGGCAAACCTGCTCCCGCTGCGGTAACCGTCAGGACAGATAAAAAATACAGGCTTAAAAGTGCAGGTAAGTTTTTGCAAATCATTCTTTGTTAGGCTTTGGATAATCAGTGGCTTTTAGATCAGCTTTTCTAAATGCGTCATGAGCTTCTTGTTACTGAGTTATTACATTTTGCATGTGCAGCTAGCTGAACATTATAAAAGGTGATACGAACAGACCATGCGTTGGGGGTAGGAGGGTAGTTAAATTTTATAAGATTGAGATATAAATAAAACCTACGTTTCATTTATTTCGCGTGTCTGCTTGTGTAAATAGGATTAATTGACTTGTTATTGGCGTTATTTTCGTGGGGTATGAGCCGCGTATGATTTAAATATTTAAAACAATCGATACAGAAAGATGTTTTTTTATTGGCACACGAAAACGGCGAATGCCATGCTGAGAATAGAAAAAGCAAATCAAAATTATGGAAACAACATTAAAACCCGGTATCAACCACATTGAATTTTGGGTATCAGATATCCCTCAGAGCATGACATTTTACAACAGCTTTTTAACCCTTGTTGGATGGAAACGCTCCAGTGATCGTTCCTTTACCGATGGGAGCATGGTGATATATTTTATGGAAATGAAAGATGTGGAAAAAACAAGATCACTTGGAATAAGGCATATCTGTTTCCAGGCTGTAGAAAAAAAACAGGTAGATGAGGTACATCAGGCGTTGATGAAACAAGAAGCAAAGATCATTCGCGGACCGGTGATTATGCCATATTCCAGGGAATATTATACGGTTGACTTTTATGATCCGGATGGACAGGTAATTGAGGTGGCGCACACGCCTTATGCGGTAGAACCGTCTTAGAGTTAAACCCTTGTCACGTAAATTCATGTTGAGTAAAGATTGTTATCTGGTAATTGATTGAGTGTGATAACACTATTTGATATCAACTCAATAGATGCTGCTGCAAAATGATGCTGAGCGGTGCCAGATGCGATCTTTTTTCTCAAATAGTATCGTTTCACTTTGTCCACAACGTGGGCCGCAAACAAAGGAAGACTGTAGGATTGCAAAGTTGAAATCTCTTGAAAAGATGGGGTGGGAGAAAACATAATAGCCATTTTCATCGCCACCATTTATTAAACCTGAGATTTTAGCGGAGTTTGTCTTTTTATCATATTCAAGTATATGTGCGCGGGGAAATTCATGGCCTGTCCATATTGTAGTATCCCTTTGAGAATGGGCGATGAGCTCTTCAACTGATAAATCCAAGTTGTTTGCCTTTACTATGTCACTGGCACAAATCTCGGTCATAAATTTTGCTGGTGCCTGCAATACGAATATCGAGTCTTTCTTTAAATCCGTTTGAATATAACTTTCAAGTAAGGCGTAAGTTTCTTCGCTTTTCTCTGGTTCGTTCGATGTGACGTTTTCACTTACCCGGTTACATGAGCTTATGAAGCTTGCCCCTGATATTATTAAGAATACGCTGAGTTTTCTAGTATAGATCATACGCATTTATAGTGGTCTTAAAGTAATCACTCCTGTAGCCGGTTTAGTATAGATTTATAACTGAGGTTTGGCAATTTCATCTTTAATTAAATTTTCGATAGACTTATCTGACGGGCCTGGCGCATTGAAATTAACCACTTTACCGTTTTTATCAATCAGGATGTATTTTGGAATTGCGTTTGCGACATAAGATTTAGCCACCACGCCGCCCTTATCATATAGTTGCAACCAACTAGGCTTTTCTTCAGAGAGCGCTTTTCTCCATTCCTTCTCACCATCAAAAACTGCGATGCCCATAAAGGCTACTTCCGGATTGTTTTTAAATTTATCACTCAGAATTTTAAAATTTGGCATCTCCTCGCGGCATGGCAGGCACCAGCTGGCCCAGAGATCTATGTAGATTACTTTTCCTTTATAATCAGGCAGTTGATGTACCTTGCCGCCCTCGTCAGGGAGAGTAAATGGCGGGGCAGGTTTGCCGATCTGTAACTGCATCAGCTGTGTCTCTTTTTCTGCAAAATCCGCGGCTAAGTCTTTTTTTGCCGCTGGGTTGGTTATCGCATCATAAAGAGGTTGCGTCTTTCTTTTTGCGTTATTGAGTTCTTCGATTGAACCGGTCCTGCTGATAGTCCTGTTGACAGTATAATTCAGGAAATATTCTTTTACCTTACCTTTAAAAAGCTGGTTAATCAGTTTCAATTGATAACCAGGTTTTTGTACCGCAACAGAATCATCAAGTTTATCCAGTTTGTTCCTGTACTCATAATATAAGGGGAGTGTCCAGCTGGTGTAATCCTCAGCAATCAGGTAATCGTCATTAGATACCTCCTTTGCAAATAGTGGCGGTACATTTTTCTCTACTACATCTTTCATTTTATCCTGGCTGTAGTTGTTCATCACTGCAAATTC
>Ga0247734_1002107_pt1 | contig 13696 bp, 14 predicted proteins | sample UWRJL103311B2_FD_180933 | JGI IMG/M metagenome (GOLD analysis project Ga0247734, IMG submission 180933) | Plant litter microbial communities from Arlington Agricultural Research Station in Wisconsin, United States - UWRJ-L103-311B-2 | ecosystem: Environmental > Terrestrial > Plant litter >... | reverse complement strand
GGACGGCTGGGGGTTTCTGGCCGAGACCCCAACGGCGTTGAGTGAATCGAAGAGCGGCTGCAGCAGCTCGAATGTTTGGTCCTTGCTGAGATTGGGCAGCTCAAAGGTGGTGCGAAACGTATAGGCGGTGCTGGAGCCGGGCACGGGGTTTACGTAGTTATAGGTTGTGCCTCCTGCGGCGGTGATAGTTTTGCCGTAGTGGAAGAAGAGCTTGACGCCTTCCCAGAAAGCGGTAATGTTTCGTCCGCTCTGGAATGAAAGAGATGAACCTGTTACGTATGTTGGAGGATATGCTTTGACGATGAGAGAGGTGACTATTCCATAAGTACCTGTATAGCGTTAGTTCAAAGATGGAGGAGATAGAGATAGAAGCATATGGTGGGTTGCTAAACAAGAGAAAGCAAAACTCACTTGCTCCACCTCCTCGAATTGCATAGTAAAGATCTTCATTCTCTTCCGGACTTGCAGTGACGAACTTCCCATTTGCCGTTACTACCTGCATAGTAAGTGGCTGATCCGACCCTAACCCGTAAAGCGATGCGAGAACACCATGTCCTCCGCCTGAAAACCAGCCTCCATATGCACCGACTGACTTTCCACTTGGTATAACAACGGTGGTATTATACTGCTCCATATATGGAAATAGCTCCCAAGCTTCAAGCCCAGCGGCAACGCGAGCTGCTTGGTCTGCATAGCCAGTCTGTTTATGCTCTGGTAGATACTCAAAGTTTTTGAGAAAGTGAGTCCAGACGCTGATTGAGCCAGCTCCGGCTGACCTTCCAAGGAACTCATGACCGGTGTTCCTAGAAGTGAGATAAGTTAGTTGGCGGGATTCTTACACCGAGAAGATACGAGTTATTTACTTGATGATCAGTCTTATGTTCTTGTTTCTGGCAAAATTGACAGCAATCTGAATTTGACGAACGGTCGTAACGTTGACGACGTAATCTGGAAAACCTCCACGAGTGCAATTCCCGGTTGGGTTCGAGGTAGCAAAGCAGGTGTCCCCTTGGGGCCATTCCGTTAACACCGTGAGGGGATCGTCTATATAGAAACGATTCGTTCTAGCCGTTGATAAGAGATATCTACACTTCGCCGCATCTTTCGAGGGGCCATCATAGCATGCCGCTGCCGCTGGTTCTGGTCTTAATAGAGCTCCATCTAGTGAAGTATTGAGTCGTTGCCATTCCTCATCAAGTGGCCATTCTGGGCTCCCAGGAAAAGTCTTGCATCCTGCCGCATTTATCGGGTTTGCTGAGCCTTCATCTTCGAATGCTATGGCAGAAAAATTTCCAATATCTGCTTCGGTTAACTGAATAGACTCGTATGGAAAGTTGATACAAAGGACTCTCGCGAAGAGGACAAATAGAACTATGAAAATACTGGCCATGATAGTCATGCACAGAGCAAGTTCCTCTGTAAAGTGGAGTTCAAGCGACTAAGTAGGGTCAAAAAGAAACGTGTGCGTGTACCTTACCTTACTTAGGTTCATGGACCCTCTTTGGATCTACAATTTGTGATCAGCAGTTTCTTTTGCCGTTTCTGTATCGGGAGATTATAGGATGGTATATTAATGTATGTATGCTCGGGAGACTGTGCTTCCAAGCTAAGGTGAACGGGCGTGAGATGAAGAATGAATGTGTACTTGGCATGCGTGGAAGTTACCACTGCAACACCACGATGCAGAGTAAGCCAATGACCCTCCATCGACATTATCGGTAAGGGTGATTCTTGCTCACCACCAACAAAAGTCCAGGCTTCTATCTTCTCGGAACATATTTACCTGCCTTTTCTTGAAATCATATGATATGCTATTAAGTTATTTCGAATCCACCAGTTATCGTTAAATAGAACTCATATATGGTTAAGCAAAGCTCGTAACCGGAGAACTACTCAACAGCAGAAAAATGTTACACAGCATCATTGGGGAACAAAAATTACGGTCAGGCCAATGAATAACTACAACAGTGCTCCATTATAAAAACATACAACTCGGTAGCGGGTACTACCGAATATATGAACCACTAAGAATAGATCTGTTCAAGTATAGGCTGAAAAGGATATATTCGTATATCTGTAGTGTTACTCGTCGAAGGTGGTCAAATAATGTTCAAAAATCCAATACTGTATTTACCCTGTGCCTAAATAGACCCGAGCACGTTTTTTCGTCCCCTAGGTAAATCGGTATGATTCCGATGACTGGCATTGTTTGAGCCGCTCAATATATTCCACATCAGCAATTAATACGGACGGAAGCATATTAAATGCTTGCATCTTGGGCTGATAATGTGACTAGCTATTTGTCAATAAAGGAGCCACATAATAGACTTACACAGGCGTAGAGATCTGGAACATTCTCATCCATTGATATCTGATGCTCGTATCACGGGAGCCATAGTCAGCGAAATGTAATACACAAGGCCGAATGAACTTCAGGGTGCACAATTGGCCCTACGGGGACTCTTCTTGTGCACAGAATATAATTTCAATGCGGGAGAAACCATCAAAACATATCCTCCCTATTTAACGTCGTCTACTATTATAGATATATTTTATTCACCCAGCCCCGCACTATGAACGTTTAGCTGACAGCTGCAAGGACGGGATACTACCCTAGTTCCTTGATCCATTTACAGCTCATAAGGTAGCATTATCTATGCTAGGCACATTAACTTCTATTTGCAGCGTGCCTGCGAATCAACTCAAAAATGAAAAATTAATAAGCCGGCAGAATTTTAGCGTAAGAAATCCAAGAAATCAAGTAAAGAAACAAAACAATCGTGTAAAATTGGCTGATAATCGCCACAGCCACAGCCGCCGCCTAAAGCTACTTCAACAACTTCTCGCCCTCCCCGTCCCGCTCCCGTTCGCGCGCGGGCATTTGACATCCCCATTCCAAACTGCCCCGATGTTACTTTCCCCGCACTGGAGTTTAAAGTTCGGTTCCCAAATGCTTGTGCCTTCCCGTTGTTGCATTCCGATCCGTGCCCAGAAATCACAAACCCCTTTACCTTAGGTAGCTTTCATTCTTCCCTTCCCTTCCCTTAGCCCTACAAAACCGGCTCACTCCCTGGCATTGAAGATGGCAAGCGAAGATATTGCTAGTGCTAGTCCAGATCGGGAGCTACCCCTTTATATTTCTACAAAGGCTTCTGTTAGGAGGGAATATGTTCTCTAGACATGACTGAACTGCGACTTCCAATGAGTTCGTACTTATACTGATAGAGTTGGCGTGGATATAACAATACTTATGCTCGATAGAGACGAATGTTCAAAGAAGAAACCAACACCAGGAGGTAGAAAATAGAGGGGAGAAGTGGCAATGGATGAGTTGCTCACAGAGATCGAATTCTATCCTAGAATTGAATATCAGTGACATGTGCAATACCTGTGTAGAGGATATCTACTAACACTATAGGCAGTCACTATTGAGAAGTACCGTAAATCATTACTTACCTTGAATTTTCCGACATCTGGCAAAATTTATTAAGGGTTAGTATTGTTTTCGTGTTCGGCTATGAAATTCCCAAGATAAATGGTGATGCTTCCATTCTGACTCACAGCCTCTTCGTGCCGATATCAAATTCTTTGGATATACCTTGTCATTCCATCCTAACTCATTTACCCTCGCCTATTAGTGAGATTGCACGGATCCTGAAGTTTCCAAAGGTACGATTTCCTTCTCATCTTATGAATAACGGAACCTCGACAAAAATGGGAACAACGCAAATAGACACGCGGTCTACAATCTCTTCCTTATTGTTAAAGAGATTTTAGATAGCCTGTGGCATATAAATATAGCTATTTATAAAGAAGTTGAGAAAAAAGGAAAGATGTATAAGCCAGAGCCATCGTAAAGAAAAGAAACTAACAAGAACTCCTTAAGAGTTGATGATTCGAAATGCTCTAAAATAGATTGCCTCCGTAATATCATCTAAATCACGACCTACATATACATGTGAAACTTCTCATATACTGTATCATAAGGCTTTCCAAGGTAGCCTGCTTGGCCACTTCATACCTTCACCCAATCATAGCCCAAATCATCCAATTTCGTCCCTTTTTAGATCGCGGTCAACTAAGATAGCGTGTCATGGCCCTGATATCACAGGGGGGGGGTTCCTCAATGTAAAAGCATGGATCTTGAATTTAGTGTAGTCTAGAGAGGAGAGGGGGTTTCTCGTGATGGAAAGCTACTGTGTACTGTACTCTACATGACAGTACGAAGGAGTTGGTGCCTGAGGCCACAACATAACGTCGCTGGCTGGCTGGCAAGCAATCATACAGTAAAATGTTGGCGCACCACTCAGACCTTCCTATCATTCAATTTCAGCGGACGATTATCATACGCTTATTTCGCGAAGCTAAATAAAGGAAATAATTCTTTCGTAGAGGCTTAGAATTGAATCACGGAGGGGGCGTTAGGCTGGCAAACATGCCAAGAAATCTTATCACAGGATATTAGAAGTATAGCTACAGGAGGGATAGGTAAGTGGTGTTTATATAACATAGCAGGTTCTCCTCGGATCCTGTCTCTCATGCATGTATACTGAGAGGTGTTAGATCGATTGGAGGCTCCATTGATTTCTCTGAGTCTTGTGGAGTTTGTTTGGCTGTAACATCAACTCAGATCTCAAGATGCAAGCTATCGTACCCATTCCTATCTGATTTCGATAGAAATTAAAAAAGGACCGAAAACAACTTAGATCTTGCTGGCTCTTTTGCAACTGGTCAAATACTCATTTCTTCACCGGCGCTCACTCTTCTTTGTCTCTTGGTGCTCGATGATACGCCCAACAGTACCCGGCCTTCAGCCAGTTTAATTCCAGTTTAATTGTGTTGTAGCAAAAAAAGCTGACCATTTGGGTGCGTACCGGTGTTTGTATCTGCAAGAGAGCCCAACCAGCTAAGCAGGATCCTATCCGTGGAGGGGGAGCTGTATTTCTGAATAAGGCTGTGAGTTTCTCATGATCGGCAGCTGTGTTACCATGCACGCCTGATTGGTTGTAGCTGGGCAGTGTAAATGCAAGATTCTGGAATCGACCAATGAGCGATGGTGATGAATCAGGCCTGTCTGTATGGTGTGTTGAAACGAAACTGTAATGCTGCACCGCTGTATAAAATCATGGAAATCCTCGACTTTAAGATCTTTCGTCAACAAGAGCTGTGTTCACTTGAAGATACTTTTTTTTCTTATCAGACATAAGTTTCAGAGCACCGACCTCAGTATTTTGATCAGAGGCGAGCATCATGCCACGCACGACGAAAGGCCCCACGGAAGAAGAGTGGCTTGCGAAAAAGCCCACGATCCAGAACCTCTATGGATCATTGTCACTTACGCAGCTGAAGGATCATATGAGAATAAATCACCAGTTTATCGCGTCGTTAGTTGTTCATTTTCTGAGAATCCAACGTCAACCTTGCTGACTAGGCACTAGTGATACACAATATGAAAAAAAGCTTAGGAATTGGGGCCAAAAGAAGAATTTGACTAAAGAAGAATGGCTATACATCATGCATAAATGCCAAAGGCGAAAACATGTAGGCAAGAAGAGCAACATCATACATCACGGTTCTTTGATTCCAACAGCAAAGATTAAGAAAGAGGAATATCGTCACTCGCTTTCCACTTTGCAAGCATTTGTGTCTCGTAAGTCGAGATTTATCTTCCTTGATTCGGACTTTTCACTAACACCACAATAGATCCTAGTCCACCACCCTTGGCTAGCATATCATTTCGCACTCCTTCGCCTGCACAATCGCCATATATGGAAGTAATCCCAAATACTCCGGAATCGCAGAATTACTCCAGAGAGATGATTCGCACGACTTGTTCTTCTAAGCGGCTCGGCCCCCTTTTAAATGTGAATACCAAGAACCTTCCATTCAATCAGTTCGAGGAAGCTTTTACGCTTGGACGTATGTTGCTTCTTTATGACTTCAACTATTCTGTTGACTGACTCGCCAAGAATTTAATAACCTTCCTACACTTTTGGAGTGTTCCGAGAATTACGATCTAGGTTCATGGTTTGAATCAGCGATGATGGAATTTCCTACATATGAAATGGACCCATATCTTATGAATATCGATGATTTGACTATGAGCGTGGACCCCTTTACACATCAAGTACCTTTCTTTGCGCCAATTCATGAACACGACATTATGATAGCTCTAGGTTATTCCAGGATTGCCGAGATTACATATTCTTTCCAGTCATATCTGCAGGAACGTATCAAGGCTACAATGCTGATTGACAGCACTGACGAGATTCGTAACCAAGTACAGAGACTTTCCGGACCATCTGATGCGCAAGCCTATTTTGAATTTCTGAAATTTGTGGTCTTCTTTTCGTCAAATGGATTTTCAAATCTATCTGATGGGAAAATAATACTGGATTGGATTACTAGGCAAACCAAGACACTCCTGATCAATGTCATGCAACTTAATCTTTTATCGGTTCAGGCGTTTCTACAATATCTGATCGGATTGGCTGTGCGAACAAACGACAAATCGGCGGGCAGATTCTTACTTGATTGTGATAAACACCAAAGATTATTCCAAGGTCATACCGACCAACTCCTGTTAGCAGCGGTGAGGCTTGATCACATTGCTCTCGTCCGGTCTCTCTTAAACATGAACCTGGATATCAATGCAATATACAAAGAGTCCGAAAGGGAGAGTACATTGCTCAGTAATGCGGACTCTGTCGACATGGTTAACATGTTAATACAAGCAGGTGCTGATGTCAACGCTGTGAGCCCCCGGTACGGCAACCTAGGCTGGTATGATTGGACACCATTGTTCCGAGCGGCTCGCCAATGTCCAATCGAAGTTGTTCGGGCTTTGCTAGATGCTGGGGCAGATGTTAACCTGGGTTGCGGGGATTGGTTGGGAGATAAATGTTTGAGCAATTTAACAAATGCTATCGAGAGGGGAAATGTGGAGCTTGTTAGCCTCCTACTCGATGCAGGTGCCACATACCGTCCTCTTGAAAAGTATTACAAAAACACCACCCCACGACACGCAACGGGTCTCGGTTTTGGGGTCGGTGAAGGTTCCTTAGAAATAGTGAGGGTTCTACTCGGTTCCGAAGGCGTTTTGCACAACATACGCTCTGGAAAAGAGCAGGAAGCCTTGTCAGCAGCCGCAAAACGAGGGGACACGGATATTATCCAGTGTCTAATGGCGGTTGGAGCAGACTTCAATATCGGAGAGAATGTCTATGACGGCTACATAAGAAAAGAAAACACATTAGAGGACGGAATATCAGAAGAATGGGATTACTATGTTGAACGACCTCCTCTGTCGGCTGCCATCGAAGCAGGACATGTAAACGTGGTGAAGCTCTTAATTGACCATCATGTGGATGTTAACGCGGCAGGAGCCGGCACTTTCAGCTCCAATCCGCTCGATACGGCTCGCATTGTTGGCCACGATTCGATCTCCAAGCTGCTTAGTGAGGCAGGCGCAATCGGATTTTCCCGATCGTTCAATTGTTATGACAGTATGGAGATACAATTGGCAGCGATACGGGAAGATACTCATAGAGTTGATACGTTGGTGCAGATGGGGATTGATCCTATATTCATACTCGATCAGCTTCACTGGGAATTATTACATCTATCCTACTCAGATCCAAATCATGTGTTATGGCGTCGAATTTTTAGAACTTTGATGGATGTGTATGGCGGGGATTACAATGTCCGATCGCCTCGGTTTCAAACCACCCCACTTGAAATTGCAGTTCGCATCGAGGATTACTCGCGGGCTCAGTGGCTTGTCCAGCATGGTGCCAGTCCAGTCGTAGATCTAAGTCCAGAGCTTGCCGAAGGATGCCATTCCTTCATTGAGTTGGTATTGTTGACTGGACATATATTGTTAGCTAAGGCTGTTTCATCTACAGATGCAGAATGTGTCGCCTCCACAATCGATCTTATCAAGCTCATGCTTAAAAAAGGGGCTATATTGGAGAGCCCTGGCAGGAGTGTTCTTGCTATGGCAATAGCATATGGATGGGATATTGACATGATAAAGTTTCTTGTCACGGAAGGAGCCCAAGTCAATCCGGACTGGGAAGAGAGTCCATTGCAAATGGCTTTATGCGAACAAAGCACGAAAACCTATGGTCGCATTGTCGACTACTTGCTTTTGGAAGGCGCGAATGTAAACGCACCTCCACCCCCACCCCCACCCCCACGCATAGGGTACACACAGCGGTATCGATCGAGAGGAACAGCTCTGCAACTCGCTAGCCTCTACCAGAATGATTTAACGTTAATCAAGCGCTTACTGAAATTGGGTGCCGACATAAATGCTCCAGCTGTACAAGGTGATGACCTAGCATTGAAAGGTACTGCACTACAGTTAGCAATGAAGAAATATCCTGGGTGCCAAGAATCTACAGAGCTCATCCAGCTTCTGCTTAGCAAGGGTGCTGATCTGAATGCCCCAGCTGCAGAAATAGACGGACGCACTGCGCTCCAGGTGGCCGTCTCGTTGGGACCTGGAGGCGTCAAGCTAATTAATCTGTTGCTTGACAATGGGGCAGACGTAAATGCACCACCTGCAAGGGAACGTGGAATCACAGCTCTGCAAGCGGCAGCCATCAAGGGATACATGAATGCAGCGCGTCTACTACTGCAACACGGAGCTGATGTTAATGCTCCAGGTTCCGAGGTAAATGGAAGAACAGCATTGGAAGGTGCTGCTGAACGGGGGCGCTTAGACATGGTACAGCTCTTACTCAATAATGGGGCAACTGCGTCTGAAAAAGCAGCTAATTTTGCTAAAAAACGGGGTCATTTGGTCATATACGATTTGATTATGAAGAATATACGATAGGTGTAATGATGATGAATGGAAGTTTATTGATGTTTGACTGATTCTGGGCCATATCCTAATTTCTTCTTCTTCTTCTTTCCCCCGTAATCATATAGAAAGAGGATTGACCTTGAAGCTGTGAATCATCACGCTTCGCTGAAGTATCCTGACCAATGTTCGTTCCAAAATGAAACTATAAGTGCTCGATCGTACAAATCCATATTCGACGTAACACGTCTTCAGCCGTTACTCTTCGGTAGCATGATTAACTAACACTTACCTAATCAGCTTATCAGAGACTTTACTACACTATCTCGATGGCTTTGTTTGTTGTTTTATTGCTTAATTGGACGTCAGGTAGGTAGTTTTGCTGACGTCTGGTATGCCCCTTCGCTTAAATATTTTTATGGGGCCGGTGGCGCGCCAACTGAACTCCCGAGTTTAGCCCCAAGCCCATTTAGACAAAAGGCACACATCCATAGGGTAGCATAATTTGGAAAAAGTCATCGTTCTACTATAGATTCTTGAAAGTATGGGTGTACCTTTGCATTTAAAATTGGTAGCTTTTGAAGATTTGAAACTTATTAGGTGTAAAACTGACGATGAAATTTGAAGTGAAGTATTGTATCTGCGTTAACTGATATATGCGCACCATTATTACTGCAGCCAGATTCGCAATTAGAACCACCTATCAAAAAGGCAAAGAAAAATGACATTACACAAAACCAAAAATCAATAGAATTTGAGGAATACATGATCATTGATACACTTTGTAAGAGGCAGTCTTATCGTACATCGACAGAGTTTGAAAGGGACTGTCTCTTACAATATCTGAACTCTCCTCGTAATAGAATTATCCTTCTCCGCCTCCTCCATAACCATGCACCAGATCGTAGCAACATGCCACTGTACAAACTGGACAAATTAAACAGGGCCAAAGATTACATTCATTTATCACAAATATCTGACATACTCTGCTATCTACTATATAAACCCCCCTTCCTCCCCCGAAAAGGATCGACGAAAGTTAGTCATGATATTCCAGCAATCTTTCACACCCTAATCAAATCGAATAATACTTCCCTGCCTCGTTACATACCCCATCATTCAGGATTCCAACATATTATGCTCCACTATCTCACTAGGGTCGGTTATATTAAGACTGGGAAAGGGCTGCTTCTCATGCATAACAGAGCCTCTCAAAACTCAATTTTGAGTTTAATTTACCACTTCTTAAGAGAAACAGCAAACAACCCAAACCCCCCAAAAACCTTCCATAGTTTCTCTTAAAATAATCTTCCTTCCTATTCATTTCACAACGTGGCTTTATATACTACCACAAAAAAGCTTAGACTTACGATCTAGTATACCCTTCCTCAACGGGAAATCCTGATCTTTGTTTTCGCTCTCCTTTTTTGTTTAAGAGGAAGAAAGGAAGGCATGAAGAAAATAAGGCCCAGCCAGCTCTAAACCAATCTCCCATTTCATGAATAAATACACACATATATATAACCCATCCGCCCCTCCGTATAGCGGTGTGAGTGACACAATGAGATAGAGGCAGTATATATATATAGAGACCGCCAAAAAAACGTCTCTTAAAATGAAATATAGCATAGATATAACTGCTTCAGAAATGACAAGAGGATACACGATCTTGAACAAATTGAATTCTATTTCAAGTGGGGGGAGGTGGAGATATATAAATCATAGCCATTCTACTTCTTCCCCCGTGAAGAATGGAAAGAGAGATGGATGCTTGGATGGATGGTTGGATGGATGGATAGATTGTTGGTTGGTTAGGGTAGTTATAGTGGCTATTCTGATAAAAAGAAAAGAAACGCATGTATAATTAGTTGTGGAAGAAGGTAGGGATGTATGTATGCATATATGTATGTATATGGCAAATGAGAAAGTGGTAGGGTGGTAGGTAGGTGGGTTGGAATTTTGATTATCTTTGGGAAAAAAGAGGTTAGGGGATTAAAGTTAGGGATTAGGGATGGTGTTTTGGGTATATATATATATGGTGTGATATATATATGATTGTTATACCACTTCTGGCGGTGGTAGAGGGAGAAGGAGGGATGGGGTAACTTGCACACGCCAGTCCAAATGGGACTCTACTGTACACTCTTTCTTTTATGTCGACGGTGCGACGGTGCGTGTTCACGTTGGCGCTCAATGCGATTTCCACAATACAAAGCAAGCACCCACGAATAACGAAAAGGAAAAAAAAGGCACTCGTGGACATTCAATCATTTCATTTCAGTCATAAAACGTACTATCTATCTCCTAAACAAAAACGAAATCCACCAAGCTCACAATGCCGAACACTCCCCCAAATCCAAAAGCAAAACACCATTCACCAGAGGCTATGTGGGACGTAGCTGACTTTGCTACCCGACATATTCTGTCCAATTCCATACAGAACTGAAAAAGATACAACATATATGGCTCAAGAAAATACGAAGAAAGGAAACGTCAAAAGTAACTAATCATCTCGCCTCGCTATGCAATTTGCCTATGCAAATATATTTTCGTTCCTGCTTTCGATCCCTCTTATTTAGATGGTCGGTCATAGCTCATCAATCGTATATCGTCAAATTTTCCCATCTCTGACTCTCTTCCTTCCTCTTCACCACCGCAATAGTTCGCATCTGGGTTGGAATCACCATTGTCTTCTCGGACCCCCTCGATCATAAATAATCTCCCTTTCGACAATCCTCTCATCATCGAAATGATGGGAGTTTTTGGAACGGCGTCTCTGGTGTCGTTCATATTCCGCACGGTCTCGTTCGTGTTTCTCCATGCGCAGACGATCGCGCTCGATCTCGCGAAGACGATGCTGTCGGTCGCGACGGATTTTCTCGGAGAGTTGCACGAGGGCTAGAACATCCTCCTATATTACCACTATCAGCAGCCGCTTCGGAATAAGATTTGTTTTTTGGGGGTGGGAACTTACATATCCAAGATATTGGATGACATAGTAGAAAAACTCTGTCTCCTCGTAATCATAACCCATCTGTTCGATAGCTTCTTTGACGACCAAATCCTTGGTAATCTCTGTCCACAGATCACCGACTCGGTTTTTCTGTGGCCGTGGCATACCGACTCTTCGATCCGAAGACGATTCCTGGATCCGTTCATATTCGTGTGAGTAGACACCACCCCGCGATCGTTTATGGCTCGAGATCTCTATTTCCAGCCCATTACTCTCGCGTCGCGGTTCCGCAATCTCTCTCGGTCTTGCCAACTCCCGTTCTCGTTCCGGTATAAATTTGCTGCGTCTCACACCGTTGTATTTCTGCCATGTGATTTCCTCGGCACCTCCCCCTACACCTTCCATGCGTACTCGTTCGGTTCCTGGTGGCACATCTACAATCGCCCAGTCTTTCGTCGCTCCGTTGTATGCCTCGCCGATATAGGCTCTGTCCCCGGCTTTCCTGGCATAATAATCGGATTCGCTCTCATTATCTCTGATATCGATTCGCACTTTGTCCCTTGGTGTTGGCCGTGCGCTCACGCTCCTGCGTCTGCTTATGGTAAGACGGTTGTCTCGTACTTTTAGCTTCTCTCGTTCTTGCTCGTAGACATAATCGTCGTCGTAATAATCATGTCGTCGACTGGGGGGTTGCGGGGTACGTGAACGACTGCTACTGGTGGTTTTCTGATGGATATCCACTTCAGTATTTCCACGAGATTGGTAGATGTCAATATCCGTCTCTTTGACTCGGGGAGTGCTACGACGTGGTGGTGGAGGCGGGGTAGGGACGCGGGCATGCTCAAAACCTGTACGAGAGATTAGTGGAACGTCGTTAGAATGATTGGCGGGGGAGGAATATATACCATGATCAATGTGTCGGTGGTGAGTGATGATTTCTTGGTGGATGGGAGGTGCTTGGATAGGTGCTGGAGGTGGTGCCGGGGAGAGCGAGCGTATTGAGGGGGACGGTGAACGGCGGGTTTCTCGTGTCTGGGTGATGTGAATCCGTTCGTCGTGGTCGTGTAGTGGAGATAGACTTCGCTCCCTTCGTTCGACGTATCTTTCATGAAAACGCTCTGGAGACACGCTTCGTTGCCGGATGGGAATCCGCTCTCTCGTCTCAATCACTCTGGCCCGTAGTTGTTGTGGAGGGGGTGATAGAGAACGCTCTCGGTCCACCCTCATGGTGGTCCTCACTCTTTCTTGCACACTTGGGGATCTTTCCCTCGTCACAATTCTCTCGTGAAATTGTACTTCGGGACTTGGGTCTCGAGGTCGTCTTTCCAGCGGTCGTGCGTACTCGACTTCACGCTCCCGCACGACCATCGGCCCAGCAGTGCTCTGGACATTATAGTCGTCTCGCAGGAAATCCGGTCGACGTCCCGGCTGGCTCTCTCGGCGTATGTAAGTATCGACTTCCTCATAATCTCGATCGCGCACTCGGACTGGCGGTGCCCTTACTTCCTCTCGGCTGAAATATTCTCGTTCGTCGTAAACCGAGCCGCCGTGTCTCGACCCCATGGCTGCTTGCTACCTGATAGCAAAAGAGATGGAGGGAGGGTTGTATGGTTTCTGCTTTATTGTTGCAGTTTAAAGTTTCAAGAGCGGGCGGGTTAGAATTAAAAGCAGGAAAATGGTCAGAAGTAGGATGAGGCTGCGAGGGATTGATGTTCATGTAGGTTGGTCGAAGCTTTTTGCTTTCGCACAACCAAGCCCGGCTGCGAGTGGGAGCTGTGTGTGAGTGGGAGGAGTGCGAATGGGGATGACGATTGATTTGGAGGGGTTGGGTGGTTGGATGGGAGTAGTTGATGGGATCCTTGCTTGACACCACGGGCAGTAAGCAGCACGTACCGCACCGTACGTTACGTCCTCTTCTTCTTCTTCTTCCTGTT
>Ga0247734_1002106_pt1 | contig 13705 bp, 8 predicted proteins | sample UWRJL103311B2_FD_180933 | JGI IMG/M metagenome (GOLD analysis project Ga0247734, IMG submission 180933) | Plant litter microbial communities from Arlington Agricultural Research Station in Wisconsin, United States - UWRJ-L103-311B-2 | ecosystem: Environmental > Terrestrial > Plant litter >... | reverse complement strand
ACCAAGAGGCGGATCAGCCCCATCGCGTTGATGATCGCGTCGCCGCGAAAATGCTCGGCCGAAGTCTTGTGCTCGATCGCGCCCAGCACGAATTCGCGCACCCAGATCGCGCCCTGCAGCACGGCGGCGATCGTGAACAGGAACATGATGAAACGGTCAACCGAGGGCGGCGTCTGCGCATAGCCATCCACCGCGCGCACCGCGACCATGATGATGAAATAGTTGGTCGTCTTGGTGACGACCCGACCCAGGATCGTCAGCCAGTCCCCCCGTGAACGCCGAGGGCGGCACAGTCGCGAACCCAGGCCACGCAGGGTATAAAGAGCGGCGACGATCGCTGCCGCGATGGCGGCCGAGATGACGATCTGCAACCAATACGTCTGGAACCATTCGAGGCTGGAGTTCCACAAGTCGCGCACCTGAACGTCAACGGCGACCGCCGGGTGTGCGGGCCCTGGGGCGGGAGGGGTATTGCTTAAGGCCATCGCGTGCTCGTCATCCTGCAATCTGTGCCGAACCGATGATGACGGTGCCGGCAGGTCCGAAGGCGCGGCGAGCGCCTTGAAACGGGCCGCGCTCTACAGTGCGACCCGGCAAGCGAACCGGGTTAATGGACCAGTGGGTGATATTGTTCCCCGACGCGCCGCTGTGGCGGTGGTCTGCTACGGTAGACCGCAGGGGCACCCAGGCCGACAGATGCGGCAGACAAATTCATGCCCCTAGCCTGCTCGTCCGTTCGACTGACCCAAGGATGTTTTCGTCGCCCCCGCGAAGGCGGGCGCCCCGCTTTGCCCCGCCTCACAGCGCAATGGCAAAAGGTGAAACGACGCCCCCGCCAATGTCAGCACTGGAGCTTGTCGCCGAGCACTTGGCATATCCTATCTGTTGTATATCTATCTTTGATTAGTTATACACACTGCCGGAAACGTTGGTTTTCCGGGAGTTTCGATGACCGATTCCTTCGCCTCCGGCACCTCTGCAGCCCGTTCGATGGAGCAAGCGGCAGTCCTTGCGCTGGGCAGACTGGATGGCGCGATGGCTTATTGCCCGCCCGCCGCCCTGCGCATCTTCGCCGGACGAGTGCTGCGCGACACGCTGGTTGGCGCGCTTCGTCAGGAAGGGCATGCTTTCACCGACAGCCGCTTCCAAGCCTGGTTCGCCGGCCTTGCGACACTGACCGACACGCTTCGCCGCGACGTCATCCAGCCGCGCGCCTTGTGCGAGGCCGTTATGATCGAGTTGACGCACGCCAGTTGGGCGCCCCTCGCGGACCTTGCCAAGCTGATGGAGGCGGCCCTGCTCGCCCCGCGCGATCTGGAAGCCGGCGACACGCGGGCGGATGCGCACGACCTGATCGCCGACGCTCGCGCGCTGCTTTCAGCCCTGCCATCCGGCGACGGCTCCCCGCTTCACGCAATCGACCTGTTGCACGATGCGGTGGCCAAGAGCCCGCGCTTCGCCCCCACCGAACGCTCCAGCACGCCATTTTCCGTCGGCGCGCGCCGGCTGACAATGGAACGGGCCTCGCGCCCCTCACCACGCTGGGCGATCGAGATCGTCCTTGGCGAAACGCTTTACGCGAAAGGCACGCTGCGCAGCGCCCTCCCCCTCGTCGGCCTGATCCGCATCGATACGCTGCAGGACGAGAACGACGAGGGGATCGGCTACGCCCGCGCCACGCGGCTACGCGATCTGGCGACGACGATGGCGGAGCATCTCGATCAGGCCATCAAGCTGGCGAGGCGCCTCGATCGACTACCGGCCGGACGGCGCAGCACCTCGCGCGCACCGTTGGTGTTCGAACTGCTCGCCGGCTTCGGCGCGATGCGCTCCACCCAGATCGAGCACATGATCAGCGCGACGCGTCTGGGGGTAAGCGGCATGATCCGCGCGCTCGATGCGATGGGCCTGATCGAGCGCAGCACTATCGCCGGCGCGCATCTGTTCGCGGCCGGGTCGCCGCCGCCGATCGACGCCCTGCCCGTACAAGAAGAAAGCCTCGCCTTTTCGGGCGAGGCTCTCGACGAATACGAAGCATCCCTGGCCGAACTCGACCGCTTGCTGGGACGCGCGACTTAGCTCACTGATCCAGCAGCGGGCGGATCGCTTCGAGAATATCTTCCGCCGAAGCGCCCGACTTGGGCACCACGCGCAAGCTCAGCCCGCTGCGCGCCGAACGCGAATATCGCAGCATCGGCTTGCCGTTCTTCGCCTTCACCACTTGCTCCTCGACGCTGCCCTTGGTCTTGGCGGCGGTCGCGCGAACGAGACGCTTGGCAACTTCGGGGCCACCGAGCTTGACGCCGAGGTCGTCGCGTTCGGCGCGGATGCCCCTGCCCTCTTCGACCATCAGCGCCAGCGCGCGAGGATCGCCAGCCAGCGGCTTGACGTCGCGCGCGACGCGCACGGTTATGTCGTGCGTGTCGGCGAAGGCTTCGACGAGCTCCGCCGGCAACCGCGCGACGTCGAGCAGGCGGCTGAGCCACGAGCGCGAAATCTTGAGGTGCTCGGCCATCTCGCTTTGCGACCCGTCGTAGAACTCGTCGAGCGCGCGCAGGTACTCGTTCGCGCGCTCCCAATCGGAGATGTCCTTGCGCGAGCGGTTCTCGATGTCGGAAACGCGGAATGCTTCTTCGTCGGAGACGTGCTGGATTGTAACGAGATATTCGAAGTCGGGGTGATGGTGCGCGCGCAGCCACTGCACCGTCCACCAGCGACGCACACCGGCGATGATCTCGAATTCGTGGTCGGGATCGTTGACGAGGCGGCGCACGATCGCGGGAATGCGCTGCTTCTTGGCCGACAGGAACGCGTCAATCAGATCGCGGCAAGTCTCTTCGTCGAGGTGGTCGAGATCGCGGTTGTGCAAGCGCCAGGGACGGCAGCGGGCGGGGTCGACCCACTCGGTCCGGTCGGTCACGACCTTTCCCGTCGCAAGGCGCGCTAGCGTCTGGCTGCGGCTCGCCATGATGCTTTCCGAAGGAGCCGGGGCGTCCAGCTCGGCCTCGTCTAGCCCTTCCGTCAGACTGCTGCCGAAGCCGCGATTGCCCTTGGTCATTATCGTCTTCCCGTCCTTGCTGAGAGTGTGATCGAGGCCTGTTGCCACGTGGCAACCGCTCATCGATCATCGCTCCCTACCGTTATTCCAGTGCCGACCCGAAAGCGCACGGATCATGTCATGGTACTGAAAAAGCTACGAATTTAATGCCGTTGCCACGTGGCAACGAGTCAAGCGAACTCCGCCGCGCGGCTCTGCCACGTGCGCAGGACGTCCTGTTCGATATCGTGGCACACATCGCCCAGGAACCGCATGCAGCGGTTGTGAACTTCGTGCGACGTGACCGGGCGATCGAGCTCGAACACCGTCTTCATACGCGAGCTGGCGTTGTCGATCTCGGCGCTGACCTTGAGCACCGAGTTGAGCATGGAGCCGCCGAACACCTGCCGCATCATGCCCAGGATCTCGCGGTGCATCGACTTGCTCTCGTCGACCCGGCTCGCAACCAGGCGGATGAAATTGTAGGCGGGCTTCACCCTGCTGCCGAGTTGCTCGAGCTGCTTCATCGTCGTGCGCGCCATGTCGATGAACGAGACGGTCGAGGCGAAGTCGATCACGCTGGGCGGCGCGGGGATGACCATCGCGTTGGCCGCTTGGAGCACCGCCATCGAAACCATGCCGAGCGCGGGCGGCGGGTCCATGACGACGATATCGTAATCGTCCACGACGGTGTCGATCGCCTGAGCGATCAGATCGATGATGTCGAAGCTCTGGTTCTGGGCGAGGTAGCCGGCGATCTCGTATTCGAGATTGTAGAGCTTCAGGTTGGCGGGGATCAGGTCGAGCCCGAAGAAGTGCGTCTTGCGAATGATCGAACGGACACCGAGCAGTTCTGGATTATGGAAATGTCCATAGAGCGTGTCGTCTTCTCCGAGGTCGACGTCGGGGCGGTAGCCGAACATCATCGTCGAACTGGCCTGGCTGTCGCAATCTATGAAGAGCACGCGGTAACCGCGGATCGCGAAATGCTGCGCGAGATGCAGCGCGAGTGTCGATTTGCCGACACCGCCCTTGAAATTGGATACCGAGATGATCGCCGGCGTATCGTCGGGCTTGCGCCAGGGGCGCGTGCCGAACACCGAGCGCATATGGTCGAGTTCCTCCAGCGTATATTGTACGCGATGGCCCGAGGCGGTGCGATCGCGCGAGGGTAGGCGCCCGTCGCGTTCGGCCTCGCGGATCGCCGAAGCGGTGCGCCCGACGAGCGAGGCGGCTTTCGATATGGCGTAGGACGGACCGACCTTCGCGCCCGTTTCGGGATCGAGCGCGCCGTCGCGTATCCGTTTGAGGATGGTGAGCGCCTTGCGGTGGAGCAAGCCGAGGGTATCCTCCAGCAGCTCTTCGCCGTGGAGATCGGAAGGGGCTTCGTCTGCGGGATGAGTGGCCATGTGCACCATGTCTGTGAGTTTGAGCCTCGAGTTTAGCCCCGTTGGAAGTTTCGAGCAACGATCGTCCATCAACATTCCAAATATGCCGATGATCTCCGAGCCGTTTATGCTTGCAGCGCTATGCCGGACTGGTTCGCTCATCGATTCGGACCGATGATCTCGGTGCCGTTTGCCTCGATTCGGACGGGTCGTGCGGCGGGGTGATTCGAGGCAGGCGTGGCATGGTGCCGGTTTTCCACAACAGGGACGGGACTACCGATGATCTCGGTGCAAGCCGATGATTGCGGTGCATTTGGCCGATGATCTCGGGTCCGTCGCCACCGATGATCTCGGAGCGCATACCTATAGCAGGAATCCCTAATCCAAATCCGATTCGCGAATCGGCTTGAATTGGAAAAAGGGTAGAGAAGGGGGCCCCTGCCGTGTTTGGCACCGAGATCATCGGTGTATTTGTAGGTTTGACCCGCTAAAACCCGGCGAAACTGCCAAGCTGCTTGCCAATTGCGCCCAAACCTGTTGTTTAAACGGGACAACACGGTCCCTGAGTCGGGGCAAGGCAGGGCGATATGAACGGGGATAGCAGCAAGCCGATCGGACACCAGTACGCGCTGGCCATGCTCGATGGCGGCGAGGAACGAGTCCGGTTGCTGGCCCAGTCCGCGGGGTCGCAATTGACGATGGATGCGTTTCTGCGCGTCCATGACGAAGAGCCGGTGCCGGCGTTCCTGCACTCGGCACTGTGCGCGATGTCGCTGCCAACCAAACGACCCAAGGACGAGACCGCGCCGATCCTGCGCGAGGACGGCAAGTATGCGCTGGCGATCAATCCGCGGCCAGTGCTGCAGAACGTCGACGGCAAGCCGGTACTGCGCAGCCTGGGCGTGCCGTACGGCGCTTATCCCCGCGTCGCGCTGATCTATCTGCTGTCGCAGGCTGTGACGAAACGGTCGCGCGACGTTTATCTCGGGCGCAACTTCACCGAGTGGATGCGGCGTCTGGGCTATCAGACCGTGTCCTACGGTCCGCGCGGCACCGCTAACCGCATGCGCGAGCAGGTTGATCGTCTGCTCGCGTGCGAGTGGCAGATTCGCTGGGACGGCACCGAGGCGGGCGACAATGCGTTTGCCGTGCGCGACGTGAAGATTTCCAACGAATATGCCGGCTCACTCGAGAAGAATGGGGCTTTCGCGCGCGAAATTCGCATGTCGGAAGGGTTCTACGCCCATTTGATCGATCATGCGGTGCCGCTCAACGAAGTGGCGATCCGCGAGCTGAAGGGCACGCCGACGGCGCTCGATCTCTATACCTACCTTGCTTATCGCCTGCCGCGGATCTCGGCGGACAAGGGGCAGATGATCTCGTGGGACCAGTTGGCGCGGCATTTGGGTAACGAGGCTGACAACAAGCGTTTCCGCCAGACGGTGCGCGAGACGATGCAGCTGGTCTCGGCAGTCTATCCCAACGCCAATGTCGACATGTCGGGGCGCAAGGTTGTGCTCTACCCCTCGCACGCGCCGCTCGAACGCAAGCTGGTGGGCCCGCATCTGCGGCTGCTGGGCGCGCCGGCCGCCGAAACGGCACCGAGATCATCGGTGCCGGCGACCGTGAAGATCAAGGCAAAAGGGCAGGGCGATGCAGGCGAACCCGAAACCCTGTTGGCGTTTCCCAGCGGTAGCCTCAGCTTCGGCACGCGGGAGGACGCGTTCCGCAAGATCGGGCTCGAAAAGGGGCATCCCTGGTCGGTAGACCAGATGGCCGATGCGTTCCGCGCCGGCTTTCCCGGCCTGGCTCGGCTGCGCAGCGAAAGCGAGTGGCTGCGGGTGTGGGACGCTTTCGTGGTCAGCTATGCCAAGCGCCGGGCCAACGCCGAGGGCGAATGACCGATGATGTCCGAGCGGTTCGTGCCGAAAGGGCGCGGGCGGTGAGCGCCGGGCGGTACGACGGCGCAGGTCAAGCGCCGGGTTCCTCGATCAGCTGGCGGAAGTTGCGAGTCGTGGGCGAAGCGTCGCGCAAATGGAACATGACGAGCTGGCTGGAGAACGGCATCTCGATATGCCGAAACACCAGCGTATCGACGTTGAGCCGGGCGAGCGAGCGCGACATGATGGTGATGCCAAGGCCCGCGGCGGCAAGGCCGACGAGCGTGCCGAAACTGTCCGCTTCGAGCGCCACGTTCGGTTTGAAGCCGAGCGCCTCGCAATGCGTCATCAGCATTTCGTTGAAGCCCGCCCCATGCAGCGAGCCGAATAAGATGAGCGGTTCGTTTTCGAGGTCTGCGATGGTCAGCGGACGGTCCAGAGCGGCCAGCGGGTGGTCGCCGCGCATCACCACCATCATGCCTTCGCGCTGGAGGTGCAGCGAGGCCATCTGCGGCGGGAGCTGAAGCGGGTAAAAGGCGCGCATGATGCCGATGTCGAGCATGCCGCGCTCGACGCCGGAAATCTGTTCATCCGGGGGAAGCTCGTTCAGTTCGACGCTGACCTGGGCGAAAGTGCGGCGAAAACGCGCAAGGGCATCCACCACATACGCAATGAACGGCACAGAGGGCGAAAAACCCAGGCTCAGCCGACCCAGTTCGCCGTCGTGGGCGAGCCGGGCGACGCGGGCTGCGCGGTCGGCCTGGGCGAGGGTGGCGTGCGCTTCCGCGAGAAATTGCGTGCCGGCTTCGGTGAGCTGGACGCGCCGGCTGGTGCGGTCGAGCAGCCGCACGCCCAGTTCCTCCTCAAGCGCCCGGATCTGCTGGCTGAGCGGCGGCTGCGAAATTCCCAGCCGCAAAGCGGCGTTACCGAAGTGCAACTCCTCGGCAACACAAACAAAATAGCGAAGGTGTCGGAGTTCCATGGCTGATCTGTCCGATTGATATATTTTACGTATCGATGATGCGTCTTTATATATTGGACACAAAAGAACCAAGCGCGCATCGGCGGTTTCACGAGGAACTCTCCTCGCGTTGCGCCTGGCTCGAACCGTCACCCCCCCATAAGACGGCGGCCAGATCGCTTCCTCCCTCTCCCGAGCCGGCATTGCCGGCCGGCACCACTGCCCTGGTGCAGGCCGCGCCGGCTCGGAAGAGGGCCACTTTTTCGGAGAGCGATCGTAGTCGCCGTGCGGGTTTTCCCTCGTTCGGCCGATGGAGAAGTCGATGATCGGTATCGTCAAAGTCGCCCTAAACCGCCCGCTGACTTTCATAGTCATGGCGATCCTGATTGCCGTGGGCGGCATCCTGGCGGCGGTGCGTTCGCCGGTGGACATCTTCCCGGATATCAAGATTCCCGTGATCGCCGTGGCCTGGCAGTATTCGGGTCTTGCGCCCCAGGATATGACCGACCGCATCGTCACGCCGTTCGAGCGCGTGCTGACCACGACGGTCAACGACATCGAACATATCGAAAGCCAGTCGTATCAGGGCGTGGGCGTGGTGAAGGTCTACTTCCAGCCCAACGTCGACATCCGTACGGCGACGGCGCAGGTCACTTCGGTTTCGCAGACGATCCTCAAGCAGCTTCCGCCCGGCTCGACCCCGCCGCTGATTCTGAACTATTCGGCATCGACGGTGCCGATCCTGCAACTGGCGATGTCGGGCAAGGGCCTGTCGGAACAGCAGCTATTCGACATCGGCCAGAACCAGATCCGTCCCAGCCTCGTCACCGTTCCCGGGCTGTCGATGCCCTATCCTTCGGGCGGCAAGCAGCGTCAGGTCCAGATCGACCTCAACCCGCAAGCGCTGCAGGCGAGGGGGCTTTCGGCGCAGGACGTGGGTAACGCGATCGCCTCGCAGAACCAGATCAATCCGGCCGGGTTCGTCAAGATCGGCACCACGCAGTACAGCGTGCGCCTGAACAACGCGCCCGACACCATCGAGGCGCTCAACGACCTTCCGGTCAAGGTGGTCAACGGCGCGACGATCTACATGCGCGACGTCGCCTTCGTGCGCGATGGCAGCGCGCAGCAGCAGAACGTCGTGCACGTCGAAGGCGGTCGCTCGGTGCTGCTAACCGTGTTCAAGAACGGCGCCGCATCGACGCTGGCGGTGGTCAACGGGGTGAAGGCCGCGCTGCCCAAGATCCAGTCGACGCTGCCCGATACGCTCAAGGTGCTCACCGTCGGCGACCAGTCGATGTTCGTGAAGGCGGCGGTCAGCGGCGTGATTCACGAAGGCGCGATCGCAGCCGCGCTGACTTCGTTGATGATCCTGCTGTTCCTGGGATCGTGGCGCTCGACCGTCATCATCGCGATCTCGATCCCGCTCGCGGTGCTGGCGGCGATCGCGATGCTGGCGCTGTTCGGGCAGACGCTCAACGTAATGACGCTGGGCGGGCTCGCGCTCGCGGTCGGCATCCTCGTCGACGATGCCACGGTGACGATCGAGAACATCAACTGGCACCTAGAACAGGGCAAGGGCGTGATCGAGGCGATCCTCGACGGCGCCGCGCAGATCGTGACGCCGGCCTTCGTTTCGCTGCTGTGCATCTGCATCGTGTTCGTGCCGATGTTCTTCCTGCCGGGCGTCGCAGGCTACCTGTTCGTGCCGATGGCGCTGTCGGTCGTCTTCGCGATGATCGCCTCGTTCATCCTGTCGCGCACGCTGGTTCCGACCATGGCGATGTACCTGCTCAAGCCGCACCATGTGGAAGGCGAGGGGCATCACGACGACGCCGCGCCGCGCTCGAACAACGTGTTAGTCCGCTTCCAGCGCGGCTTCGAAGTGCGCTTCGAAAAGCTGCGCGCCGGCTACATCGGCATGCTGCACCGCGCGCTGAACGGACGGCGGGGCTTCATGATCGGGTTCATGGCTATCGTCCTGCTCTCGTTCGGGCTGATGCCGTTCCTGGGCAGCAACTTCTTCCCCAGCGTCGATTCCGGGCAGATCGCGATGCACGTGCGGTTGCCCTCGGGCACCCGGATCGAAACCGCCGCCGCGCGCTTCGAGCAAGTGAGCGCCGTCGTTCACGAGATCATTCCGGCCGCCCAGCTCGAATCCGTGACCGACAACATCGGCCTGCCGGTGAGCGCGATCAACACCGTCTACAGCAACAGCGGCACGATCGGCCCGCAGGATGGCGACGTGCTGATTACGCTCAAGGAAGGGCATGCGCCGACCGACGAATTCGTCGCCAAGCTGCGCTATGATCTGCCGCGGCGCTTCCCCGGCGCGACGTTCGCCTTCCTCCCCGCGGACATCACCAGCCAGATCCTGAACTTCGGCTCGCCTTCGCCGATCGACGTCCAGATCGCCAGCAAGGACCCGGCGGCAGCGCGCGAATATGCGCACAAGCTGATGGCCAAGCTCGCCGTGGTCCCTGGCCTTGCCGACTTGCGCCTGCAGCAGCCGGCTCACTCGCCGCAGCTCGACGTCGACGTCGATCGTTCGCGCATCGGCCAGTACGGGCTGAACGAAAAGGACGTCACAACCAGTCTCGCCAACTCGCTCGCGGGTACGGCGCAGACGGCGCCGGTGTTCTTCGTCAACCCCGACAACGGCGTCTCCTACGCGATCGTCGCGCAGACGCCGGACTACCAGGTCGGTTCGATGAACGCGCTGTCCGACATTCCGATCTCGGGTTCGGCGGGCGTACCTACCCAGCCGCTCGGCGCGCTGGCCTCGCTCCAGCGTTCGAGCACCGCGCCGGTGGTCTCGCACTATAACATCCAGCCGGTGATCGACGTTTATGGGACGACCCAGGGCCGCGATCTTGGTGGTGTCGCCAGCGACATCCAGACGGCGATCGATTCGCTGCAGAAGGATGCGCCCAAAGGATCGACGATCACCATCCGCGGCCAGTACCAGACGATGGCGACCGCCTTCTCGGGCCTGGGCTTCGGCCTGCTCGGCGCGATCTTCCTGATCTACCTGCTGATCGTGGTGAACTTCCAGAGCTGGCTCGATCCGTTCGTCATCATCACCGCGCTTCCGGCCGCACTTGCCGGGATCGTGTGGATGCTGTTCGCCACGGGAACCACGCTGTCGGTTCCCGCGCTCACCGGGGCCATCATGTGCATGGGCGTGGCGACGGCGAACTCGATTCTCGTCGTCAGCTTCGCGCGGGAGAAGCTGGCCGAGACCGGCGACGCCATGAAGGCGGCGATGGAAGCGGGCCTCGTGCGCTTCCGCCCGGTGCTGATGACCGCGCTCGCGATGATTATCGGCATGGCGCCGATGGCCTTGGGACTCGGCGAGGGCGGTGAGCAGAACGCACCGCTCGGCCGCGCCGTCATCGGCGGCCTGATCTGCGCTACCATCGCCACCTTGTTCTTCGTCCCAACCGTGTTCAGCTTCGTCCATCGCCGCCGCACCCATGGCGACGAGTCGACCCGTTCCATGGAAATGCAGACCAGCCATGCTTGAAGCCGAGACCTCTCCGAACACCGGACCCGACAGCCGCACGCTCAAGCGCGTGGGGATCGGCGCCGCCGTCATCGCCCTGGCCGTCGTCGGCTTCGGTATCGCGACCCGCATCAACGCCACCGGCGACCTTCAGACGGTGGCCGAAAAGGCGGCATTGCCGACCGTGACCGTCGTCACCCCTTCGACCCAGCAGGCCGGCTCGGGTCTGGTGCTGCCGGGCTCGATCCAGGCGTACAACAGCGCCGCGATCAATGCGCGGACCAACGGCTACGTGCGTCGCTGGCTGGTCGACATCGGCGATCACGTGAACGCAGGGCAGACTCTGGCGATCCTCGACGCGCCCGAAGTTGACCAGCAGCTCGCTCAGGCCAAGGCCGATTACCAGACCGCGCTCGCCAACCAGCGCCTCGCAGCCACTACCTCGCGCCGCTGGCAGTCGATGCTGGCGCAGGACGCGGTATCGCAGCAGGAGGCGGACGAGAAGGCGGGCGATCTCGCGGCCAAGACCGCGCTGGCCAACGCCTCTCTCGCCAGCGTGCGCGAACTGAACGCCAAGCACGGCTTCACGCAGCTTTCGGCGCCGTTCAGCGGCATCGTCACCAGCCGTTCGGCCCAGGTCGGTGCGCTCGTGGTGGCGGGCAACGCGGCGACGCAGCCGCTGTTCACCGTGTCCGACGTGCACCGCATGCGTATCTACGTCCGGGTGCCGCAGGTCTATTCCTCGCAAATCCACACCGGCATGGAAACGACGCTGAGCCTGCCGGAATTTCCGGGTCGCGAATTCAAGGCGACGCTGACGCGCAGCGCCCAGGCGGTCGATGCGCAGTCGGGCGCGATGCTCGTCGAACTGCAGGCCGACAACACCGACGGTGCGCTCAAGTCCGGCGCTTACGCGCACGTCCACTTCGACATCGACGGTGCCGGCTCTGGCCTGCGGCTGCCGGGCAGCACCATCCTCTCGGCCGAGAACGGGCCGAGCGTCGCGATCGTCGGCAACGACGGCCGCGTGACGCTGCGCCCGGTCACGATCGCGCGCGACGAGGGCAAGACCGTGCTGATCTCGGTCGGCCTGAAGCCGGGCGACAAAGTCATCGACAGCCCGCCCGATTCCATCGCGACGGGCGACCGTGTGCAGATCGCGTCGCCTTCGGCCAAGGAGGCCAAGCCCAATGGCTAATTCGGGGGCTCCGGCCAGCCGGATTACGCTGTTGCCGGCGGTGCTGGCGCTTTCGCTCGGTGCCTGCTCGATGGCGCCGGATTATCACGCGCCGGTTACGGCGGCACCGCCGCAGTTCAAGGAAGTGGCCGGGTGGACCGCCGCTGCCCCGCGCGATGAAGAAGGGCGCGGAACCTGGTGGGGCACGTTCGGCGATCCGGTTCTCGACGATGTCGAACAGCGGGCAGGGCAGGCCAGCCCGACGCTGGCCGCTGCGCTCGCGCGCTACGATGCCGCCCGCGCCGCCGCGCGCGAAAGCGAGGCCGATCTCTACCCCGAAATCGGCATCGACGGTTCCGCCGCGCGCCACCGCGTGTCGAAGAACCGCCCGCTCAGCACCGGTTCGGCCAGGACTTACAACGATTTCGTGGCGGGTGGTTCGTTCAGCTACGAGCTGGACTTGTGGGGCCGGGTGCGTAACCAGGTCAAGGCGACCAATGCCGAAGCACAAGCCAGCCAGGCAGATCTCGCCTCGGCGCGGCTCAGCCTGCAGGCTTCGGTCGCCGACGCTTATTTCCGGCTGCGTGGCCTCGATGCCCAGGCCGATCTCTACGGTCGTTCGGTAGACGCTTTCGGCCGTGCCTACGACCTGACCGCGAAGCGCCGCAAGGGCGGCATCGCCTCGGGGATCGACGTCAACCGCGCTCGCACCGTGCTGGGCAATGCCCGCGCGCAAGTCTCCGTCATCGCCAACCAGCGCGCCGCGACCGAGCACGAACTGGCGGCGCTGATCGGCGAACTGCCCTCGCAGTTTGCGCTTGCGGCCAAGCCCGACAGCCTCCAGCCCCCGCCGTCGCCTGCGCCGACGCCTTCGGAACTGCTGCAGCGCCGGCCCGACATCGCTGCTGCCGAACGCCGCGTGTTCGCCGCCAACGCCCGCATCGGCGTGGCGCGCGCCGCGTTCTATCCCTCGCTCACGCTGGGCGGGCAGGGCGGCTGGGAGACCACCACCGGCAGCCTGCTCACCGCGCCCAACACGTTCTGGGCGCTTGGCCCGCTGTCGAGCCTGCTGACGCTGTTCGACGGCGGCCGCCGCGCCGCGCAAGTGAAGATCTCGCGCGCGGAATACGACGAGGTCGCGGCCGATTATCGCCAAACGGTGCTCGGCGCGTTCCAGCAGGTCGAGGATTCGCTGGCCGCGATCCACCACTTGTCCGACGGCGCCGTGGCGCAGAAAGACGCCGCCGACGCCGCGCAGCGCACCAGCGACATCGCCATGTCGCGCTACCGCGACGGGGCGTCGGACTACCTCGACGTCGTGACCGCGCAGACCGACGCGCTCGATGCGCAGCGCTCGTACATTTCGGTCCAGACGCAGAGGATGCAGGCCAGCATCGCGCTGGTTCGTGCGATGGGCGGCCCCGCGAACGCACCGGCCGTCGCCAGCGCGAAGTGATCCGCGGGTAAGCGTGGCTGAGGCAAGTGCGTTCCCACCCTCGTCATCCCCGCGAAGGCGGGGACCCATCTGGTGGTCGTGCAACACGAAGCGTCATCAGATAGGTTCCCGCCTTCGCGGGAATGACGATCGAGTGTTTCGATCACGCCCGCTCTAATTCAGGTGCAGTTCGCCCTGGCGCCTATCCGGCGCAGTGGTCGTCTGCGGGGCAGGGGCCACGCGCCCTAGCAGGCAACGCGCGCGCCCCGTCAGCGCGTAGACTGCATGGCGGCCGGCGCCGCGGTTGCAGTGATCGACGCGA
>Ga0247734_1002105_pt1 | contig 13707 bp, 15 predicted proteins | sample UWRJL103311B2_FD_180933 | JGI IMG/M metagenome (GOLD analysis project Ga0247734, IMG submission 180933) | Plant litter microbial communities from Arlington Agricultural Research Station in Wisconsin, United States - UWRJ-L103-311B-2 | ecosystem: Environmental > Terrestrial > Plant litter >... | reverse complement strand
TTGTCCAAGCCGGAATACCAGGCTGACGGTATACTTCCATCCGGGTCACCGGTGTTCGGCACGATGTATCCACGGTCCTTCTTGGACTCTGGAGTCTTTCGGGGTGAAGCGGTGTAAGCTACCACATCCATTCCTAGTGCTTTTGCGACTCTCGCCGCTGCTTGGCGTTAGTACCTGGCTGTTCCCTAAATCTCACGAGGTCGGAAAAACCTTACCCTGCCGTCCGATACTCCCATATCCCAAAACACCGAGCCGTTGCCCGACGCCATCTCGGATGGGACCTATTTCCCCATGACTCCCCCACCTATGCTCTTTTTGAAGACTGAGAAGAAGTTTCTCCTGATGAGATAGACTAAGGATTTGCAAAACCACCCATTCTGCAATCTGAGGGCCGTGAACACCAGATGAGGTCGTCAGCGGGATCGTGGTGTTTTTATAGATGGGGGTCTCGGCAACGTGATTGGTCCCAGCACTGAAAAAATGAATGAAATTCAAATTGGGGACTAGCTTTGGATCAGGTACACTAGAGAGAGTGGCCAGAATTGTGACTTCTTTCCATTCATCTGTTGATATCATTAGTTACTTATTTGTATGGGGTTGGGGCCTAGAGAAGAATTACCATCTGGAATATCAGGATTTACAAATTTCCCATTGACCAACGAACTTGTCTTGTACGAGAAGTCTACATTGGGGTGTTTTGCCCTGATCTTTTCAAAGATCTCAGTGGGCTTGGGGAATGGTAAGATACACAGAATGTGCTGTCTAGGAGGAGTTGCGTCACCCATGATCGGCTGGTCTGGATCGTTATGTCGTGAGAAGCACAATTAAACAGAAACGAAAAGTAATTTGGAAGTGCTTTGCAAGAGAAGATGATTGTAGGGTGGTAGGATTGTAGAATTGGAGGAGTTTGGGTATAGCTATGGATGATGAAGAATAGAAGATGAATTGGATTGGGATTTCCACTTAATTTCACGGGACTGATAGATAAGTAGAAGGAGAGAGCTCGAAATTCAGAGCCAATATGTCGTGTATTGCCTTGGCATGCAAGGCTATGTGTGGCGGGCGGGGGGATTCTTAATATAGGAAGTGGAAGAAATGGCTAGACAACTATATCGGAGCCATAACTGGAAGGCGGTAGAGGATGAGCTAATTTATATTATTATATTGCACTTATGTGGTTGTCGACTTATTATAACCATATCTAGGTTATAATAGCCAGGTTTTGTATAGGAAAATACGAAAGCATCGCCCTTCGTACGGGGGTCGTGCCCATCGCTCACTGATGTACAGTTCAGTACTTAGTACTGTGATAAATCTGCTAGAGGAAGTCTGTCCTATTACTAAGTATTCTGCCGGCAGAATAATTTACTTGTAACATTTTGCCTTAACAGTCCGCCATAGTATGCTGCATGAGCTGCGTATGCGAAGGTGGGGGTTTGAGCTGGTGGGGGAGGCGGGGAGGAGGAAGGGCTGGAGGAGTCAGTCCATGCCTGCAATACTGTAAGAGTAGAACGAGCAAAAACCGAAAACAAGTCTGGGTTGACAATTTCTATTTTCTAGACAGAGTCTATATATATCCTTCATGTCAGGCAGGCTATACTATCCTGGGTATGCTCCTTTTTCAATATAAAACCCCTAAACCCCAAAAATCAAACTTTTTGTCATCACTTCTGCTTGGCTGCCATTGCATCGTGCTCATCAATATCAGTTGCCTCCCATGGGTAGCAGATCCACACATCCTCGACAGTCCGAGCAGCCAGGTATCTGTTGTCGCTCATCATCTCCTCTGGAAGCTTGCCTTTCTTCTCCTTGTTCTTGTTCTGTAGACAAGGCTGTCAGCAATCTCAACCCCACCAAGACTAGTGCGGGGTACTTACATGTAAGACAAAGATTGAGAAGACCGTCTTCTCGCCTTTGAAGCCGAGTTTCTTGCTGGCAGCATCGACGTCCTTCTCTAACTCCTTGACCGCGTACTCTAAGGTGGTTCGGGTATCATCAACCTCATCCACGATCAGGATCCGTTTGCCGACCAGGTTCTCAATCTCCCCCAAGCTTGTAAAGTCCAACCATTGTGTACGGGTTACCTTGGTACCCGCCTCCTCAATCTCACCGGGAGTTTCGGACGCGGAGTTGTGGGTAGGAGGCAGTTGTTCGTAGAGAGAAAGTCCAATGCCTTGCATAGGGATGTTGGGAGAACCAGGAGTCTTGAGGAAGGACCGAAGGATGCGAGCAGGAACATAACCACCACCGCCGATGGCAATCATGAGCTGGGGTTGGAAGTCCTGGAGAATTCGTGGAGCAGCATCTTGACACAGCTTGTGAACCTGGGCACATGTTTTTGTCAGTTTCTGCCCATAACGGCTACTAGTTCGAGTCCCGAGTGGATGCAAAGTACGGCACATACCTCGTTGTAGGTCACGTATTCTTTGACAACCATCTTGAAAGTAATGGGATGCAACTTCGGAGAACAACTTGTGCTATGCGGGGGACAGAGTTCTGACCTTGAGGTACGCGTTGTGGGATGGCTCCAAAGATGACTTCGAGTCTCGAGAAAAATTAGATGAAGGCAAGGCAGAGGCTAGCCGGAGGTCGCCTAGAGAGGAAGGCATCTGGGCGTTAGGCACACGCCAAGTATTATTATAGAACCCCGAAAACTATTCCCCATTCACTGAGACTATAAGACTGAGGATTGTAATGGATTCATTTATTATTATATATAGATCGCTAGTAGAAGAGTGCTGCCCCTCATTTCCCACATGCGCTCTTTGTAAAGGACTTTAGCACTAACTGGCATTGCTTCATCCTTGCCTCCTCTTGTGGTCCAATCTGGGGATATCGAAGCCTTCACATAGAATAATTATTCTGATATGGCCATGTCTCAGGTGAGTCTAATAGAATGCACCATTTAATGGTCATATTGTATTGCGTATTGAGCATGTTGACTATTGATTATAATCCGGGTCTTCTCATAGGAATAGTATTACAGTATAATAAACTCTCTAGTGTGTCATGACAACACCATTGCCATTCATGATGTATGTAAGGAGACTGGTAATGAGGAATGGACCTGAACTTCAGCTATACCTACCACTAAGTGGTTTGATTTCACGAATCTAAAACACTCGATGTTAGCTAGATGTGATCATATCTAAAATAACCTGGAGTTGTCGATGGTGACGATTTTGTTATAGTTTTGGCCATTGTTACAACAAAAACTGAGGCTACTTACACTGCCCACACAACAGGCTTGCTCCTATTCCCTACTTATTTGTTTTTCTGGATGACTCCATGGATTCCGCTATGAATTTTTATCTTTGCTGACTTGTTTTGCAGAGTTTTGATATGGGTATGTCTATATGAATTCAACCCCTTTTTCAACTCGCTTAAATGATTGGCATACCAAATGCTCGGTATTACTATCATAACTAGATAACTTCATATTTGACCTCCTGAAATCGTGAAACTATATATAGTCCTAATCTAGTACACATGTCGAGCGGAGGCAAATCTAGGAGAGCTCATTAAAACTCTGAACCGATATATCCTGAAGGTTATATCCACCTCTGGCCCTTTTTTCTTTCGGTGCCGCTCCCGCCATAGTCTCACGATAACTAAGAATCATATCTCCGCCCCCTTTCAACAAATCCTCAAACAGGGTCCTTCGCATAAGAGCCATCTCAGAGCCTCGATTCTTAAGTAGCTCGCTCACAAGCACCACCGCATTCTCACGATCGATTCGTGTCATATCTACATCTGGTGCAGCTGGGTTCGCACTATCAGGTGACGTTCCTTCTATGCTAGAAAAAACATTCGTATCAGACGAAGAGATATCCGAGCCATTAGAAGTGACCGAAGAGGCGCCTGGCTTAGATTCAATCAAGTTTTTACCTGTGAGAAGCTCCACGAGAGGTTGGAACACTTGAACATCCTGCATCATATCGCTAATACATTGCGCGCCTTCTGGAAAGCGAGCCATGAGCGCGAAGACAAACCAGCCTTCGCTGCGTACCACTGGCCATTTATTCTGACTGACCATAAATCCAAGCGGCACTCCAATGTCTGGATGCACCTGGAAAAATCGTTGCCGAGTATCTTCGTACTCCTTGGTGGACGGTCCCGTTCGAGAGTTGTAAGTACGACAGATGGCTGTAATGAGACGGGCAATTTCCATCTTTATTGGCTCGACATCGGTACGTTGGAAGAGAGCTATTAAAAGAGAAAGCTTGGAGCGCATGTTTGCAGGGGAATCTGGATCTACTGAAAGCCTCTTGGCAATTTTTCGGATGTTTTCGTATGTGCTAATGAGCAGCTGGCGAGTTAGAGAGATGGATGAAAATTGAACTTGCTGCAGGGTATCAAGGAGCCAGAGCCTAGGTAGTACGTCGAATATTCCCGCTTCACCAATAGGGAGTTTATTATTGAGTGGAAGAGCGAGGTTTTTTAGAAATCCAAGGGCTGCATGGAGGAGCTGGGAGTCATTTGCCGTTGTGATTATGGCAATGAGAGGAATATGGATCTTGGATACTTGAACAAATTCCTCGCATGCACTATCGGAACGGGCAAGGTTCCCGAGCATAATGCATGCACAGACCTGGAGTTGTATCTGTGGGCTTGAAAGCCAGCGACGAAGTAAGTTGCCAAACGTAGACACCACAGGAACCGCAATCTTGAATTCAGGTAGCGATGAAATATCAGAGAGAGCTTGATTGAGTCGATTTCTCATGTCTGCAAGATTCTTACCAACGTCCTCCTCATCATCGTCAGGAGATGCTGAACTGATTGACATGTGAGAATCAAATCTGCCGTATGAATCAGCAAAGACAGACAAAGCTGTATCCAATGCGCCATGCGTTATTATAGCCTGCTGGAACTTAATATGTTGTAGATAAAGCACTGCCGTATTTGTAAGAGTTATGAAATCGTCTACATCAATATGTAAGTCTCTGTTGGTAGCTATGGTGAGTAGAATGACTGCCGCTGTTTCTGGCATGAGCTCAAATTCAGAGGCTTATTTAAATATTAGCTATCAAAATCCTGCTATAGGGCTGTGGGGTCCTACGTTGTGAAGTTAAAAGTCCTAATAATCTACACGAATACCCCAGAAAAGCCAGGTTATCGCCAAATCTTGAACTTGAGATCAATTCGATAAGTTCTTTGCCCAGTAAACAGGTAGAAGCTTGCATTTGGGCAGGTTCTACAGGAGTTAGATTCTATACGAATTGATGATGTCTCAGCTTACCATAATCCATGCAAATATTGTACAATACTGGAATGGCAAAAGGAAGGAGAGACGTGTTTTGAAGCTGTGCAATAAGGAGGGGTAGATAGTTTCCCGATACAACTCGAGCTCGATTTTCATCTGAAGGTGGTCAGCGTTGTCAAAATTCTGAGAGGGTCTAGTTTGTACCTGTATCTGCACACGAGTTTCCGACTAGTCTCAAGACTTGTATTGTCAAGGTGTACCTAAAGCTGTGCGCGCTCAAAATTTCGAGAAAGAAGTTAAGAACACCAGAATCGCCAATAGGTAATCGCCATTTTGCTAATAGCTCGTCAGCATTGCATTTAGAAGAGGAGAATTGATATCTAAACATGGGCTGAGGAAGACTTAGAGCGGCCTGAATATGTAGCTGAGTAACAAGGTGTATATATAAGCAAATTTGGGATGGTTTACTCACGGTCTCGACTGCCATCAGCAAGTAATTCAGCAGCCATGTCCATATTCTCAGAATTCGACCACCATAATTGGGCCAAAGTTGGCAACAAAGCCTTCAATCTTAACATTCGCCTTTCTTGATCTATGAGATCGACAGGGGGGTCTTCATCACCATCTTCCATAGACTCATCTACTAACCCCTGCTCTTCTTCTAACTGAAACATCTCTCGGATGCCGTTCATTATTTTCCTTAGATCTTCGTTACTAAAAATTTGACCTTGATAACTTGCGCCTGTCGTAGAGCTAGTGTGAGTCCCAGGCATCGCATTGATGGGCAATCCATTATTCATATAGGAATTATCCATGTCTCTTCTTTTCCTACTGAACTTCACAGAACAAAAGTAGCTAAGCGTAAAGTCGGATGATAGCAACTATCTCGCCGTAGATGATGAAGCTAGATAGGCTGCGCCACGTCTTGCAGGAGTTATGCTTAGTCGTCGTAAGGCTGCCTCGAAAATCCTAATTGGCTGAGAAGCGACACAGCACTTAAGGATATAATGGCAGGTTACGACGGTCGATTTCAAGTGCAGCCGGCCTACTGAATGACGTGAACCCGATTCCCGCTGTGAGAGACTGAATATATCTGTAAGTGTGATTTAATCCAGATTGAGGTTTGAAAGTTTGGCGGAAACGCTGCGCCACTAGATTGTAACTCGCTTGCCCGTATATTATCAACGGCGCCAATTGGCTGATACGGAAGATCGCTTCCAACAAGTACCGAAACCTATTTTATTTAGAATTCAAATATCAAACCATCAATTCTTTTACGTTCCTTAGGACTTTCCAGTGAGTGTTGAGCAACAAGGAAGGTTGATTGAGAATGAGAGTCGAACCGAGGGAACCTTTCCTGAATAGGAATAGTTGCTTAGTAAGAATATATGGGGTTCAAAGGACATTTCCTCCTCGTGGAAATCAGTATTACCTTTTTTTATTTGCATCAAGTTACAATAATTAAATATGTACCTAAGACCGCTTTTTCAAATTGCGTATAAGCTAAGCTTACAGCAACCCATCTGTTCATAAGCCAAAGCTTCGGTGGTTCCGCTACAGTCACAAGTACCCCTACTAGCAAATGACATTTAAAGCAAGAGACTTCATCCACCCTTTCATTTTTATCAAAAATAAGAACCGGCTGAAAAGCTTGTATTTGCGTCGTAGACCTTCAGCTCACACAACGGACGTAGTGCAGCGTTACAATGGTGACGTTGCCTCGCATACTTCAATATATAATAACCTTAACCGTTGGCAATCATGACTTTCACAGCCACCGCAAAAGAAATACCAAATAGCGCAGGTGCCTTCGATATCAGCTTGTTATTAAGAGGCAACGCGTTCAGTTGTGTATTTTTGATCTTGCTTATTTTCATCATTGTCATCACCAGTTCCAGGTCGTGCTATCCAAGTGAGACAAAAACCGGGTGCTGTATGTTCCCTGCAGTCTTGTTACCTCTTGAACAATACTGCGCACTACTATATTAGAAACTCAAATTGGTCCCCTTTGCGCTCTAGTATTGAAATTTTGTGCGCATCGGCCTTTTTTATTTTTTTATTTTTTACAGATTTGTGCATATTGCTGGAGTGATTCTACCGTAGTACAAAAGTTCGCTCAAAGTCGTCCAAGAGGATCATCAAGAAGATTTCTATGACATAGCAGCTTAGAATATTAAAGCTCTCGAAGCACATTGTTAGTTTTGTTTTCTAAACATGAGCTAGAAATATCATTATGCTTTATATATCGAGCAACAATATTTAAACCCTATACCTCGCTTAAAAAGGGGCTACCCAACATAACCAGACCCGAGGGTCTACCAACGTCGCCTCTTTCTTTGACACATGAACAACAATATAGATAAACAATTTCGGATCCAACCATATACTTAGAGGCTGCCGAGTTGCAATGAAAAATCTGCTTTTGGTTGAGATATTCTGTGTAGCACAATTCACCGAGAAACTATGACCTTCAAATTACATACTATCATTTTATCATATACAAGTCATAATCATAACACCGCCTATTTCCAAATTACTACAAGTCCTTAGTCTCCGCCTCGATCCTCCGCTCTTCCTCAGCCACATAATCTTTTAAACCCTCACCCCTCAAGGAGCTAACTGTCCTTCTTACAACACCCGACCTCACCGCTCTTGCATCCCTCTCATAAATTACATTAATGACCATTAAGCTTGCAACAAAAAGCCCGACATCTCCACCTCTGATGCCTCTCCACCATCCGCGCTTCCGACCTACTTTCCACAAACTGTCAATAGTGGCCCTGGCGCTGTACATGAATTCACCTCTGGCATCGGACTTCACTATCCACGCCCATAATCCACCGGCAAAACCGCCTAGGAAAAATCTTTGCGTGGCCAAGACTCCCTTGGGTAGAAACTGCTGGAAGAAACAAATTGCTGCCCACGATGTGCCGATGGAGCCTGATACGAATGTCGAGTAGCGTAAGACACGTGACGCTAGCTTATTAATGGTATGGATTGGAGCGTTATAGAAGGAGCGATAATTCGGGATAGAGAGGACTAAGAAGATAGCCGTGAAGAACTTGGTTAGAGAAGGGAAGACGCGAATCCAGTAGGTGATGTAGGTTCTTAGACAGGATGGGTCTGAAGGGTGGAGAGTGGCGCAGGTCAAAGAAGTTATCAGTGGGTGGGCAGCAGAGGTAATTGGTGATATGGTAGAAAGACTGGGTGGTAGTGTGGTGCTGTTGGGAAAGAGAACTGGAGAAACATATAAACTATTTTTCTGTGTTAGCTTTTCATCTGAGGGACTAGTAGAGCTACATACGGATAGTGTAGCTTGGCCATTTCGCCCAATTTCTCGGCGACAACAAGAGGAGTGGGCCATGGTAGGTTTGATGGGTAATCCGTAGGCCGCCCGTGGGTATACTGCGGTGAATTCTTCAATATGAAGGTGCCAAATGGCGTAGGAAAACAATCCCTGTCAAACACAAAGGCATGGAGCAATTGTCCACATGAGAGTGGATATATCAACCAACTTCCCCACCACCAAGGGCGTTCTTTCTTTCCCCAGATCCAACCTTCTTCCTCAGCATGATGGTACGCGAATTCTGCTGCTCTACTAAGTGTGTAAATTGCGATCGTGACTCTGAGCTGATCAGCTGGGTATACAGCGAGCATAAAGCCCGCCAATGAAGCTCCGATTGCGGGTGCCAGACTCGACGTGAGGGTTCGACTAATCTTCGCGTTTCTCCGTCGGAAAGGCTTTGCTTCGTCTGCAAGCAAGTACGCTCGCAAACGTGTAAAGAAGCGAAAGAGTATGCGATGCAGAAGCAATATTGACGATAGTGACAACGAAAGTCTGAAATTCGGATGTCTCCACAAAGGAATCTTCTTCCCTCTAGCACTAGTCTTCCCTAGATATTTTTCTCCAACTAAACCCCATATCTTCAAAGCTGCAGCGGAGGCGACAAATACTCTCGCTGATGCTCTAACAGCGCTTGCATTGTAATCATTGTAGTGATCCCCAGTCGAAACTTTCGCATCGATGATTTTCTCAACACGAGCTACTGTTGGCGCGTTGCGTTTCAATACTTTCGACCTTGAGATGATGTATTTGTGGAGGGTTTCGTATTCTTTGGCGGAAATTGTATATCGTAGGGCATTGCGTAGGATCGGATCTGCGGTTGATTTCGCAGACACTCGCCCGTCTGAAGAGGAGGGAGGTGACATTTTGCGTAGCTGTATCTATGCGAGGTGCATGTCAAATTCGTGATGTTCGTCTTGTTGATTGATGGTTCGCGCTTCAACGTTTAGTGGAGGATCCCGTGCATGTGACAACAGCCTCGGCTTTGGTGGAGAACAATCAAACATTACGAAGCAATCAGATTTGACTTTATGCAAACGCGACAAATGTTGAGCTAACAAGCTAGGTAGACGTTATGGTATAATTGACACTAATTAAGAAGAAACCAGAAGCAGTTATATTTATTCTATTGATTGATTGGTTTATTGGTACAGTATGCATATTGTTCATTAAATATACACAGAATGATATCGAGATTGGATTTGCAACATCTAAATATATAATTATTACGTACGAGACTTGCCCGTAGAAAGTACTTTACAATGTTTAAATGAAAATCTTCTGTTAGGAACTGGATTCTATCTCACATTCCGACACGTTAAGGAGGCTTACAAAATAATATTTGCGACAACAGAAAATATGTATATTACAATTAAATAAGTTATACCTTTGTCTACAATACGTGACCCTCTCAGAAAGAGCTCGAACCCTGACTTAATAATCTCGCTAACTCCCCTACCCGATATCTCAGAGCTTCTGTTCCTTCATCATACATGTATTCTAGCCAAATTAATCCACATCAGCTGGGCTTGTTTCTACTGGAACTTCACTTGCTGGAAGTCTGTTTTTAAGCCAGGCCAATATAGCTTCTGTACCTTTCTCCAAAAGAGCGTAGTTTGGTACCCTGAACCGATTGCATCTGACATCAAGTCGTTCTAATCCACCTGGCCCGCCAAGAAGACCAATCCGCGCATTCAAGCTGCCGATATCATTGCTATTGACGTCAAGAATTCTCAAACCCTTCACTGACTCGGGAAGTAGCTCCTTGATTGTATTGTTGGATGCTATGACTGACCACAGTCGAGGGAAGTGAACAGTCAGGGGCGGGAGAGATGATAGCCGATTAAAGCTAATATCAAGCTTCTCGAGGTTTGGCGCCTTGAAATGCTGAAATAGGGGCTGCAAGGAGTTGAAAGTGTTACAACTCAGGTTTAGCTCCCTAAGAACTGGCAGGTCTAGATCATCAGTCATAAAATTGCTTCCATTCAACCTGTAGCCAGTGTCAGTTTTTTTCTCAAGTGCAAAGCTATGAGCCTCTCTGTTTCAAACAGCTTTGAAAGAGTAAACGACACCCAGACAAAGTAGCCGAGGCTACTAATGAAATCAATGTCATATATCTCCAACTGTTTAAAACAATGGGAGCCGGAACTCCAATTCTGACTTACTCATTGTGAGCTAGGTTTAAGGTTGTCAGTGACGCCGCGAAAAAAGCAATGGAGCTTGGAATCTCATTGAGCTTGTTATGGTGCAGCTCTAATGTTTTCACAATATTGGTGGCTGCAGCGCCGGCGGCAGCAACAGGGTTCAAGGAGTGAGACTGCGTATTTGATCTGTCCAAAACACCAGCTTTCACAGGCCATTCCAAGGGGCTGCACACGGAGGCTTGGGCTGAATAGAAAGCATCATCGTCCGAGTGACGTTCGGCCGTTTGTTCAGCCGGATCTATCCGTACTTTCAAAGCTCGCTTCAAATCCTCGGTTGTCATGCTAGAAAACTTCTTCTCACGGAGGGGATTTCCACTGATTCGAAAAATGTCTAAATTATCCATATTACCAATTCGATCGTCCAAGGATTTGAGATCGTTTCCACTCAAATTCACATTTTTTAACTTGTGCAGACTAACGAATCCATCCGGAATTGCTGTTATATGATTATCCTCAGCAGCAAGCGTGAGCAAGGACACCCACGAGCTCATATTAGGTAGAGTTTTAAGCCTATTCGATGAGCAGTTGAGTTGATGGAGAGCTGGAAGAAGAAGTTGCTCAGAAATTGTTATGCTTGTGAGAGCATTACAGGCAACATCCAATACCTGCAGCTGCGGAAGCTCTTCAATGTTTTCACCAATTAGAGTACCACTAAGACTATTCTTGGATGCCAAAAGCTCGATTAGAGGTAATTGGCACAGAGATTCGAAGGGTAAAGAGGTAAATCGATTTTCAGTAATCTTCAGTACTCTCAGACGAACCAGATGTGTCAGTCCGTCAGGCAACGCGGTGACCGAATTTCGCTGAATATCCAATGTCTCAAGATTTGCAAGTTTGGTAAGACTTTCATCCAGTGGTCCAACAAGTCCGTTGCCAGCGATGTTTAACTCTCGCAATGATGAAATCTGCGAAATGACTTCGAAAGCATCATTGTTAAGTTTGTTATTAGACTAGATATGATTAGTCTAAGTAACTACAGTGATATAATTTGGGCTTACTAAGTTCAGTGTAGTCAGAAGCTCTAATCGTCTCAGGCCAAGAGGCAGGGCAATAAGAACATTGCCATGTAAGTCGAGAGTCTCCAACCCACCAAATTGATTGCCTTTTGCATCCTCATCTTCTAGAGCCTCACGAGCATCGATGTCTGGAAATACGTCATCGCTTAGGAGTTCAAACTCGTTATCTGCAGCTATAAATCTGGTAAGGTCTACTGACTCAGCCCATGAACCACCCTGCGATGCAATAGATTCAAGATTATACATATTCAGCACTTCGTCTGGTATCTCCTTAAGTCTCATCGCGGCAATGTTTAAGCGACCATCAGTGCGAGCCGCACCAATCCTGTTCTTTAAAAGCCCTTTCGAGCCTGTCTGACTGATCTGTTGATTAAAGGGATCATCTGCAAGACCAAAATCAAATGTACCTGTAGGCATCACCGGTACGTCGTTTTCGTTGCTGGGCGAAATAGAAAGCTGTTTGGAAGCTGCGGCACGCTTTGCAGCTTTCGCTTTCGCAATCTGATCACGCAGAGCAGATGAAGACTTTTTGAATGGTGCCTGAGTATCTTCCGTAAGACTATCACTACAAATAAGTACAGACGAAAAAAAAGACTTTTGAGAAAGTGTTCAGGAGTCAGGTGCTGTTAAAACTTGCATATTTATCAACCAACAAAACGCAGTCTTTCCAAGCAGCTCTGATGCCTTGATTTCCACTTGAAAAATTGTCTGAGACTTAAAAATTTGCTTACCTGGTTGTTGTACTTGCTTTTGACGTCCTTGAAGTCCTTGATGTTGTGGAGGTAGTTTTTGAAGAGGAGCTTGATGCTCCCACAGCTTTAGCACCGATTCCTACTTTATCGACCTCTGCGGATTGATCCAATGCAGGCATTGATGGTTTACGGAACAGTCCATTCACAGAGCCACGAGGCTTGAGCTGTCTAGGAGAGAGAGTCTTGCTACCATATTTAACGGCGGGCAGAGCTGGCTCTGCATTTACTTGGCTTGTTCCATGATTGTATTCTTTGGCGGCAGTCGTGTTAATACGAATGCTAGATGGAGGGTTAAGAGATTTGGTAGTCCCTGGACGCTTGATGGGCGTTAAAGCTGGAGCTATTGGCTTCGGTGGCCTGAAAGTATTTGTTGAAGCTCGAAAATCGACTGGAGCTGTAATATCGTTGCCCGAGCTTGAGTTTGGCCTGGAGCTGAAGGACCGTATGGGTGGCCCCATTGACGAGTCGCTCTGATAGCTCGAACCAGGTCTGGATGATTGCGAAGCAGGGTGCATTGGGCTTTCAGGATTGAAGAAGTTCGAATCTCTCTTCTTCCGTACCACCGGGGAGGAGGGTATTCTCTGTAAGGTCTCCATTGTCCTCTCTGCTAACGACGGCCGATGCTTCCGCCTTAGTACGGGAAACTCAGGTTCCTCTCCTCCAGAAACACTCTCAAGTATAGCTTCGTCAGACGAATCTGCGCGTATCGGTTCTGGCTCCCGAAGGACCTGTCTCGAGGGTTTCCTGAGGAGTGCATTGCTGCTTGTTTTGCGTAATGTATGTGCCGTTTGGGGACCCGTAGAAGAGGCGAATCTGGTAGTGGTTGGGCTTGACAAGTGGTCTCGCGATGGTGCACTTCGTAGACGAGGAAGAGTAGTGATTCTGGTGGGCGGCTGTTGCTGGAGGGTTTCTGTTGACGGCGAAGGGCGCACACTACGTGGGACTGGGAGTCTCGACAGTCGAGGGAGCCTTGAGGTGTTGGCCTGGTCCATTTTTAACCAAGAACTTTGCGATCTGAGTGTGTTGGACTATTTGGCGCATTGATGAGCATGCTATATTATAGATTGTGGTTAATTCACAAAGCCAAGCCCTGAAGTCGTGAAGGGAAGTTGTATTGACGCTTCCTCCTCCGTCCCCCTTGTAAGTAACTTTATTTGTTCAGGGGGTGTTGCCGTTGCCTTCTCCCCCA
>Ga0247734_1002104_pt1 | contig 13710 bp, 14 predicted proteins | sample UWRJL103311B2_FD_180933 | JGI IMG/M metagenome (GOLD analysis project Ga0247734, IMG submission 180933) | Plant litter microbial communities from Arlington Agricultural Research Station in Wisconsin, United States - UWRJ-L103-311B-2 | ecosystem: Environmental > Terrestrial > Plant litter >... | reverse complement strand
CGGCGGGCGGAGAGCGTCAAGGTCACAAGTCCAGTGTGTCACGATTGGCTATGGAGCCTGAGGCCAATCGGCCACACACTGGATCCCATGAACGAGATCCTCGCCGCGATCGGGCTCCTGGGACTGCTCGCCGTGACCGTCCACCTGGTTCGACTCGTGGCACGGGACGGCCTCGGCTCGAACCCGGTGCCCCGCAGCCATCGAGCCGAGCTCGGCACCTGGGTCGACCGCGAGCTGCGCCGGTGAGGGGGTTGGCTGACCGGTTCCTGCGACTGAACGTCGGGCTGTTCCTGTACGGCTTCACGATGGCGATGATGGTGGAGTCGACGCTGGGCCTGGATCCGTGGGACGTCTTCCACGAGGGCGTCACGCACCACGTCGACCTGTCGTTCGGCCAGGTCGTGATCGTGGTGGGGGCGGTCGTCCTGCTGCTGTGGATCCCGCTGCGTCAGCTGCCCGGCGTGGGAACCGTGCTCAACGTCCTCGTGGTCGGTCTTGCGGCCGACGTGGGCCTGGCCGTCATCGCGCGCCCCGACGACCTGTGGCTGCGGATCGCCCTGCTGGTCTGTGGCATCGTCGGCAACGGCTTCGCCGGCGCGCTCTACATCGGTGCGGCGCTGGGACCCGGCCCACGGGACGGGTTGTGGCTGGGGCTCGTGCGGCGCACCGGTCGTAGCGTCCGGCTGTGGCGCACGGTCATCGAGGTGACGGTGCTGGGCGTGGGGTTCGCGCTCGGCGGCACCGTCGGCGTCGGCACCGTGCTGTACGCCCTCGCGATCGGTCCGCTCGTGCAGGTCTTCCTGCGATGGACGCAGGTCGAGGTGCCGCCCGGGAAGCGCCGAGCGGTCAGCGCCGCGTCGCGATGATGAGCGACGCGTCGACGTCGATCAGCATCTCGACCGCGGCGAACCGCTCGTCGGTGAGCCACTGCTCGCGCACCGTGTCGACGCGACCCTCGACGATGGGTGGCCAGAACGCCGACGGCACGAAGTCGTCGAGCACCGCGATGCCTCCCGGCTCCAGCAGGTCGGCGATGACGTCGATGCTCTCCATGACCTCTCGGATGTCGATGAACAGCAGCGAGAACGGCGCGTACTGCTCGAGCGTCGACCAGTCGCCGGCGATGACGTCGACGTTGTCGGTGTCGGCGAAGATCTTCTGCACGTCACCGGCCAGAGCCGGGTCGAGCTCGGCGCTCACGACGCGCGCGTTCTTGGGTGCACCGCTGGACAGCCACGCCGAGCCGACGCCGCAGCCGGTGCCCAGCTCGGCGAGCGTCCCGGTGCGGGAGGCCGCGAGGGAGGCGAGCAGTCGACCGGTCTCGTTGCGGATCGAGGTGATGAATCCGCGCTGCCGTGACAGGTTCAGGGTCCGCGACACGAGCTCGGGGACTTCGGCGGGTGCGCTCACGTCGTCAGTGTTTCACGGACGTCCCACGCGCCGGGGCGCCGACGTCTCGTGGGCTGAGACACGTGCGAGAGGTCCCCACGCAGAGCGACCCCGCAGGCTAGGCTGGGCGTCATCATGCGGAAGCAGCTCGTAGTCATCGCTTGCCGCGGCGGGGCCTCTTAGGGCCACACCCTGCCGCGGAGTTTCGGCGTTGGCCCGCCGTCCCGCAGCAGCGTGCTTGATCTCGATGTGACACCCCATCGACTGATCGCACTCATGGACACACTCCCGGTCACCCCGGACGCGTGTGGCGTGCTGGACGGCGACGACGCCGGCCCGCACCCGACCGTTCGAACCACCGAAGGAGATCATCATGGAACCGAAGCTGATGGAATGGGGACCGGCGCACCTGCGCGACGAGGCGATGTCGCACGAGGTCGAGCCGACCGAGCGTCCCGATGACAACTGACCGCTCATCGGATTCTCACCTGATGGGACGGCAGTTTCACATCCTGAGATGCCCCGTCCTAGGATGGCGATCATGACCACATCCTTCTCGCTCGCAGTCGTGGCCGGTGACGGCATCGGACCCGAGGTCACCTCGCAGGCCCTCAAGGTTCTCGACGTCGTCGCGCCCGCCCACGGCATCTCGTTCGCCACGACCGACTACGACCTCGGCGCCCGGCGCTACCACGCGACGGGGGAGACCCTGCCCGACTCGGTGCTCGAGGAGATCCGCGGTCACGACGCGATCCTCCTGGGCGCCATCGGCGACCCGAGCGTGCCGTCCGGCGTCCTGGAGCGTGGTCTGCTGCTCAAGCTGCGCTTCGCGCTGGACCACTACGTCAACCTGCGGCCGTCCAAGCTCTTCACCGGCGTGGCGACGCCGCTGGGCGATCCCGGCGACATCGACTTCGTCGTGGTCCGCGAGGGCACCGAAGGGCCGTACGTCGGCAACGGCGGCGCCATCCGCGTCGGCACGCCGCACGAGCTGGCCACCGAGGTCAGCATCAACACCGCGTACGGCGTCGAGCGAGTCGTCCGCGACGCCTTCGCCCGAGCCCAGGCGCGTCCGCGCAAGAAGCTGACGCTGGTGCACAAGAACAACGTGCTGGTGCACGCCGGCCACCTCTGGAGCCGGACGGTCGACGCCGTCGCCCCCGAGTTCCCCGAGGTGACGGTCGACTACCTGCACGTCGACGCCGCCACGATCTTCCTCGTGACGGATCCGGCGCGCTTCGACGTCATCGTCACCGACAACCTGTTCGGCGACATCCTGACCGACCTGGCGGCCGCCATCACCGGTGGCATCGGCCTGGCCGCGAGCGGGAACGTCAACCCCGACCGCACGACGCCCAGCATGTTCGAGCCCGTCCACGGCTCGGCGCCCGACATCGCCGGTCAGTCCAAGGCCGACCCGACCGCCGCGATCCTGTCCGGCGGACTGCTGCTGGAGCACCTGGGATTCCCCGAGGCGGCCGCCCAGATCACCGAGGCCGTCGAGGCCGACATCGCCGACCGCGGCGCTGCTCCCCGCACCACCGAGGAGGTGGGGGAGGCTCTCGCGCAGCGTGTGGCCGCAGGCGTATCGGTCGCCTGACGACCGCTGCCCCTTCGAACCAGAGAGTTGTACCGTGACCACCATGACCTCCACCCCCTTCGCCGCCACCCTCTCGCGCAACCCCGCGGCGAAGCCCGCCGAGCAGCGGGACGCGATCCTCGCGGACCCCGGCTTCGGCAACCACTTCACCGACCACATGTTCCTGGCCGAGTGGACGCCCGACACCGGATGGGCCGACGGTCGCGTCGTGCCCTACGGCCCGCTGTCGATCGACCCGGCGACGGCCGTCCTGCACTACGCGCAGGAGATCTTCGAGGGTCTCAAGGCCTACGTCCACGCGGACGGCTCCGTGTGGCTGTTCCGTCCCGAGGCGAACGCGGCCCGCATGCAGCGCTCGGCCCACCGGCTGGCGCTCCCCGAGCTGCCCACCGACTGGTTCCTCGGCTCGATCGCGAGCCTGCTCGACGCCGACCGCGAGTGGATCCCGGCCGGCGGTGAGAAGAGCCTCTACCTGCGGCCGTTCATGTTCGCCTCCGAGGTGTTCCTCGGCGTCCGACCGTCGCAGCACGTGACGTACTCCGTCATCGCCTCACCGGCCGGCGCGTACTTCTCCGGTGGTGTCCAGGCCGTCTCGATCTGGCTGTCGTCGGAGTACTCGCGCGCCGGTGCCGGCGGCACCGGCGCCGCGAAGTGCGGAGGCAACTACGCCGCGAGCCTGCTGCCGCAGCAGGAGGCGGCCCAGCACGGGTGCGCGCAGGTCGCGTTCCTGGACTCGACCGAGCAGAAGTGGATCGAGGAGCTCGGCGGCATGAACCTGTACTTCGTCCACGCCGACGGCTCGATCGTGACGCCGGCGCTGTCCGGCTCGATCCTCGAGGGCATCACCCGCGACTCGATCATGCAGATCGGTCGCGACCTGGGCCACGAGGTCGTCGAGCGTCGGGTGTCGATCGACGAGTGGCGCGAGGGCACGGCCGACGGCTCGATCACCGAGGTGTTCGCGTGCGGCACCGCCGCGGTTGTCACGCCGGTCGCGTCGCTGAAGTGGGACGGCGGCGAGGCCGTCAGCGGTGACGGAGAGCCCGGCAAGGTCACGACCGACATCCGCTCGGCCCTGGTCGACATCCAGTACGGCCGCGCCGAGGACACGCACGGTTGGCTGACGCGCGTCTCCTGAGGCGCCCGACGTGTGGTTACGTAGTCACCACCGCCACACGTAGGGAGCCTTGATGTCCGTTGGCACGCGTTCCGAGCACGACCTGATCGGCGACCGTGAGATCCCGGTGGAGGCGTACTGGGGCGTCCACACGCTCCGTGCGCTCGAGAACTTCCCGATCACGGGCATCCCGATCGCGTCGAGTCCCTACCTCGTCGAGGCGCTGGCGTCGGTCAAGCAGGCCGCCGCCACCGCCAACAACGAGCTCGGCCTGCTCGACGACGAGCGGTTCGCCGCGATCCGGGACGCGTGCGAGGAGATCCGCAGCGGTGAGCTCGCGGACCAGTTCGTCGTCGACGTCATCCAGGGCGGCGCCGGCACGTCGACCAACATGAACGCCAACGAGGTCATCGCCAACCGGGCGCTCGAGCTGATGGGTCACCACCGGGGCGCCTACGACGTCCTCCACCCGAACGAGCACGTCAACCTCAGCCAGTCGACCAACGACGTGTACCCGACCGCCGTCAAGATCGCGATCATCCTGGCCACGCACGACCTGCTGGCCGCGATGCAGGTGCTGGAGGACTCGTTCGCCCGCAAGGCCGACGAGTTCCACGACGTCCTGAAGATGGGCCGGACGCAGCTGCAGGACGCCGTGCCGATGACCCTCGGCCAGGAGTTCCGCACCTACTCGCTGATGATCGGGGAGGACCGCGCCCGGCTCGGGGAGGCGGTGCTCCTCCTGCACGAGATCAACCTCGGCGCGACGGCGATCGGCACGATGCTCAACGCCCCGGCCGGCTACGTCCCGGCGGCGTGCGGCCACCTCGCCCACATCACGGGACTGCCGCTGGAGACCGCGGTCGACCTGATCGAGGCGACGCAGGACTGCGGGGCGTTCGTCCAGCTGTCGGGGACGCTCAAGCGCGTCGCGGTCAAGCTCTCGAAGATCTGCAACGACCTGCGACTGCTGTCGTCGGGCCCCCGCGCGGGCTTCAACGAGATCAACCTGCCGGCCGTGCAGGCGGGGTCGAGCATCATGCCGGGCAAGGTCAACCCGGTGATCCCGGAGGTCGTCAACCAGGTGGCGTTCCAGATCATCGGTCACGACCTCACCGTGACGATGGCGGCCGAGGCGGGGCAGCTGCAGCTCAACGCCTTCGAGCCGGTCATCTGCTACTCGCTGTCGGCCGGCATCTCCCGTCTGCGCGAGGCCGTGCTGGTGCTGTCGACACGCTGCGTCGACGGCATCACGGCCAACGTCGAGCTGCTGCGCTCGGAGGTCGAGAACTCCATCGGGCTCGTGACCGCCCTCAACCCGTACATCGGGTACGCCGCCGCGACCGAGGTGGCCAAGGAGGCGCTGGCGACCGGGCGGGGCGTGGCCGAGCTGGTGCTCGAGCACGGTCTGCTGCCACGTGAGCGGCTGGAGGCGATCCTGCGACCGGAGACCCTCGCCAACCTGGCCCCGCGCCCGAAGCTCCCGGCCGCCGACTGACGCACCGCCCCGCGCGCGGCGTCAGGGGGCGAAGAGGGCCGTGGCGGGATCGGCGAGCAGGCGGACGACCAGCCGGTGGGCGTCCGGGTCGTAGTCGATCGAGACGTCGATCGTGCGGTCGGCGGGCGTCGTCGCGGCACCCGGATCGCCCAGCCCGTAGGCGATGTCTCGCAGCGTCACGGTGGCCGTGCCCACGGGGTCGTTGGCCGGCCACTCCGCGACGAGCCGGTGGACCAGGCCCGCGAGCACCGCACCGATCATGGCGTGCCCGGAGGGGTCGACGTCCTCGACCACGACCTCGGGCAGGCCGAACGCCGTCAGCCCGACGGTCGTCAGCTGCCCGGCGTCCAGCTCGGCGTAGTCGACGACGTACCACTGCGTGGCGTGCGCCAGCGACACGTCGTCGGCGTCGCCCTCGACGACCCGCGGGACGCCCAGGTCGATCACGACTCCGTCGTGCTGCCGGGCCAGCCGCAGGGCATCGGTCCGCACGTCGCGCTGCACGAACGCCGCGCTCTCGACGTCGGACGTGTGCAGCAGCAAGGTCAGGTGCGGCCGCGAGACCAGCCGTGCGAGCGCGGCCTCCGACGTGCCGTAGCGGCGCAGCAGCTCGGGCGACGGAGGAGCGACGAGGTCGTCCTCGCCGAGCGGGACGGCGGTCATCACGGCGTACATGACCTGGGGCTCCGCGCTGAGCGGGACGGGTCTGGTGGTCATGGAGCGATCAGTCTAGACTGGCCGCCATGCAGAGCATCTCGATCATCATTGACGGGCGCGCCGGGCACTGAACCAAGCCCCCGACGCGCTGCCTCCCATCCCCGTGGGAGGTTTTTTTATGGCCGGACGCGGGATGTCCGGACCGGCCGAGATGCGACCAGGACGAAGGACGAAGCAGTGAGCGCAGGTGCAGTGACCCCAGGACAGCAGACCGTCGGCGACTTCCACGTCTACGACACGACGCTGCGCGACGGCGCCCAGCAGGAGGGCCTCAACCTCTCGGTGCAGGACAAGCTGCACATCTCGCGCCACCTGGACGACCTGGGCGTCGGCTACATCGAGGGCGGCTGGCCGGGGTCCAACCCCAAGGACACCGAGTTCTTCCAGCTCGCGGCCAAGGAGCTCGACCTGAGGCATGCGACGCTGGCCGCGTTCGGCGCGACGCGCAAGGCCGGGGTCGCCGCTGCCGACGACGCGCAGCTGGCCGCGCTGCGCGACTCCGGCGCCTCGGTCGTGACGCTGGTCGCCAAGAGCCACGACCGGCACGTCGAGCTGGCCCTGCGGACGACCCTCGCGGAGAACCTCGCGATGGTGCACGACTCGGTGACCCACCTGCGACAGGAGGGCCAGCGGGTCTTCGTCGACCTGGAGCACTTCTTCGACGGTTACCGCGCCAACCGGGACTACGCGCTCGAGGTCGTCCGCACGGCGGCCGCCGCCGGGGCCGAGGTCGCCGTGCTGTGCGACACCAACGGCGGCATGCTCCCGCACTGGGTCACCGAGATCGTGGCCGACGTCGCGACCACGGGCGCGCGTCTGGGCATCCACGCCCACAACGACACCGGGTGCGCGGTCGCCAACTCGATGGCCGCGGTGCAGGCGGGGGTGACCCACGTCCAGGGCTGCATCAACGGGTACGGCGAGCGCACCGGCAACGCCGACCTCGTGACGTGCGTCGCGAACCTCGAGCTCAAGCTCGGCATGTCGCTGCTGCCGGAGGGGCGGCTCGCCGACGCCTCACGCATCTCGCACGCGATCTCCGAGATCACGAACTACCCGCCGCACGCCCGCCAGCCGTACACGGGCGTCTCGGCGTTCGCCCACAAGGCGGGGCTGCACGCGAGCGCCATCCGGGTCGATGCCGACCTGTACCAGCACATCGACCCGGCCCTGGTCGGCAACGACATGCGCCTGCTCGTCTCGGAGATGGCCGGACGGGCGACGATCGAGCTCAAGGGCAAGGAGCTCGGCTACGACCTGGCCGGCGATCCCACGCGCCTGGCCCGCGTCACCGACCGGGTCAAGTCGATGGAGCAGCAGGGCTACACGTTCGAGGCCGCCGACGCCTCGTTCGAGCTGCTGCTGGCCGAGGAGATGGACGACGCCCGCCCGTGCTTCTTCCGGGTCGAGTCGTGGCGCGTCCTGGCGGAGTCCTCCCGCGGCGAGGACGCGCTGTCGGAGGCGACCGTCAAGCTGCGGGCCGGGGGAGTGCGCCTGGCCGTGATCGGCGAGGGCAACGGACCCGTCAACGCGCTCGACCACGCCCTGCGACAGGCCATCGAGCAGGTGTACCCCGACGTGGCGCGCTTCCACCTGACCGACTTCCGGGTCCGCATCCTCGACCAGGGGCACGGCACCGACGCGATCACCCGCGTGCTGATCGAGACGTCCGACGGCAAGGACGTGTGGGTCACGGTCGGGGTCGGCGCCAACATCATCGAGGCCTCCTGGGAGGCGCTCGTCGACGCCCTCACCTACGGCCTGCGTCTGCACGGGGTCGAGCCGCGCATCGACGCGTGAGCGCGTCCTACGGCGTGCGGGTCATCGGTACGTGGTCGATGCCGGCCTCCATGAAGTTCTCACCGCTGCGCACGTAGCCGAACCGGCCGTACCAGTCCTCGAGGTAGGCCTGGGCGTTGAGCACGATGACGTCGTCGCCCCACAGCCGGGTGCACTCGGCGACGAGCTGCCCGGACAGGCCGCGGCCCCGCTGGTCGCGGCGGGTGCAGACCCGTCCGACGTGCCGGACGCCGTCCTCGACGAACGACCGCAGATAGCTCGTCGGGCCGTCGTCGTCGGCGAGCCACAGGTGGGTCGTCGACGCCAGCAGGTCGCGGCCGTCGACGTCCTCCTCCTGGACCTGCTGCTCCACCGCGAAGACCGCGTCACGGATCCGCCAGATGTCGTAGACGTCCTGCGCCGTGAGGTCGTGCCCGGCGACGGTGCGCGGGCTCACGCGCACGTCGCGCACGTGCCGAAGATCTCGAGCGTGTGCTCGACGTCGCGGAAGCCGTTCTCCTCGGCGATCCGGTCGGCCCAGCGCTCGACCGTGGGTCCCTCGACCTCGACGGCGCGACCGCACACCCGGCACACCAGGTGGTGGTGGTGCCCCGCGCTGCACTGGCGGTACATGACCTCGCCGTCGTCGTTGCGCAGCGCGTCGACCTCCGCGGCGTCGGCCAGCACCTGCAGGCTGCGGTAGACCGTCGACAGGCCGACCGACTCGCCGCGGGTGCGAAGGATGTCGTGGATCTCCTGCGCGCTGGCGAACCCGTCGAGATCCTCCAGGATCGCGACGACGGCGCGACGCTGACGGGTGTTGCGGGGTGCTTCGACCATGGCTCCTCCTCAGGCGGAATCTACGGGATGACGACGGGGGCGGCGACGTCTCGCGGCGGCTCCGACGAGCGATGCGACACCGAAGATCACCAGGGCGATCAGGACGATCGTGGGACCGGGCTGGGTCTCGATCTCATAGCTCGTGACGAGCCCGCCGACGGCCGCGAACAGTCCGACGACCATCGCCGCGAGGTGGGTCGCCCGGAAGCTGCGGGTCACCTGCTGGGACGCCGCCACCGGGACGACCATCAGCGCCGAGACCAGGAGCAGCCCGACGGTGCGCATCGCGACCGTGATCGTGACGGCGGCCAGCACCGCGATCAGGATGCTGTACAACCGGACCGGGACACCGCTGACCTTGGCGTGCTCCTCGTCCTGGCAGACCGCGAAGAGCTGCGGCGACAGGCCGATCGACAGCACGACGACCAGGACGCCCAGGGCGCCGACCAGCACCAGGTCGCCGTCGGAGACCGTCGTGATGGCCCCGAACAGGTACGAGTTGAGCGAGTTCGCGCTCTCGTCCGCCAGGTTGGTGAGCAGCACGCCGCCGGCGATGCCGCCGTAGAACAGCATGGCCAGGGCGACGTCGGCACTGGTGCGGCCGTACATCCGCAGCAGCTCGATCAGCACCGCGCCGAGACCTGCGACGACGACGGCCGTCAGGATCGGGGCGACGCCCGTCAGCAGTCCCAGCGCGACCCCCGTGAGGGCCACGTGGCCCAGGCCGTCGCCGAGCAGGGCGAGGCGGCGCTGCACCAGGAACGTCCCGATGGCCGGGGCCGCGAGGCCCGTGAACACCGCGGCGATCAGCGCGCGTCGCATGAAGTCGTACCCGAGCAGCTCGATCACGCCGTGAATCCTTCCGTCATGCCCTCACACCTTCATCGGGTTGCCGCTGAAGCCGTCGGGCTGGTCGGGCGAGCCGTCGTGGCGGTGGACGTGGACGTGCTGCGCGTCGAGGATGCCGTCGCACGGGCCGTCGTGCACCACCGCGCCGTCGGCCAGCACGACGGCGCGGTCGATCAGGGGCCGCAGCGGGCCGAGCTCATGGGCGACGAGCAGCACGGAGGTCCCGTCGTGCACGAGGCTGCCGAGCAGCTCGGACAGCGTCTCCTGGTTGTCGTGGTCGACGCCGGCGGTGGGCTCGTCCATGATCAGCAGCTCGGCCTCGGACGCCAGGGCGCGCGCGATCAGGGCGCGCTGCTGCTGGCCGCCGGACATCTCGCTGACGGACGAGCGGGTGCGGTCGGACAGCCCGACGCGGTCGATCGCGGCGTCGACCGCCACGAGATCGGCCTTGGTGCGCCAGCCCGCGAAGCGCCGACGGGCGAGCCGGCCGCTCATGACGACCTCGCGCACGGTCGCCGGCACCCCCGCGACGGCCCGCGTGCGCTGCGGGACGTAGCCGAGCCGCTGCCGGTCGCGGAAGCGGTCGAGCGCGGTGCCGAACAGCTCGACCCTGCCCGCGTCGATCGGCGTCAGGCCGACCGCGGCACGGACGAGCGTGGACTTGCCGGAGCCGTTGGAGCCGAGCAGCGCGACGAACTCACCGGCGGCGACGTCGAGGTCGACTCCACGCAGGACGGGTCGACCGTCGAGTGACACGGTGAGGTCGCGCACGGACAGGGGGAGGAGCGTCATGAGCAGTCGTTGGCCTTCTGCAGGGTTGCGAGGTTCTTGCGCATCAGCGTCAGGTACGACTCGTCCCGGGTGTCGTCGGAGAGTCCCTCGATGGGATCGAGCGTAGCGGTCACGGCCCCGGTCTCGTCGGCGATGGTGTCGGCGATCGCCGGGCTGACGAGCTCCTCGGTGAAGATCGTCGTGATGCCGTCCTTGCGGACGAGCCGGGTGATGTCGGCGAGCTGGGAGGGCGACGGCTCGTTGGTGGGATCGAGGCCGGCGATCGGCACCTGCGTCAGGTCGTACCGGGCCGCGAGGTACTGGAACGCCGCGTGGCTCGTCACGATGGTCCGGGTGCGGCAGGTCTGCAGCCCGGCGGTGAAGGCGGTGTCGAGGTCGGTGAGCTCGGCGACGAGCCGCTCAGCGTTGGCCGCGAAGGTGTCGGCGTGGTCCGGGTCGACGCGCGACAGCTGATCGGCGACGGCATTCGTCAGCGCGACCATCGTGGTCGGGTCGAGCCACGTGTGGGGGTCCTCGTCCCCGTGGTCGTGGTCGTCATCCGCGGCGTGGTCGTGGTCGTCGCCGTGCTCCTCCTCGGCGCCCTCCTGCGCCGGCCGCAGGTCGACCAGCGAGGCGACGTCGATCGTCTCGTCGGCGGCGCGGCCGGCCTGGTCGACGGCCTCGTCGACCGCGGTCTGGAAGTGCTGCTCGTAGACGACCAGGTCGGCGTCCTGGACCGCCGCGACCTGCTTGGGCTTGAGCTCGAGGTCGTGCGGCTCGGTGCCCGGCGACGTCAGGTTCTGCACGTCGACGAAGGAGCCCCCGACCTCCTCGACGACGAACGCGAAGGGGTAGAACGCGGCAGCGACCGAGGTCGTGCCGTCATCGGCCCGCGACGGACCGCCGCACGCGGCAAGGAGGGCGACGAGCGGCAGCGCGACGAGGAGGCTCAGGGACTTCTTCATGACAATGATTCTCAACGGTGGTGGGAATCATTGTCAAACCCGTGCGGTGTGACGTCCGCCCCGAGGACGAGCGGGCAGCGGCCCGCCGGTAGGCTGGAGCGCACCTCGGGCGCCCGGCATCACGATGCCGGTCACAGGCCCGCCGACACCCAGCCGGATTGGACCATCCCCTCATGGCAACGACCGTCGACCACGTCATCAGCCTCAGCAAGCGCAGGGGATTCGTCTACCAGTGCGGTGAGATCTACGGCGGCACCAAGTCCGCCTGGGACTACGGCCCGCTGGGCGTCGAGCTCAAGGACAACATCAAGCGCCAGTGGTGGCGGTCGATGGTGCAGAGCCGCGACGACGTCGTCGGCCTCGACTCGTCGGTCATCCTGCCGACCGCCGTGTGGGAGGCGTCCGGGCACCTGGCCGCGTTCGTCGACCCGCTCGTGGAGTGCCAGAACTGCCACAAGCGGTACCGCCAGGACCACCTGCAGGAGGCGTACGCGGAGAAGAAGGGCCTCGACGACCCCGACGCCGTCGGCATGGAGCTCATCGTCTGCGAGGCCTGCGGCACCCGCGGCCAGTGGACCGAGCCCCGCATGTTCAACGGCCTGCTGAAGACCTACCTCGGACCGGTCGAGTCCGAGGAGGGGCTGCACTACCTGCGGCCCGAGACCGCCCAGGGCATCTTCGTCAACTTCGCCAACGTCATGGGCACGTCGCGCCGCAAGCCGCCGTTCGGCATCGGCCAGATCGGCAAGAGCTTCCGCAACGAGATCACGCCCGGCAACTTCATCTTCCGCACGCGCGAGTTCGAGCAGATGGAGATGGAGTTCTTCGTCGAGCCCGGCACCGACGAACAGTGGCAGGAGACCTGGATGCAGATCCGGATGGACTGGTACACCGGCCTCGGCATCGCACCGGAGAACCTGCGCTTCTTCGAGCACCCCGCCGAGAAGCTGTCGCACTACTCCAAGCGCACCGTCGACATCGAGTACCGGTTCGAGTTCGCCGGGTCGACGTGGGGCGAGCTCGAGGGCATCGCCAACCGGACGGACTTCGACCTGAAGACGCACAGCGAGCACTCCGGCAAGGACCTGCAGTACTTCGACCAGGCCAACAACGAGCGCTGGACGCCGTACGTCATCGAGCCCGCCGCGGGCGTCAACCGCTCGATGATGGCCTTCCTGATCGACGCCTACACCGAGGAGCAGGTGCCCAACGCCAAGGGCGGCACCGACACCCGCACGGTCCTCAAGCTCGACCACCGGCTGGCGCCGGTCAAGGCCGCCGTCCTGCCGCTGTCGCGCAACGAGGACCTGTCGCCGAAGGCGCGGGCTCTCGCAGCCGAGCTGCGGGGATTCTGGAACGTCGACTTCGACGACGCCCAGGCGATCGGCAAGCGCTACCGGCGTCAGGACGAGATCGGGACGCCGTTCTGCATCACGGTCGACTTCGAGACGCTCGACGACCAGGCGGTCACGATCCGCGAGCGCGACTCGATGGCCCAGGAGCGGATCGCGCTCGACCAGGTGACGAGCTACCTGGCGGCGCGCCTCCCCGGCTGCTGAGCCCCTGGTGCACGACAATCGGCGCGTGAGGACTTCTCGCATCGCCGCTGTCGTGCCGGGCTGCGTCCTGGCCGCCGCCCTGGTGCTGGCCGGGTGCTCCGGATCGTCGGAGCCCACCGCGGCACCGACGACGCCGACGGCCACCGTGCCCGACGGCTTCGAGCTGCCCAGCGGCGTCACGCTGACCCAGGGCGGGTCGTCCGTTCCGGTGGGCTCGCCGGCGACGGTCGTGTACCAGCTGGCCGACGGGGCCGCGAGCGCCGTCACCGTCACGGTGTCCGCGATCGACCCGGGGACGATCGACGACTTCCGGTTCTTCTCGCTCGACGAGGCGACCAAGAAGTCGAGCCCGTACTACGTCAAGGTCTCCGTCCGCAACGACGGCCCGGCAGGTCTGGGCGGCGCGGCGCTGCCGATCTTCGCCTTCGACTCGACCGGCACCAACCTGCCGGCCAACGACATCGTGGGCTCGTTCGCGCCGTGCCCGACGCCGACGCTGCCGGAGAGCTTCCTGCCCGGGGGGACCGCCGACGTCTGCCTCGTCTACCTCCTGCCCGAGGGCCGTACGCTGACCTCGGTCAACCTGCAGACCGGCACGACGAAGGACGCCATCCGCTGGACGTCCG
>Ga0247734_1002103_pt1 | contig 13717 bp, 16 predicted proteins | sample UWRJL103311B2_FD_180933 | JGI IMG/M metagenome (GOLD analysis project Ga0247734, IMG submission 180933) | Plant litter microbial communities from Arlington Agricultural Research Station in Wisconsin, United States - UWRJ-L103-311B-2 | ecosystem: Environmental > Terrestrial > Plant litter >... | reverse complement strand
TATCCTCTTTCGACTGATGATGAAAGCCAAATGGCTTATCAACCTTGTGAATAATTGCATCGGGTCTGCATTGGCCGAGAGGTTGCTGAAGTCCAGTGGAATAAATAATCATAATCCCTACACAGCTGCCCTCCAGGCAATGAATTTTGATACATTGTACCTTGTGTAAAGATGCACTCCAGTAATATAGCCCATCTATATCCAAAGGAGGGCTGGGTTGAGATGAAATACAGGGCTCTGGCTCTGGAGATGGCTTTGCCGTAGTTGTAGCAATCCCAAACTTAGAAATATGCTCTCCATACGGGACACTCTCGAAAACAATATGAGAGGGTGTGCTACCTAGGTATTGGAAACTACAGCCTGAATTCATATGTTCTCCAAAGGTGTATATTTGCTCTTTATTTGTCTTCACCTATATAATAGTTAGACGTATAATAGTATAAGAAAGAAGTTTTGTAAAATACCACTAAAACCGGAGGAAGTATAGATCCAGAATGATGTCGTAGCCATACATCCTCAATTTGCTGCTGATCAAGGGGGCAAAACAGCCAAGTAAGAGATCGTCGTCGTTTGAGCGGAATTTGATTATAAATATCAAGAACTGAACTTGGTTCATCCGTGTAATGAGGACCGAGATTATCAATGGTAATAGTAAGAATATTCCCTCTCGGATTAATATTTAGCAATCCTATTGATCGTTTCCAAGACTCTATTCGAGTGATTGGGAGGGTAGTGACTTTGTCGTTATCTAGGCTGCTTAGCCTGTCTCTCCAATTGCGAGCTGCAAAAACTCTCTAGAGAAGTGAACCGTATGTCATTTTCATTATTTCTTGCTTAATCTCCAGGGGAAGGTTGCCGAACTCCTGCAGGAAGTTGTCGACCTTCTTGATTTTGTCTCTTTCGTCCTGGGTTGGTTCATAAAGAACACGGTGGGAAGCTTCAAACTCGTCTAAGAACGGTGCTGTTTTCCAAGGTCTAGCCTATAAACTGAATATCCAGATATTTCGCATATGTAGGCTGGTGCGTATTCCAAGTTGTTTTGACGACTCACAAAAGCAATCCAAGTGAAATGATATACCACTGGAGCCTTGACTAGGATTATAACATAACCTCCGTATTCCCTGCTTTCTATCGTGCGTAAACACTGTACAGTCTTGAGGCGCTCTAACTTTAGGGAATTTAAGTTTCCCTGTCTATTCATAGTGATCTTCATTAGTCCCGGTTACTTGGAGTACAATTAGTATTATTTGTAGGAAGCCGAAAAGATTTATACCCAGAGCAAAGTCTTCTCTTATCTCAAAGGGCACAGTGCATATCACACATTGACTCCCGGGTCGTATATAGATATTAGGAAGTTTAGAGCGCATGTTTCTTCACCGCTGCGCTGATGAAGCTGGTTGGGATTCTGTTTTGTGCAGGTGGAGGTGGGTGCCAGTTACGTGCTATGGTTACTAGCCTGCTTATGGGATTTGATCGAGTCGCAGGACGTTGTAGCGCACTCTATCAACCTACCTTCGACCGTTTCAAACCCCTCTATCCTAGAGTCCGGAATCCTCAAGCACACTGCTACTCTCCCTCCAGCAGCCGCCCCAACAAGATAGCTACTAAGTAACGCGATAAATACAAATAAGGCTACCTAAACAAGCTCATGCTTAGATCCCGTCAATAACACTCCAATAAACCGCTTCCTTATGCTTGCTAGAGTCAAGCCCCTATAACGTTTCTAACTGCAATAAGGTTCTATGCTCTTCCTAACGCCCCAATTATGTGTTAAGATTGGCGATTATACCGATCTCTACGAAGCATCAATAATATAGTTTATACGCATAAACACCATTATTCTAATTCCAAAAGTCTATGTCAGGGCCTTGTACTGTACATACAAGGCGTTGGGGGAGGTCACCTGACCTAGGGGTCACCTGTTCAGGTAAAAGGAGGAACCCGGGCTGTTTGTAAAAAGAAATATCTTTTTGGTAGTGTTCAATGTTCTAAAAGAAGGTTTTTATATATAATAACCTTAAGCATAGCACGACTCTGTACCCTCTGGGAGGTCTTAGGAGGGTGCCAGTCGTAAATCAGTATCAATCAATCAATGAATCAATCAATCAATCAATCAAGCCTGGTCGCATCTCCACTTACATGCCATAACAAAATGCCTAGTCAAGCTTGACGATAATACAGTGACAGGGATCTGTCTAAGTGTGGTGGTATATATAAGTGGCCGCCCTCGCTGCACCTTCTTCCACTCTTCATGCTTTTAGAACTAGCTTTCTTTTTCCTACCCACCATCCTCCGAGTTCAGATCAATTCGCTTCTGTATATGCTTCCTAGCTCTGCACGACTTTTGAGGCGACTCCCAAGTCGTGAGGGCCCCGAAGCAGTCCCAGGCTACGCACGCAAAACACTGGGAAAAGCGCTTGGTTAATATGTAAACTCTGTGAAAGCGATTCTGAACACATAGAGGATTTACGTGTCGTATATAGCAACATTCGCACGAGATCTGCTTGACTCTTCTAGATATTGTATTATGGCTTGCAATCTCCGGTCCGCGATTGGTTGCAGTGTTACACAACATCTTAGCGCGTGGCTGCCTTCAGCTGCGTCTGGGTAAATCTTAACCTCAATTCAATTCTACTTCTAAGGTTAACCCAAAGATAAACTTTCGCATTTCAGAGTCCCTCATATCCAGCCTTGACAATGCGTCTCGTCGATTGCAGCCGCGAGGTCGAGTGGAGGCTGACCGAGGATCTCATCGACGATATTCCCAAATATGCTATCCTTTCGCACACATGGGGGCCGGATACCGAAGAGGTTACATATAAAGACATGGTGGACGGTACGGGCAAAAGCAAGGCTGGGTACGACAAGATCGGGTTCTGCGGAGAACAGGCCAGACGTGACGGCCTGCAATACTTTTGGGTAGACACCTGCTGTATCGACAAAACGAACCACACTGAGCTCTCTGAGGCCATCAACTCTATGTTTCGCTGGTATCGCAATGCGGCCAGATGCTACGTTTATCTATCAGATGTTACTTCAAGATATTATGATAAAATCGACCCGAGCCTGCAGACGTGGCGACCAGCTTTTCAGAACAGTCGATGGTTTACGCGGGGATGGACTCTTCAGGAGCTTATTGCACCACTTTCAGTTGAATTTTTTTGTTCCAGAGGTTGGCGGCTTGGTGACAAGAAATTACTAGAGCAGCAGCTTCACGATATAACCGGAATCGCCGTTCCGGCACTTCAAGGAGCTGCTCTGTCGGAGTTTGACGTCAACGAACGAATGTCATGGGCCCGGCTTCGTACAACAAAGCGTCCCGAAGACATGGCCTACGCTCTACTAGGGATTTTCGGCATCCATATACCGCTGATATACGGCGAGGGAATGTTAAATGCGTTCAGTCGGCTTCAATTGGAAATCGACCGGCGAGCCAAGGAGCCCTTGCCAGATCTTTCTAGAAATCCGATTCTTCATCCACATCCCGTGAAAAGGAACTATCGGAAAGTAGTTGTGACGATCACATCCTGGCAGGTCGATCAGGCTCTGCTAAAGTTTCCCGTAAGTCCACATACGTCGCATTGTCTCTGTCATGCGCTTAACAAACATAGATTCATCTAATTACTAAAGTGTTTCGAGACCAATATCACTATGAAGTACGAGAAGTTATGCTCACATTTGAGGATCAACACAGGTATGAGCCTGATTGGCCTTGGCCCAGCAGCTCTGATATCAGTGAGAGTGATCTCCAAATCTTATATTACCTCGGAAGCACTAAAAAGGTAGCCAACCAAAGTGGATGTATGGGCATACAAGCTTTTCCATTCGAAAAAATACCGTAAGGAGCCATGCCAGAGTAAAGCTATCAAGCTAATTCCAAGCCTTCTATATAATGCCAATATATCTAACCACTACAACTGGCTACAATCCGCATTAGAGTTTCCACACCTCACATCAGATGTTTTGATTGTTCTTGATTGCTACGTGGACTTCTCAAGATGGGGTATGAGGGAATTAATAACTCATCTAAACAACAATAATTGCCCTTGGGCTCGATACGGGGTTATCACAGCAGGTCACGACGGGAACTGGGTTATACCCGGGACTTTCTCGAGAAGTTTCATGGCAATATTGACAGATCTAGCATATTCAGGACCGCTTATGAACTGCGCTTCCATAATAAGGAAACTTGTGGAAACACAATACACGGAGCCCGTAATGATGGGGAACCTTGGCAGCGGCTCTATCATTTTAGCTCCTCTCCGAGGATAAGCCACATCATTGCGTGCAATACCGTCTAAGATATTGCTATATTGTTAGAACTGTTGTCAACTTTCGCCGATGTAAGCCAATCTCAGCGAGAAAGTCATCTAAGAATAACACTAAGTAATTAGTCTCGTTGGGAACCAATGGTGGTTGTATTGAAAATTGAAACAGCATAAAGACAAGGCGGAATTCAAATCCAACTGTATCACCTTTTCTTGATAATGAGAATATATCAGGCATCTCAAGCTTCATTTTTAGAATAACGACTTAGAGGTTCGAGTAGCCAAGGCGGTTTTCATCCACGTTACTTCTGCACCATCACCACACCACATCACATGATGACGCTACCACAGGAGAGTCCATCCCAAAGCAGGCAATATATCCCTCTTCCCCTCCAAGTCTCCAAGTCTCCCAAGCCTCCCACCATCTCTTATCCGTCAATAACCCCACATTGGTTCGCTATCAACCTCAACCCCTCTATGAATAAGATCGCTTTATAGCCAATTGTTACTGCAGATGGAGTTACGCCTTCAGCAAATGCTTGCCAATGAACATGGTGCATCGGATCTTTTGAGTTAGAAGTTAGAAGTTAGGCAAACCTAAATGGGAGATGTAGTCCCCTCAACTATCCTATGAGCTATGGGTAGCTACCCCTCGGTCGAAACTATCCCACCTTCATATAAACAACCACGGCCATTGGAATACATATACGCATTCAGCTTCCATCCAGCCACGTCCTCATCCCGTATCACCAGTTTCGAACACCGAGATATATCCTCAATCCCTCGGATAAGAAAGGTACAAAACCAATCCTTCCCCTCCCCTTCCCCTCCCAGTTCAATCAACAAACAAACCATCAATCAAACACCTAACATAAATCCCCTGCTCAGCAAACACAAATCCTCTTCTTCATCATCCTCTTCTACCAAAATCGAAAAGATGGCTTCTCCCGTTAAGTTCACGCATTACGCACAGGCACAAACATCCTTCAAGCCACCTTTGATCGCCAACGAGAATGCATTCTTGGGTGATGTGTCCAGCAGCGAGGTACGTTCCAAATAATTCGTCTCAATTCTGTTCCACCCGTAGGTTTGGGGGTTTGGTGCTATGCAGAGTATTCGACAACTCTGCGTAGTCTATTCACCTCCTTGCCATGCTCACTCAATCACCCTCGTCAACCATTTCATGGCGAGCGAATGCTAACATCTCCCCCAAGAGCAACGACCCTACCGCACCTATCTCAGCTGGCTTCTACAGACTCGAAAAGGGCACACCGTTAGTGTATGAGTACACATACCACGAGATGAAGATCATTGTGGATGGAGAGTTCGACATCCAAGACGAGAGCGGACAGAAGGTGCACGCTGTAAAGGGTGATGTTTTCTACTGTAGGTTTACCCCATCTCTCATTTAGACAGCGGAAGGTATAGATCTGGAGCGGCGGAAGTGGGGGACAGGGACTCGTGGATGGGAAGTAGATAAGTGCGAATCAATTGCTAACGAGTTGGAATTTAGTCCCCAAGGGAAGCAAGATCACATTCACAACCGACACTTTTGGCTTGGGATTCTTCGTTGGCCAACGGAAGGTATGTAGCCCCCACCCCAACCCGCAACACGGAATGTAAATACTAATCAATTGTTGCAGGAGGGAGGAGCATAAAGTAGATACTAAGAGAGAGGGGGTACGATAAATGCATGGCACAGGCAGTTAGGGTAATGGAAACACCGGCCATTTGTTCCGGTGAGGTTGGATAAAATACAACGAAATACAATAAATAAACAATGGGATTATAATTACCAAAAGAGAAACCGGCCTTTGGGTGACGTGACATAACATATCATATTTCCACGGTGAAAACAGCGGCTGGTTCATACATGAATGAAGCTTTTTCATGAAGAAGGCTATTTGTATACCACCAACCCATCCAACCAACCATCCAACCAACCATCCAACCAACCATCCAACCAACTACTTAACTTATATTAAAAAAAAACTCCCAGAACAATATAGAAGCAGAATATAACAGTTTCGTTTAAAAGTGAACCCATGTACTTCTGCTTCTGCGTCTATCTCTTCTCAGTAAAGTCTTGCATTCAAACTGCTTACTCACTCACTCAGTATGTATATATATATATGTATGTGTATGGTATGGCATGTAAATAATATAATGTGGGCTTGAGGAGTGTATATACACAGAAAAAAGCGATAAAAAGGTGATAATCTAAACAGAAACCTCTGTTAAATTGTTGAGCGAATAGTGACATATGGATGGGAGGGTTTTCTTTTTCGATTATGTGAGTTTGGTTCACGTGATGTAGGGATGGGGGATGGTTGTGTTGTTGTATTTGAGGTTGGTAACACCGGGGATTGGAAAAAGGGGTAGTTTGTTTGGATACTCTTTTGTCTTGCTTGGATGGAGATGGAGAGGAGGGGGCGTGCTCTTGTTTGATTGAAGGCAAAAAGAATGGAGAAAGCCAAAACCCCAAAAAAGAAAGAAGAAGACGAGCAGGCGGCATTTCATACCAAGGATGCTATAGTAAAGATTCAATTGTAAAGCTCTAGGACGACACTACTAAACGCGCAAAGTCTTGTAGTGCGAAAAACTGCCTCATCCAATAATCATACAGACCCAAAACTCCAAAAGATCTATATATATCCATACAGATCGCCCGATTCATCCAATCATCCAGGCATGCCTCCTATCCCCTACCCCCCTCGTCGTAATCATGCACTCATGCATTGTGGCAAACTAAACCATAGCGGAGTCCTTGTGCTTGGAGTTGTTGTATAGCTTGAACTGGACAAAGATAACGACGTCTTCGGCGATGGTGCCGAGGGAACCGATCAGCCAGGGGAGGTTGGTCATGATGTAATCACGTTCCATGGAGTGACAGAGGATGCTGAGTCCGTAGGTGAGGTTTCCCATCAGTGAGAGGAGGAAGAAGAGGAGTGCGAGGCCTAGAGTTGTGTCAGCTGATGCACGCAAAGAAGAAATCAAATCTAATAGCTTACCTTCGCAGGACTTTTCAGCCCAGTTCTTGTAGATTTGTGGTGTTCGTGCACTAGGTTTAAATGAGTTAGAAGTTTTAGAGAGACTGGAACTGAGACGTACACTAGATATGCACATGCGCTGATATAGCCCAGAATCTCAGCACCCAAGGCAACCTCAGTGCCGTCAACTACATTACCAGGCTCTTCAACTGGTTGCCAGGCTCCACTCTTCCAGGCAAATGCCCATCCAGCAATACCGACAGCAATGACCGCGAGAATACTCAGAATGTTTCTTGACCAAGAGTTCTCATCCTCGGTTGAAGCTTCCCAGTCTTTGGTCAAGGTGCTTGGGTGTGGAGGTTGGCCGACAGAGGAGAGGCGACGAAGAGATCCAGGAAGGCCGGATGAGGCCTTGGAGGCGGTGCGCTTCGCTCTTGATGTAGAGCGGGCTTCCTGGCCAGTTTCAGAGTGAGAAGGGCTGGGTGAGAGGAGAGGTGAATGTTCTGATGGGCTACTTGGAGTGGATGACCGACCACGGGCGGAGTCTTGAGTGGTGGATTTCATGAACTTGCTGTAGTAAAGGCACTGGATTATCAAGATAACGTCGGCAATACAGAAATAGCCAGCTAAGACTATCACGGTAGGTACTAGGTGTGCCCATAATGCTCCTGGAAGGTTGTTAGTGACGCACGTGATCAAGTATATCGGGGTGATAGAAGCCTGGCAAGCGAATTGAACGGCATCACCGAGTGTTAATGGAAAGATATCGTAGGAATGAGCTGGAAAGGATGGGTTACACACCAATAAGGTTGGTAAGATCACCAAACAACCACACCGTCACAAAGGCGAGTGACAAACCCTCAGCATTGCCATTCCTGTAGTTCAAGACCAACTGAGGAACCTGCAACCCGTTAGCCCAAGTTCTTCGCTCCGAGCCTTCTTAAGCGGCACAAGTCCACCTAAAGTACATATGGACATACCAGCACGAATATCCAGGTGGCCAAACTGATGCTCCCAAAGATCCCTGATAAGGCTTCATGGACGCTCAGCTCAGGCGATAAGGACCGCAACGCCGCAATAGTAGGGGCAATCATGATGTATAGATTCCAGAGCCGAAGAGGAATAAAGAGATATGATCGATGCAAAGAGAGGAGGATCGTAAGAGGAGATCAAGTGAGAATAATGTCTTACCTAGGGCTTTTGAAAGTGGAACTGATTGGCGGATGCTTTTCAAAAGAAAATCCCCGATTGGCTAGGTCTGGAAATTTTATCTCGCTATGAACCGATAGCGCGCTTGCAGGCTTTAAATAAGCGCGTGCTAGGCCCATGCGGCTGGTTCATCAACGTCAGCCGCTCCATTCTCCAAATGTCAATGGAATTGGCATCGTCGTTAACACCAGAGCAACTTTGCTCTTGAGCAGGGCATCCCAATGAGTTATTCGGTCGTTATCCGCCGCTACATGGTAGAAAAGTTTAACCGAAATATATACCTAAATCGAAGCACTCTCGGCCACTCACTTGGAGCAACTATTCTTCGACCACCAAATCATACACAACATTCAGACCAAGGGCACATGGCAATGGGTTTCTTAGCAGACCAGCAGATGGAGCATAACGGCAGTGACCTGGCAATGGGATAGCAATACCCTTGCTGAGAACACCTCCTACATCGTAATGATGAGGGGTCTCAACTATCAGCACAAATATTTGAGCATAACAGTTACAAGCATGGTGGTGGGATACATGCAATCGGCTCTCTGGAGAATATACAATAGATGCCGTAGTTGGTGAAGTCGAGAGGGATTGTGTCGATGATCCTGGGGAAATTAATTTCGGTGAAGGAGTATGGCCCGCCACAAAACCATTCAATGGCTCCAATGGCTTCCAGTAAACGGACGACTATTCTAGTAGCCACGAGTACATTGCTTTAAGAAAGACTACGGAAGCTATTCCCCAAAGGACTTACTTGAAGTTTCAATGTATGTGTGATATTTCGAGCCGATAGACAATGTGATGCGATTTGCTCAGGCGTTGTACCTGCTGAACTTTGCCGGTTAGGTGTCTCTAAGAAAGTCTCATTGAATCGAGATCAGAAGTCATCTGGGTTGCATAGCCTGAATTCTCATCTTCATGCAACCCTCCATTAACAAATCCTAGTTGTAGGCATCATAATATTCCTGACCATCCTTATCGTCGTCCGAGTCTTTCTAGCCACGAGATCACAAAGACTCTCTCCATTAGGTGAGTGACCCCACTTTGTACACTGGCGAGCAGCCCCGGTTCTTTCCATTCCCATAAGGGCCCAATGAACCAGCCAACATAGGTGCAGGATCTCGCTCCTCCTCCTTCAATAGAAACTTATGGGCCACATACTGCTTATAAACATCCACAATGCCTTTAGCAAACCACTTGTTTACCATCGTGTCACTCGATTGAATTCCAGACCAGAAAATCCAGTGCCTTAGCGGTGCAAAGAGACAGTTAGGACAGATGCAGCCGTAGACCTGCAAATTAATACAACAACTTTTCAATGACGTCATATATTCAAGCAGGCTGTCCAGGCTGTCTAGATTGAGTTCGTGAGCTGGAGCACATTTGAAATGCTGTATCTTGTTGAAAATGCTAATATCAAAGCTTGTAACTAAGTAAAGGGTACTTGAGATTAGCATGGCACAAGTTATCTTTTCAGGCAGGAAACAATATAGTGGCAAACTCACTGTCGGCCCACTCAATTGTGCCTTTTTGAAAGGATCTGGAATTGCAGAGCGTGGCGGCACGAACAACTGTGCTCATGGGAAGAAAGCGATCGACAGCGAAATTGACATAGATGGTGTTGCCGGGGTATGGGCTCGTCCATAACTCATCAATATCTGCAGCCATGCAATTATCCCACGGCGTAACCTCATATATAGCCTCGTAGTATTTCAAAGCTTCTTCTCTCGACTCTCTATTGACTTGCAAGACTTCTGGGACTCGAGCCTGGCCAGGGATATTTCTGGTGCCGTGGTCCTTGAATTCATTGTCGTACTTGTCGCCTGCAATCATTATGATACGTGGGTGTCGACAAGCAAGTCGCCAGATGTTGAGACGTATCTCGACTGGAAAAGTGCCAAACGACGCAAACCTATCAATTTCAGTCACCCTTGGGTTCTAGATTGGATCTTTCTGTACAAGATAAAACATTTATGACATACTGTGGATTGATCTGCAGCTTGGGAAGCTGCTCAAGCAAGTAGCGAAGATGTGACATTGTAAGATGTCTTGTTTGTTATTTGTTGGTATAGTTCGGGGAAGACGTGTGTGATGTTATGTGAGCCGAGAATGAAGAGATAGGCCACAGCAGTGGAAAAGACGCTAGCACTACGCAAAGAAGCTAGTGGAGTTAAGAACCTGTTGCTGGGGTGAATTGGCACAAAACTTATCTCTTGCTTTTATCACAATGTTCACTACCCACACTTTAGCTTTGTTCAACTCAGGAGTATAGCATATCAAAAATCAGCAGCAACAATTAGATCGTTGCATCTTACAATAGCTGTTAGCAGAATACTCTCTCGCAGCAAAGTCCCATCTGATTGAATATTTATTACACTTGCTGTTGAATGTTAAATTGTTTTTAATGGTCCTTTTGCATTCACAACCTTGTTCTTTTTAATTCCCAAGTATTATGACAACTATGACACAATGTTAAAAACTAGATAATAAATATAAAAACATCTATCATAACATCTAAATCTGCAGCCAAGTTTGAAACAAGAAATTTGAGCAACTGTATTCGTTGTCCTGGCCCCATGTCTCCATCAACACAGAGTATTCAAACTCAATTTCAAAGCAAACACTCTAAGGCCTCAGCCGCTCCTCTTCTTGCTGCTCAATCTCTTCCCATCTAAGCGGAATATCCCCCCTCATCTCTCTCCAACGATTCGAAGCACTCAATAGCTGCTTACAACCCCGATGCAATCGATACCACTTTCTAAAATGCTTCTCCGTAACCTCAAACCCATCTATACTCCACGGATCTCCCCAACACAGAAGTCCGTTCTCACTCTTACCTTCCCCTTTCCAAACCGGATTGGGCCCTGTCTTTTCAAAAGCCTCATGTAAATCACCCACAAGGTCGCTCCATAAGTTGGTAGAGTCATATTTCCCAGATTCCCGGATGAGATTGTCGCGTAGGATAGGATTTGGCACACCATCTATCCATGCTGGGTGCATTATAGACCTTTGGAGAAAAGTTGGGAATAACGTGGGAGGTATGTTTTGTGTTGGTGTTGAGATGATAAGTTGGTCTGGAGAGTACCTTGTGACATCCACTAGTTGCATGTTTTGTAGACATCCTCGGTACAAGTTATATTGCACCAGAAATATCAAGTGATCCGGTGATAAAGGTAGTTGGGATTCGACCAGTCCTCGCTGTTTAATGAAGATTTCTAAGGGGTTACTCCGCGTAAAAGAACCATCTTTGACAATGCTCTTAATGGTGGTGCTTTTTTCTGATGTTCTACTTGGTGTATTTTTATTGGTTAGAGACTCTCCAGAAGTAGCTGCAGATTCCAGATGATGTTTTCGTTGCCCTGAATCTGTTAGATAGAGTAAAATCAAGTCTCATAATCAGATCAGGCTAATTTTCGCCGTGCGTTGTTCAACAACTTACTGGATGCCCTTTGATTCAGTCTGTTTTGTCTCTTCTTTCGCTCCTTTCTTAATGTCATTCCAGTCCAGTCGTCATCGATAGTCTTGGCCTCTTTAAGGTGTTTCATGCTTCCTGAAGATATCTGAAATTGGGTGTCTTTAGTCATCTCGTTCGGAGATGTGTTCCCAGCATATCCGGACATTAGGATGGGGAAGTGTTGCATCTCAGTTTTCGCTTTTCACTTCCCTTTTTGTTTTACAGATGAGACCTTAATTCGCCTACATTTACGGTTCTTCTAGAATGACGAGAGAATGAATGTTAGAGATAGGAGAAGTAAATACGAACTTCAACCAGATTTCTAGTGTTCTTACATACACACTATGATCTTACTCATCCGCTAGGGTTACACCGGGGTCGTCAAAATTCCGATTTGTCAGCAAAACAACACCAAACAACATCAAAAATCGGTCATGAATTCTGATGACCCTGTGTTAGGTTCCACAGTATTTGTGTTCATTTATGGCGATCTGAGAGTCTCGCTTAGCATAATGGGGAACACATAGCCCCTGAGCCCCAGTTCTTGTCGGATCCGACGGTTCTCTTTGTACCGGTAGCTTAGGCGTAAAAATGAAATATCATATCAAGTGGGGTTTCTTATATGTACTATCTTCGTGGTGTAGGTTGGTGTTCATAGCACTAACTATGTTATATCACAATACTCCGCGGCAATCAAAGGAGACCCCTTCATTTCCTACTGGAGCTTCACTTTTGAGTGACAATCTTCCCAACTCCCCTAAAAGAGTAATATAATGTCCCTTCTGCATGTGGTTGAACCATCAGTAAAGCCACTACACCATTGTATTCTTTCATCCCTCATGGTAGAACATTTACTGTGAGTGCTCTTTCCCAAGTCTTTTTAAGAGCACGATCCTTGCTTCTGAACCTCTCAACATTACTTGGCCAAGCCGTAAGCTCCGTATCTTCCCTACTCTCCCACTTGATCACCATATTCTCTGGCAAAGTGTAGTTGCTCGCCTTCTTCCAAAGAGTTGTTATATCTTCCAATCGCTTGTCGAACACATCCTCAGACTTCTGTATAGCAAGGTGCCCATCAAATCGCTCCTCAAAGTTGAACCGTTGCATGGTCGTCCAAGCACCAATGAAAAAGCTCAAGCTGTCTAGTTTGAGGTAGGGAAGGAGGGTTGTAACGTTATCAAAGTCCCACTGTCCTCCGTCGAAAAGATGGCATATGTCGAGGTTCTTAATTTTGAAAAGCACTTCAACTGGGAAGTTAAAGTTGGAGACAGTACTAGGAGCGATCTTGTCAGCTAAATTCTTGACAATACGGTAGTGTTGAATCGCGGGTAATTAAAGAAATACAACATACACCTTCCCAAATCTGTTCTTCATGGGATGTTGAAGGAACTGGTCAGCAACAAAATTGATGTACAGAATGTTTGGTCGCATTGCTTTGGTCTCAACTGCAGGTCTGTTCATGCGAAGATCATTGTAAGACCGGTACCACACTCCAGAGGACTCCCCATTGTTCTTCACCCTCTTGTAGCGGGGGCGTTCATAAACCCGAAAATAGTGTCTCAAGGCTTCGCTCCGAGATTCTCGGTTGACTTGGAGGACTGTTGGGATTCGGGATTGACCAGGGACGTCGGAGACATCTGGGAAGCTTTCGCGGTCGCCGTTATGTAAGAAGAGCTTTACATATCGAGGATGGTAAGACGCCATCTCCCAGACTTTGTCGCGGATCTCGTTTGGTAGTTTTGGGAACTGTGGAAAGGTTGCGCACTTCTTTGATTCTTCAAGATCAGGATTGA
>Ga0247734_1002102_pt1 | contig 13719 bp, 11 predicted proteins | sample UWRJL103311B2_FD_180933 | JGI IMG/M metagenome (GOLD analysis project Ga0247734, IMG submission 180933) | Plant litter microbial communities from Arlington Agricultural Research Station in Wisconsin, United States - UWRJ-L103-311B-2 | ecosystem: Environmental > Terrestrial > Plant litter >... | reverse complement strand
CTTGCTCGTATTTCTCTATTTTCAAGCAGTATGTAGCGAATCCAATGAATCCAGACCAAGCGGCAGAAATGTGAGAACCACATGCACCAATATAGTAACCGGTAAACCCAATACACCAAACTATGATGATGCCTATCATACTCCAATTTATCCAGTTCAGAGCACTGCTTCGTGCTGATGGAATGAAAATGCGACCGTAGAATAATAATGCCGCCACTTTGATCATTCCCAAAGACCATATCTGCATCATTTGGATGATGAACGATAGCTACGTACGGAGCGTGTTAGGAAGATTTCAAATAAGATCAAATAGATGCGTAGACGGGAACTGCAGCAGACATACTCTTTCAGAAAGAATCGAAGGCGGTGCTGCGATTGTTGGATTGTGACGATTTGGAGTTGTGTAGCTAAACGCATGATGTTCAACACCTACTGAGTTGTTAGACACTTGAATAGACCACTACTCACCATAAATGGCGGCAATAACCATACCAATGAATATTATCTAATAAATTCAGCGTCAAAATTACTACAGTGGATAGTTTTCCTCATCTTGTTAATTGCTTACCAAAGCTAGAATCTGTAACCACTCATCGATTTTGAGTTTGATTTTTTTGTGTGGAACGCACGTGAAAAGCGAAGACCAATGACCACAATGCCTAGGACGGGCAAAATCGGGTTGGTGGTGTAAACTCCAGCATTTGATTGGCCAACATGATGAATGATACAATGTAATGTACTACCTGAGGCTTTTGAACTTTGTGTAGCAATTACAATATTGATTTGACCGGAGGTATGCTGGATATATGAGTGATAAGTGAAAGTAGGAATGGAGAATAGGATGGACTTCCAAATTGGGAGGCTAGTATCTAGTATTGCACTGTTGAGGTGACTAAGCCGAGCTGTGAAGATCTCAGAATTTGGCAATGATGAGCCCTTGTCAGCTAACTGCTTCAACAGATATTCTTCATACTGTGTTTAATTAACGAATACAGCGTGAGTTTCCACACCCTTAACCATTTTCTTGGCCCAAGATTGGCTCGCAGGGGGCTCAGTGTCAGTAGGCTTGCCAGTACCAGACTAGGTGGCATCAGGACAGCTGGTAGGAGCAAGTTCCACGTCCTTCAAAATGGATGTAGGAAGTGTAATGGTTCCCTTCTCGCCCAACTCGAACTCGGCAGTGAAGGGCGTGTGCTGGCCATCATTTTCAATAGCCCCCAAGAACTGAAGCACAATCATATTGGTCAGGTTGTTCTTCTCGACGTAGTTGACAAAATTGGTGACAAAGCTGGCAAGGTTGTCGACGAAGTCGTTGTCGACCGTACCACTCTCGGAGACAGACATTGGGCCTTCGGCGAATTCATAAGGAACCAAACATTTCTCCTTGGGGTCGAGCTTGAAGACGATCCCGTGGATGTTGTTCAGGTGAACTACTTATTAGCAAGATGACCAGCCTTCAAAGTTCTGTTGATTTGCTTATTGGGAAGATGACCAATCTCGGGGTTATCGTTTCCAGCGCCCTCGCGAAACCTAGCGAACCAGTAAGCTTCACATACACCCCATTGTGCTACATACCGACTTACTAAACTAAAACACAGGTTCCACCCTCGACCCCAAATCCCCAGGTCGACCCAGCTCAGGGTGCTGCTAGAAGTACCCAGGAATAAATACCCAATCGATCGGCATTATATTAGTCCGGAAGAATGACTCAATTGTTGATCCAACTAGTAAAAAGAATAAAGCCGACGCCCGGCCAAAACTCTTAGAACCTGCGGACCTGTAAAGATATGCAGAGCAACTAACTTACTATAGAAAAGCGGCACATTAAGGATGAAATTGTTATTATACTGTTAAAGCCTGTTAATAGCAACATTTAGCATGTATTGTAGCGGGATGAAATATGTGCCGTCTAAGTGCACGATAAACAGGTTACGCTTAACACTATAGGTGGGAATATTAGAAGAAGAAGAATATGCTATTATATACTTGAGCCGAGGTCCGTATATATGATGCGCTCACGCGCCGGAGCGGAACAACCAACCCCCAAAGACATTACTGCAAGGGGCTCAACCCCGCTACAATATCAATTAAGCTGCCCCGCATTTCGTTTTCGTTATTGGCATTAGACCCTATTAAACTAAGATTGAAAATCACTAGTCAATTATTTAAAACTCGTGCCATCTTATATTAATCTGGAAGAATGCTTCCATTGCCGACCCAATTGGTAAAAAGGAATAAAGCTGATGTCTGGGCAAAACCCCTAGAACTTGCGGACCGCCGGTATATTACCGTGGTAGGATCAGAACTTATCCAACAGAGATATACAGTCGCTCAAATCAGGACAAAGTGTCGAAGCGCCAAGACTTGCATGCGGAGGTCTGGCGGACTATATACAGATGTCGTAACCCCGAGCGGTTCATAAAGAGAGATCTGGCGGGAACCTGTGTCCTTCGGATCCAAAGTCAGATTTTGGTCTTCAAGTCTTCAGGACAGACAATCGACCGGGCGGTCGACTTGACAAAGATGTTGAGCGGCGCCTACGGAATCGCCCTCGCGGCTCTGCTGCTGGCCGCCGACCTGCCCCTGGCCGCGGCTCACGCTACTCTTATACACCGCGCTACTGTTGGCGGGCGCGAGCGAGTTAGTATCAACGTCGGCTGGCGCTTCCAGCGCTTCACCTCCAATCCCGACTCGCTGTCCTATAACACACTCAAGCCCTGGATCCTTCCTTCCGGCAACGATTTTATCAAAAGTTCAGGCCCTAAGACTCGTCCCACCGGCACCCAACCGGGTGCCAACCTTAACTTCACTCAGGCTTCTTTCAACGACGCCAGCTGGGAGGCAGTCAATGTACCGCATGACTGGGCCATCAAGGGGCCATTTAATGCTCCTGGGGTTAGTGGTGCAATGGGAAGGCTACCGTCTAATGGCGTAGGCTGGTACCGCCGCGTCGTATCTCTGAGCGCTGAGGATGCCGGCAAGAGCATCTTCCTCGATGTTGATGGCGCAATGTCATACGCGGCAGTCTGGCTTAATGGCAACCTCGTGGGGGGTTGGCCTTATGGGTACGCCAGTTTCCGGCTTGATTTAACACCGTACGTCAAGACTGGGGCGGACAACATCTTAGCAATCCGTCTTGACAACCCTTTGGATAACTCTCGCTGGTATCCAGGCGCGGGTATCTACCGGAACGTTTGGCTTGTTAAATCAAACCCAGTGCATGTGGCCCAGTACGGGACATTTGTCACTACGCCTACGATCTCGTCCTCTTCTGCAACCGTCAGCCTAACAGTCAATATCGAGAACAAAGGCACCAGCAGCCAAGTAGTTGATGTGGTCACCGAGATTCGGCCTCAAGACGAGTCTGGTAAGCAAGGCAGTGTTGTGGCTACCCTGTCAAAGGCATCGGCAACTGTCGCGGCAGGCGGAAAAGCAGTCGTCAGTGCCTCCGCAACCGTTGCCAACCCCAAGCTGTGGGGACCCAAGCCGAATCAGACACCAAATCGATATGTTGCTATTACTAGACTGTCCGTCAATGAACAAGTGATTGATACTTAGTCAGTCAACCACCCTCCCCCAGTGCTACAACACCTGAAATATCATCTAATCATAGTCGTATTCATCAGTGACACGCCTTTTGGTATCCGGACTATTACCTACGATAAGGACACTGGAATTAGCGTGAATGGACAGAAGATCCGTATTCAGGGGACAGTAAGTCAACCAAGTCAACCTGCCCCCTTATATGACAACTTCCGTAACAGAATCTAATTATAATCACCAGTGCAACCATCATGACCTCGGGAGCTTGGGCGCAGCTTTCAACTACCGAGCACAAGAGAGGCAGCTCCAGATGCTCCAGGAGATGGGCAACAATGCGCTGCGTACCTCCCACAACCCACCCGCCCCCGAATTCCTTGAACTAGCCGATAAAATGGGGCTTGTGGTGCTCGACGAGATCTTCGATTGCTGGAAGCAATCCAAGGCCAAGAACGACTTTTCTCTGATCTTTGACGATTGGCATGAACCGGACCTCCGCCTCTTTATTCGCCGAGACCGTAATCACCCGTCTATCATCGCCTGGTCTTTCGGTAACGAGATTCCTGAGCAAGGAGGTGCCTCTGGAGGCACCATTGGTGCTGAGCTCCGCGGAATCGTTCGTGACGAGGACCCTACTCGGCAGACTACCGCTGGCATGAACTCGGCTAGTCCCGATCAACCCCTCCCGGCTCAAGTCGACATCATCGGACTCAACTACAACGGCGAAGGCACCGGCGCCTCATTGTCATCCTCGTGGCCAGGCTTCCGCTCAAAGTTTCCAAACAAGATGCTCTGGAGCACGGAAACCTCATCATGCCTTAGTTCCCGTGGGACATACCTCTTCCCCGTTACTAGCGGCATGAGTGCGGTGGTGAGCAGCAATAGTGGTGGTGGCGAGGACCCTATAAACATGCGCGTGAGCGCTTACGACTTGTACTCAGATTGGTGGGCCTCGGGATCTCCAGACAAGGTCTTCTTCCAGCAGGACAAATACCAATACGTCGCCGGCGAGTTTGTCTGGACGGGGTGGGATTATCTCGGCGAGCCGACTCCTTACGACAAGGCACGCAGCTCCTACTTTGGAATCATCGACTTGGCGGGTTTCAAGAAGGACCGCTTCTACCTGTACCAGGCGCGCTGGGCCCCCAACGTTCGCATGGCGCACATTCTTCCCCACTGGACCTGGCCCGACCGTGTCGGCCAGGTCACTCCAGTGCACGTCTATTCTTCGGCCGACGAAGCCGAGCTGTATGTCAACGGGAAGTCGGCTGGCCGTCTTAAGCGCGAAACCTCGAGCTGGCGCTTCCGATGGGACAGCGTCGTGTACCAGCCCGGCGATCTCAAGGTTATTACCTATAAGAACGGCCAGGAATGGGCAACTGATACCAAGAGGACTGTTGGCAATGCTACCAAACTCGTTCTCTCGGCCGATCGCTCCAACATTAAGGGTGATGGGCTTGATCTATCCTTCATTACAGCCACCGTCGTCGACGCAAAGGGCGATACCGTTCCAAGGGCTAGCAACTCGATCAGTTTCTCCATTACTGGCCCAGGACTGATCTCTACAACCGACAACGGAGATCCCGCCGACTTCACTGTGTTCTCCAGCTTGACGCGCAAGGCTTTCAGCGGTCTTGCACTTGCAATTATCCGCAGCAACGTCGGCGCTGTTGGCAACCTCACTATCAGTGCTGCCTCAAGTGGTCTGACTGGGGCATCGGTGACTGTCCAGGCCAGTTAGAGTTGTATTTGATGACATGGAATATTTTCCGATTATATAAAAATGAGTTTTAAAAGAACAATTTCTTTATCTCAAAGAGAGCGCAGTAGTTATCGCAGCTGTATTTGATACAGCCCGAGTGAAGCACTCTCCTCATCACTTCAGTGTTGCGTAAACCTGACCAACTAAATATGCACACCTTAGTGGAAACAAATTACATTTACTAATCCTTAGGTCCCTGCTTCAGGGTATTATTCGATTTTGTATCACCCTTTTGCCTCAGGATGATGGCAATGCGGGGCGAGATTAGACAAACTTGGGTCGCAGATTTTGTCTATTGTGCAGAATATAGCGCAGTGAGCTGGGAAGAGCAAATCTTGCAATAGCTATTTAATCTGCTGTTAGCTCAATCAATGAATGGAAAGGTGAACGCTATTTCAAAATTCTGCTCACTTTTATCCGGTCAGAGGAGGCAATTTATACAGTCTCTGCCAGCACTCTGGTCGTTGTCTGTTCCAAGTGTGGTGTACATTGGATTTTGCCCGGTCCTGCCGGTCCAAGAAGATCGACTGGCAGAACCGGACCGAGCTTACACTCTCGCTCGAAAGTAATCGCCGCAAATGTCGAATAGGCGTATGAAACTCTCACTTACTATTTTATGTTAATTGCGAGTCTTCAAGCACGAGAGACTAGCATGGAAGGGTTATAAGCAATGAAATTCATAGTTCTGTCAACGTTCTTTTCACTAGGTCAAGCACAATAACAAGTTATTAAAGGGTCACACGACATTAATAGGGCTATCGACTATGTGTATCAAGGCAAAAGAGTCTCCAACGCCAATTGCTTCTGTCAAATAAATGATGTGCAATATCTAAGCAGCAAATTACTAGTCTCGACAACGTTCCTGTGTTCGTCTTCTATCTATCAATCAATTTATTCCTTCTTCCCTATTCACTCTTTCTTATCATTAACCCTTTACTAACTCTATAGTCTTTTCTTTCTTTTAAATCCCTAAACATCTAGATGTTAGAGGTTAGAATTAAAGTTAAACCCCATCACTTCAATTAGCTATACATTCTACTCTAAAACTCGGACAGCGCACGAGCAGCTATACAGTTAGCTTGAATACACTGTGTCCCACAAAGATTGCAGTCTCCCTGCCACGAACTACAAGTTTGATCGACAGGTCAACATTCATTTACTCATTTTTAGTTGTGCTTAAAAAATTCCAAAAATCTCATTTCCTCAATAGTCGTCCACTCACCCCATTTAAAAATCTGACTTTCGTGACACTACAACTTCTCAAGGGAAATAGCTGTAGGGTTGGGTACGATTTACAGAGGAATTTATCTAACAACGGCGCTTGTTTACCATGCAGTTTCACGTATTTAAACAGCTCTACACCAAAACAAGTGCAAAACTTAATGCCACCAAACTTCACGCAGTTTGAAAATATTCAAGGAAGATAGTCAACCTGAGCTAAAGACTACCCAAGTCGAGTTAAAGCCACTTCACTTGAGACTAGATTCATTTCTTTTGTCACATACAGTAGTTCGAAAGGCTCTCTTTGGCAACAGATTTTCTCATTCAATTATCCTTCAACATTGTTCACTCGCTCTTTTATCTCCAAACTATCTCATTCTTTAACTTCCCTTCCTACTTATCTATTCTTCACCTGACCTGAAAATACCACTTCCCGTATCCCAAGGCAGCATAGGGCTTCCAGTTGCATCAAAACCATACCCCAGAGGACAAAACTTTAAGTTTCTCAATCATAGGAAATCCTTGGACATCTCTGTCCACGTCTCTGTAACAAGCCGTATGACCTTTGCCCAGGCCTCTAACTTGTCCAAAGATCAACACATGCGTGTCTGCATGACCCTAGATGTCTCCTTTTTAGAGTAGCCAGACTACGAGGCGTGTCATCAGCATAACACATTACATATTGGCACAAAGAATCAATGCAATGAAGGTTATGTTCAAGTGCTCCTGCATAATAGTGTGAGGCAGCAGGATCTTGACTGCCAGAAGCACCGGAAACCAAGGAGGCTCGGGTGAGTCGCTAGTATGGGATTAGCGGGTGTTGAGAAGGATTAATACTTTTCGTTGTTCAACTTACCAAACAGTGGAGGTTGTGAAAGCCGTTTAATAAATAAATACCTTGGTCTTCATCCCAGGGCCATTTCTGTGCCCGTGGCAACATCCACTTTGATCTAGTCGTGTGGTAAAGCCACGATGCCGGGATCAACCACCCAGTTCTCCCATGCTGCGTCTGACAATGAGCGGTTCTTGAGAGAGAAAATCAAACCATCACGGAATGGTATAGGTATGTCGTAATCAAGACCTGCATATAGACTCTTCTCATGTGACGACGGCGAGGTGGGACACCTACATGACAGATCGTTGTCCCGCAGTGTTCGGATAGCCCAGAGAAAGTTGCCAAAGCTGGAAGCTATGGTGATTAGAACTAGAGCTTTGATCATCAATTTATTTGTGGAAGAAGAGCGATAAGTCGAATTCTTTCGTTCATACTCTGTGCGTGCATTTGTGGTGTCCTTCCCCAGAAATGGCTCGCACTCCGATGAGGAATCGACTGCCATTACTAAGTTTCAAATCAATGTTGTAACCTTGATGATTAAATGACGATTATGTTTAGAAGTGAGATTAATGGAAGATTTCAGGTGAGAAGAGACAAAGATGAGGAAGAAGTGGTCTCTTAATGGCATATAAAAACTAAGACGAGCGACCAGAGAAAAACCGTGCACATAGCCGTCAACTGGATATAACCCCAGCACTCGCACACCTTCTTCCTAGAGATTTTGCTCGTCATTATCAGCAGTGATGAGGATACGAAAATCCAGTGGTTGGATTGTGCCACCTACCTACTGGAATACCCAAACTGATACTCAGATTTGTCAGCCCGGTCACTAAAATCAATATGTGCATATTTACAATTCCAAGCCGTATTACCAATATACTGTATCTCCTGTATATGTGAATCCGGCATCCGGTTGGATTTAGCCGGTGCTCCTGCTCCAAGGATATGGATGTGCTGCATGGGGGGCGCAGCGTGTTTAGTAAAACCCAACACAGTACGTTGTCGTAAATTCCGAATCAATTCCGAAAAGTTGCCCGAATCCAAAACACACCAACAACCAACCTCCCCAGATTTATTTCACCACCTACACCAACATCAGTGGTATCAGAATTAGAGTCGTAGCCAAGGAACGGCTGTGGACTATACTACACCCCCCAAAGGCAAAACGAGATCATGTCAATCTCGATCACTCAGCTCGTAATCTCTCTAGCCGCAATATATGGCACTTCCCTTCTATTCACCTTTTTGAGCCAGAAACTACGTATCAGGAAAGCCGAACGCCGCTATGGCTGCAAATCCGTCTCTCGGGTATCGAGCTGGGATCCGATCTTCGGTCTTGACACCTTCATCTCAGTCCGAAAGGCTGATTTTGCAGGTCATCTATCAGAAGCATATCGAGCATTGCACAAAAGATATGGACCGACGTTTTTGATGAAGTCATTCGAGACACAGTTGCAAACATCGTCGCCGGAGAATATCCAGGCCATCTGTACGTCGAAGTTCAACGATTTTGGCATCGCTCCTATGAGAGGAGGCATTGGTCTTCCTTTTCTTGGCCGTGGAATATTCACTGAGGATGGTGAATTTTGGAAGTACTCGAGGGCTCTTGTCAGACCGACCTTTGCTAGGGCTGAAATAGCTGATCTCGAGAATTTTGAACGCCATGTCGCCAGATTCTTGGATTTGATACCTAAGAATGGAGAAGCGTTTGACATGCTCGCCTTATCTAAGAAGCTAGTTCGTACACTCAGAAGTATTATACAACAGAACTTGAACTAAAAGCTGTTTGTCTAGTTTCTGGACACGTCGACGGAATTCCTTTTCGGTGAATCGACCGAGTGCATGAACTCAGAAACACCACTCGAGACGGAAGAGTTCATGCATGCATTCGACCGCTCTCTGCTGGGCCTTGCATTGATCCTGATAGTAGGTCCTTTTCGATGGCTACTCTACTTGGATCCTTGGTGGAAGAAAGCATACGCAAAAGTCCATGCATTTGTAGACGTCCGCGTAGAACGAGCCCTCGAAAAGAATCGGAGCCCAGAGAAAGAGACCGACAGTCCAAAGAGATATGTTCTCCTTGAGGAAATGGCAAAGCAAACGCAAGACCCCTATGATCTTCGGATGCAAATCCTGAATGTTTTCTTCCCCGCCAGGGACACCGCAGCCATTGGATTCGCAGATGCAATTTTCGAACTTGCACGACACCCTCTGGAGTGGGCAAGCCTCAAAGCAGAAGTAGAAGCTATTAAGCCAGGCCAGGCTTTGACCTTCGAATATCTGCGGTCCTTAAAAGTTACGAAAGCAATCATCAACGAGTCCCTTCGACTGCATCCCGCTGCCTCACGCTTAGGTAAGACAGCATTGCAAGACACTGTTCTACCAAATGGAGGTGGATCAGATGGCCAATCTCCGATCTTCGTCCCAAAAGGAATCTTCGTGGAGATGGATGTGTATACCGTGCAACGCGACCCCAATATATGGGGACCTGATGCCGATAAATTCAGACCTGGTCGCTGGTTGGATCCCCATCGACCACTCTGGGAAGCTAAGTGGCAATATGAACCATTTCTAGGAGGAGTTCGAATGTGTCCGGCTCAGAATATGGTTTTGCTCCAGTTAGCGTATCTGCTGGTAAGGTTCGCACAGGATTTCAAGTTGCTCGTAAACAAGGACGAGGTTTTTGAGTATGTTGAGTCCGTTACTATGACGGTCGAAAGTAAAAGAGGTGTTGTTATTGCTGTCAGTCGGGATGAATAACGGGAGAACTTCATGCCAATTTACAACCAAGAAAACAATATCCAAAGGCTTCTTACTAGCTATTAACTCTCGTGAAATGGTTCATATCTTCAAATCCTAGACAAAATCTAGACTTCATGATTATTTTGATAGTCGTTTCCATGTACGAACCATTCGCCCCATATCCAACGTGAATTAGACCTCGGTACCCATACACTCGTATCTAACAATTTTTCCTATCTGAATATCATACCGGCAGTGTTAGTTCTTGAGTGCTGGATTGTTATGCGAACTATTACTCCCTTAACCGGTCTGTGATATGTTCGACACTATATGCAGGACTACAAGGGATTAATCTTGCACAAGTAAAATTTATTATAGAAATTGATAATCAACCTACCCAGCCTCTAGGACTAGTCTCTCAAGACAAGACTAGCTTGTAAAACAATTCAGCGTAGTGAGGGTAGATACTAGACGAGACTCTGAAGCTAGATGGCCGAATATAACGATTAACATTATTTGAAATTCAACCGCGATACTTAGCAAGATCTTTATTGAGCTTCTAAAGCCGCTTTAGTTTATTAACTTGGAACTAGCTGTGTGGGAAACTTTCTACCCTTTTCCCCCCGTGTAGCCTAGTGGTAAGCTACTCCAATTCCTAGTCCTTATAGTTTACCAACCGAATAATAGTAAAGCTGCGTTTGGGTGGCTAAAGCCTTGCAAACTGTCACAACTAGTTACCTCAAGCCTGAAGCACAATCGCATAAGATTGTGGCATTCCGTAAAACAAACTACTGTTGGATCAAATATCAAAGCTTGCTTTAAACCTCTAGAGCATTAATAGCAAGCAAGCTGTCCAGTAAGATATTAAAGGATCTTAGATTTAATACATAACATTAAACATTTGAAGCATCTCTTCGTGCGCTTTTCAGTCTTTCTGTAGTGGTTTTGAATTGTCTGGGAAGACCCGTCTCTTCAAATGGAATATTCTCTTGGATCATAATTGCCATGGCCTTTCCAATCAGAAATATTAGCGCCATCCCTCCTCCATTGAAACCTGCCATGATGAATTGATTCTGCTTTCCTGGTATCGTCCCTACATGTGGCATTTCGTCAAATGTCTGTCCCATTACTAATACAAACATTGATTGTCAGCAGGTATTGATAATTAAAATAGCTTAGGACAGCACTTACTCCCACTCCAAATAGTGTCAACAGACGTATCACGACAGTTATAATCCACGAATCTATCTGAGATGTAGTTGTCAAAGTAGTGTTCAGCAGGTTCAATGAGGGTGCTGTCATCATGATTGTTCCAATACAAATCATAATCATGTTTGAAAGTGTCTTTCCCTCCTCCAAGAATGATGCTTCCATCTGGTCTTGGATTCATATATTCAGCATTTCCCGAGGTATTGTGAAGGTTGTATGTATTTGACAAATTTGGAACTACATCCTGGTCCTTCACCACTGTCTGGGAACAGATCCCCTTGTAAGGAACGATAATATTTTCATATATTGGCGAAATGGCACTCGTGTATCCATTGGTTGCGAACAAGATCTTTCGTGCTTTAATGATTCCACGGGAAGTTTCGACTTCAGAGAAACCATCTCTTAGAGGCTGTGATGAGACTGACTTTACGTATGTGTTTGTCTGCAGGTTAAGCCCCTTGGAAAGTGCAACCTTAAGGAGGCCGCAAACGAGCTTATATGGCCAAAATGAGCATGCTGGCACACTTATGGCACCTTTTGCGCCTTTTACTCGAGTAATCTGCCGTGATTATTAGAGTGGTGCTTTTGGGTGTTCATAAGCATTAAGTAAAGGTGGCATTAAAGGCTAGGAAAATGTTGATCATACCTGTTCGAGGTATGAATCGGTAACAATGTCAATCTGCTTAGAATATGACATGCTGCTATATTGACCGAGAGATATTCTGACTTCATGGGCGACTTTTTCATCGTAGAAGATATCAAAAGACCTTCGCAAGGCAAAGTCACACTCAATTCTTTCCTCCTCGATCACTGCTTTCAATGCTGGGATTTGCGCCAGAAAGAAATCTGTTAAGGCTTCACAATCTTCGTTCCCGAACATCTTACACCATTTGGGAACATTCTGCCACCCAAGCTTGCAATGACCACCATTCCGGCCTGTTGCCCCAGAACATACTTGGCGAGCTTCAAGCATAGTCACAGACAATGGAAGACTTGACTCATTTCTATCAACGAGTAACTGATATGCTACTGAAGCGCCAGAGAGACCCGATCCAATTATCAGAACGTCGCATTCAGTGGGTAGTTCTTCACTAGTACGGATTTCGTCGATGTCAGAACGTTCTGTTCGCCAGAATGGCAGCGTTGACGTTGGTGTTGGGAAAGGCTTTCGAAAACGCATGTTGTTAGCTAAGGTCGCACCGCTCGGTTTGTTTTGTATGTGATAGTTTGGTGTACCGCTATAAAGTCTCAAGGTGTGTGAGTATGTGATAAGAATAGTCGCGGAAGAGAGCACGAAAAATCGCAAGGAGTCAAGTAAGACTGTCCAAGTTCGCAGGTCTAGGTTTATCTTATATAGTTTACAGTATAGATTTAATCTGCCAAAAAGTTTCTCGGAATTGAAAACAACCGCTGCTAGGGTTTTTCTTACAAAGCAGCAGCTGTGAAACACCGCCATCCGGAACTCGGAGTAATTCGACCAATGCAAGACAACTTAACTCCGGTACGACCTACAGGTTCTATTCGGTATCTTTTACCGCACTGCTACCTATCATATAGCTATATATTTAAGATTGTCTAAGTGATGTTTTATTAAGACTGCTGATAAATATTATTGTATTTACCTAGAAAAGCCACACGGCATTACTATGGAATTATTTTGTATGAGGAAATGAAGGAAATTGTGGGTAAGGTTCCGCCAGTTCACCACATTTCCCTATGATCCACGTCTCAAATTTATTTTGTGGCGCGGGGTACCTTCCTAGGCGTTAAATTCAAGTTGTCACTAGCGAGACTGAATATCTATGTTTACGTGAGACTCCGCCGCGTCATATGATAAGCTATACCGCCCTCTACCTCCTCTCACCTCCGCATGTTTTTTGTTATGCTCAACTTATAAAGTCGGGATGTTGCACACTCATATTAGCTGCTCTCAGAAACTAAGGCACCTAAGTTAGCGGCCGTATCGATCATGGATAAATGTATAGTGAGCCAACTGAAGCTAGCGATTAGAAGATATAACTCCACCTTTCTTGAGATTACCTACCATACACACTCCGTGCCTTACTTGGAAGGAAGAAGCTTTGAGGAGAGAAATCCTTGGCTTCCAATAATGAGTTTTGATAACTGCCGCTAGAGTTTCGGATGAACGGTCGCGGATCCTCTTGGTCTCCTCGTCTAGTTATCCGATTGCTTGTCTCTAGGGCAACCTCAGAGAGAGCGTATACTGCACAAGAAATGTGACAGGTGTAGACATCGCAGAAACCAAGAGCGAGGAAAGGTAACATTTTTAAGGTGCACCATGTTCCTTCTGGCTAACTTCCTTTTTGAGCTTTCATCGGCGAGCAAAGTGGAAATACGCCAAGGCATTCGTTGTGAGCATAGTATCGGGATATCTAATGCCGAGCTAGAG
>Ga0247734_1002100_pt1 | contig 13729 bp, 12 predicted proteins | sample UWRJL103311B2_FD_180933 | JGI IMG/M metagenome (GOLD analysis project Ga0247734, IMG submission 180933) | Plant litter microbial communities from Arlington Agricultural Research Station in Wisconsin, United States - UWRJ-L103-311B-2 | ecosystem: Environmental > Terrestrial > Plant litter >... | reverse complement strand
TCGACCGGCCGCCGATCGACTGCGATTTCTCGGAGAAGCCCGCCGTGCCGACGGTGGCGCTTTGGAGCCCGCGCGACGGCATCATCCACCCCCGCGCCGCCGCCGGCTGGCCCCACGAACGCGACCGCGCCGTGGCGATCCGCTGCAGCCACCTCGACTTCTCGAGTTCGCCCAAGGTGGTGGCCGAAGTGCTGCGGCAGTTGGACGTGCGGGAGTAGGGGCGTCCCGGATCAGGCCCGGAACGACGTCCTCTTCACAGCCTCAACACGCACACGGCATCGTCAGCGTGAAGCGCGTCTCCGCCTCGTCCGAGGCTACCTCCAGCGTGCCGCCGTGGGCCTTGGCGATCTCGTCGGCGATGAACAGGCCGAGGCCGAGGCCGTTTCCGGCATCGTGCGGCGACGACGCCGAGAACGGCTGGAACAAGTCCACCAGCGCTTCCGCCGAGATCGGCGTGCCCTCGTTCGCCACGCTCAGCACGAAGCGGCCGTCCTGCGTTTCCGCGCGGACCCGCACCGGCCTGTCCTTGGCGCCATGCGTAAGCGCGTTGCCGACGAGGTTCGAGAGCAGTTGGGTGATCCGCTCCACGTCGCAGCGGACCGGCTCGTCCAGCCGCACGTCGAGTTCGACGCGCTGGTCGGGGTGGACGATCTGCAGTTCGGCGATGACCTCGCGCAGCGGCACGTCGAGCGTGAGGTGCGACTGCAGGCGCAGCGTGAGCCCACTGCCCAGCCGCCCGCGCGCGAAGTCGAGCAGGTCGGCGATCAGCAGCCCGGCGCGGCGCACGCTCTGGCCCATCTGGTCGAGGATCGCGGCGCTTTTCGGCGTTGTTTCCAGCTTGGTGAGCAGCCGCGTGCCGGCGTCGATCGCTGCGATGGGGTTGCGCAAGTCGTGGCCCAGGATGGCGATGAAACGCTCGCGCACTCCCGCCGAGGCATCGGCCTTGGCAATCTGCTCTTCCTTGCGCAGCAGGTCGTCCTGCAAGTCGAGCTGGAGGCCGATCACTTTCGCGAAGTTCTCGAATGTGGCGATGACGCCCGGATCGGACAGCTTGGCCGGCAGCGGGTCGAGCGCGCACAAGGTGCCGAAGAAGCTGCCGTCCCGCCGCAGGATCGGGATCGAGATGTAACTCTCGAAGCCGTACTGGCGCGGCGTGTGGTGGTTGCGGAACAGCGGGTCCTGCGCCACATGGTCGATGATGACCGCGGTACCCGAATCGCGAATCTCGTCGCAGATGGTGGTCTTGAGGTCGAGCGCGCCGCCCACGCCGAGCCCGAAGGCGATCTCGTCGCGCACCGCACACGCGGTCCAGCTGGTGTCCGTCACCCGCGCCACGGCAGCGAAGCGCAGGCCGGTGATGCGGCAGGCGATCTCGAGAATCGAGGGCACGGCATCGATCCGCCCGACCGCCTCGATGTCGCGCGCTACCGATTCTGTGTTGGCTTCCGCTTTGTTCACCGGCGCACATAGCCGTGCTTGCGAGGCCGCGGCAAGAGGTGGCCGTCTGAGGGGTGCGCATCCGTCCGACCGCGCCGCCCCTTAGTTCACCGGCGCGCGCCTGCGATAGCTCAGCGCCTCGGCCACATGGATTCGGGTGACGTCCTCCGATCCCGCGAGGTCGGCGATCGTGCGCGCCACTCTCAGGATGCGGGTGTAGCCGCGCGCGGACAAGCGCATCGCTTCGGCGGCCTGGAGCAGCAGGCGGCGGCCGGCCTCGTCGGGCGTGGCGTGGGTTTCTAGGAGATCGCCGTCGAGTTCGGCGTTGGTGCGTGCCTTGGCGCCCTGCAGCCGCGCGGTCTGCACCTGGCGGGCTCTGGCGACGCGCGCGGCGACTTGGGCGCTGCCCTCGGTCGGCGGGGGCAGGGCGAGGTCGGCGGCGCGGACCGGGTCGACCTCGACGTGGAGATCGATGCGGTCGAGCAAGGGGCCGGAGACCTTGCTCTGGTAATCGGCGGCGCAACGGGGCGCGCGGCTGCAGGCGAGCGCGGGGTCGCCCAGGTGCCCGCAGCGGCACGGGTTCATCGCCGCCACCAGTTGCACCCGCGCGGGGTACGTGAGGTGGGCGTTGGCGCGGGCGACGGTGACTTCGCCGGTTTCGAGCGGCTGGCGCAGTGAATCGAGCGCCTGGCGCTGGAATTCAGGCAGTTCGTCGAGGAACAGCACCCCCAGGTGCGCCATCGACACCTCGCCGGGGCGGACCTTGAGCCCACCGCCGGTCAGGGCCGCGATCGAGGCGGAATGGTGCGGCGCGCGATAGGGCCGGGCGCGGCTGATGCGCCCGCCTTCCAGCGTGCCCGCAACGGAGGCGACCATCGACACCTCCAGCGCCTCTCCGGGGGTGAGCGCGGGCAGGACGCCGGGCATGCACGAGGCGAGCAGCGACTTTCCCGCGCCCGGCGGCCCGACCATCAGCAGGTTGTGCGCGCCCGCAGCCGCGATTTCCAGCGCGCGGCGGGCGACTTCCTGGCCCTTAACCTGCTTGAGGTCGGGCCCGCGCGGCGGGGTTTCGACTTCGCCCTGCGGCGGGGTGGGCAGCACCTGCTGGCCGCGCAAGTGGTTGAGCAGGCTGACCAGATTGGGCGCGGCGACCACCGGCACCCCGCTCGCCCAGCGCGCTTCGGAGCCTTGCGAGGCGGGGCAGATCAGGCCCTTGCCGGTCTCGCTGGCGTGGAGCGCGGCGAGCAGCACGCCGGGCGAGGGGATCACACGCCCGTCGAGCGCGAGTTCGCCCACCGCGACGAAATCGCCCAGTTGTTCGGCATCGATCACGCCCATCGCGGCGAGCAGCGCAAGCGCCACCGGCAAGTCGTAATGCGAGCCTTCCTTGGGCAGATCGGCAGGCGAGAGGTTGACGATGATGCGCTTGGGCGGCAGCGCCAACCCCATCGCGGTGAGCGCGGCGCTGACCCGCTGGCGGCTTTCGCCCACCGCCTTGTCGGGCAGGCCGACGAGCGTGAAGCCCGGCATTCCCGGCGCGATCTGGCACTGCACTTCGACGGCGCGCGCTTCGAGCCCGAGATACGCGACGGTCGATGCGAGTGCGACCATGGGCGGTCCTTCGGTTTGGGCGGCGGGAGGCTTCTTCTAGTGATCCCGCGCGTCGCTGCGCCATCGCCGAATTTATAGCTTACAGCGTTTTAACCGAGCCTGTGAGGCCGGGGGTAAGGGTGCCGCTCGCATAGGGTCGGCATGCGCTCGCTCTCCGCATGTCTTGCCCTGGTCTGCCTGGTCGCCGTTTCCCCCCTGTCGGCGCAGGTGATCGCGTATGAGACTGTCGACGTGGATGCCGATTCCGTCGCGACGGGGGGCGAGCGCACCCTTTACACACTCTCCTATGTCGTCGACGACGAGGTGGTGGACACCGCCCTGGTGCCGCCCGCGCCCATCCCGCGCGGACAGGCCTACGGGCCGTTTCGCCTCATCGACGAAAACCACGCCGCGCTGGTCGACGTGACCGACGCGCGTTCGCCCGGCCAGTTCGCGGCGCTGCTACGCGATCACCCGAAGATCGCCTCGCTCGAGATGATCGAGTGCCCCGGCACCGAGGACGACCTGGCGAATCTGCGCGTCGGCCGGATGATTCGCGAGCACGGCATCGCCACGCACGTGCCCACCGGCGGCTCGGTACGTTCGGGCGGGGTCGAGCTGTTCCTGGCCGGCGCGCATCGCTATGCTGATCCGGGTGCGGAGTTCGCGGTCCATTCGTGGCAGGACGATACCGGGCTGGAGCCGGTCGACTATGCCGCCAACGCGCCCGAGAATCGCCGGTATCTGGACTATTACCGCCAGATGGGTATGAGCCCGGCGGAGGCCAGCGCCTTCTATGCGATGACCAATTCGGTGCCGTTTTCGTCCGCGCGCTGGTTCGGCGCCGGGGAGATGGCGTCGTGGGTGAAGCTCGACGACCAAGTTCCGGCCCAAGGTCCAGTGCCGTCGCTGCTGCAGTCTGCCCCGCAGTTCGCGGCCGTTCTTGACTCTGGTCCGCACCTCCAGTAACGGCGGCCAACAGTTTATGTGGTCGTCGGTTCGGCGGCCCTTTTTGTTCGGTCCTTTGGGGCCAGTTTGTGTTCGGTCCTTCGGGGCCAGGCGAATTTTCGAGGACTGACATGAAGCGCACTTTCCAGCCGAGCAATCTTGTTCGCGCCCGCCGCCACGGCTTCCGCAGCCGCACGGCAACCGTCGGTGGCCGCAAGGTGCTTCGCGCCCGCCGCGCCCGCGGCCGTTCGAAGCTTTCGGCCTGATCCGCCGGTAACGGCAGGGGCGGTATGCTCCTGCCCAAGCGGCGCCAGCCCACGCTTTCGTCTTTGACGGAGGCATGGGCTGGCGCCGTTTTGCTTTGGCGCGAATCGCGATAGCCTGCTGATCCATGGTCGACGCCTATACGATCCTGAACCGACGTTCGGACTTCCTGGCCGCCAATCGCGGCCTGCGAGTCGCGCGTCCCGGCTTCGTGCTGCTCGCCAATCGCAACGAGGGGCTGGGGCGGCGCGCGGGGATCACCGTCACCAAGAAGATCGGCAACGCGGTCGTGCGCAATCGCATGAAGCGCCGCTTTCGCGCGCTGCTGCGCGAGCTGCTGCCCGAACACGGCCTGCCTGATACCGACCACGTGCTGATCGGGCGCGAGACCGGGATCGAGCGCGACTTCGCCACGCTGCGGTCCGAACTCGTCGCCGCGCTGGGCCGCGCGCGTGATGGCAAGGGCGATCCGCCGCGAACGGGCGGGCGCCGGCGCGGGCCTCCCAAGAAGTGAGGCGGGCCCCGACATTGAAGCAGGTGGGCGCCTTCGTCGTCTCGCTGCCGGGGCTGCTGCTGATCGGGATCGCGCGGGCGTGGCAACTGGGTCCCTCGGCGATCATGCCGCCGACCTGCCGCTACTCGCCCTCGTGCTCGCAGTACGCGATCGAGGCGGTCCGTCGCCACGGTGCGATTAAGGGTGGATGGCTGGCGCTCTGGCGTCTATTGCGCTGCCAACCGTGGGGCGGGCACGGTCATGATCCCGTACCGGACTGACGATATATAGCCAGGTGTGAGGTGCTTTCCAGCGCCGCCGCCGACCGGAAGACGAGCAGGAAACAAGCCTTCGTGGAAAACCAGCGCAACATCATTCTCGCGGTCGTACTGACCGCGCTCGTGCTTTTCGGCTTTGAAGGCGCGATGGGCTATTTCTACCCGCAGGCCAACAAGCCGGCGCCGGTGGCCCAGGCCAGCGGCACCGCTGCGGCACCGAACGCCGCCAAGCCGACGCGCGAAGGCGGGCTGGTCGACGCGGGCGACGTCGCGCTCGAACAGAAGGACCTCAAGTCCGAGCTGACTTCGGGCGGCCGCGTTCCGGTTGCGGCTCCGGGGCTGTCGGGCTCGATCAACCTGACCGGCGCGGTGGTCGACGACCTCGTGCTCAACCGTCACCGCGAGACGGTGGAGAAGAACTCCGGCCCGGTGCGCATCTTCTCGCCCGCTGGCACCCCGGCGCAGCAGTTCGCGCAAGTCGGCTGGGTGAGCGAGGGCGGTGCTGTCGCCCCCACCGCGCAGACCGTGTGGACCGCGCCGGCCGGCGCGAAGCTCACGCCTAGCACCCCGGTCACGCTGAGCTGGAGCAACCCCACCGGGCAGCGCTTCGCGATCACGTATTCGATCGACAACGACTACATGATCACGGCCGTCCAGACCGTCGAGAACGCAGGCGGCGCGCCGGTCACGGTCAAGCCCTTCGCGCTGGTCAACCGCACAGACAAGACCGCGAGCCTGTCCACCTGGAACGTCCACTCAGGGCCCATCGGCGCGTTCGATGGTTCAGTGAACTTCAATGTCGGCTATAAGTGCGGCTCCTCGTTCTCGTTCCTGTCCTCGTGCGTCGACGTCGCCGCGCAGCAGTCCGTCACCAACCAGGGCAAGGCCGACTGGATCGGCTTCACCGACGTCTACTGGATGTCGGCGATCATTCCGGTCGGTTCCAAGGCCGACAGCACCTTCCGCTCGCTCGGCAACGACATCTTCCGCGCCGACCTGATCTACGACCAGCAGGTCGTCCAGCCGCGCCAGCGCGTGTCGACCACCACCAAGCTGTTCGCCGGCGCCAAGGAGCACAACGTGCTCGACGCCTACGAAAAGCAGGGCATCACGAACTTCGGCCTGTCGATCGACTGGGGCTGGTTCCGCTGGTTCGAAAAGCCGATCTTCTGGCTGCTCACCTCGCTGTTCAAGCTGGTCGGCAACTTCGGCGTCGCGATCATCCTGCTGACCGCCATCGTGCGCGGCATGATGTTCCCGGTCGCCCAGCGCCAGTTCAAGTCGATGGCGGTGATGCGCGCGATCCAGCCCAAGATGAAGGCGATCCAGGAGCGCTACAAGGACGACAAGCAGAAGCAGCAGCAGGAGATCATGGCCCTCTACAAGAAGGAGGGTGCCAATCCGCTCGCGGGCTGCCTGCCGATGGTCATCCAGATCCCGGTGTTCTTCGCGCTCTACAAGACGCTGATCCTGGCGATCGAGATGCGCCACCAGCCGTTCGTGCTGTGGATCAAGGACTTGTCCTCGCCCGATCCGCTCCACGTGCTCAACTTGTTCGGCCTGCTGCACTTCCAGCCGCCCGGCTTCCTCGCCATCGGCGTGCTGGCGCTGCTGCTGGGCCTGACGATGTACCTGCAGTTCCAGCTCAACCCGGCCCAGATGGACCCGGCGCAGCAGCAGGTGTTCAAGATCATGCCGTGGTTCATGATGTTCATCATGGCGCCGTTCGCCTCGGGCCTGCTGGTGTACTGGATCACCTCGAACCTGCTGACGATCGCGCAGCAGAAGTTCCTCTACAGCCGCCATCCGCAATTGAAGGCGCAAGCCGACAAGGAGGCGCAGGACAAGGCGCGGGCCAAGGATCGCGATAAGGGTGCAAAAGCGTGAGCATGGATGAAGACCAGGCTCTCGCCGAACTGACCGAGCGCGCGCGTAAGCTGTTCTCGGGGCCCGTCACGTTCCTCAAGAGCGCGCCGGGCCTGCAGTTCCTGCCCGATCCCGAAACCCCCGAGGTCGCCTTCGCCGGGCGTTCGAACGTCGGCAAGTCGTCGCTGCTGAACGCTCTCGTCGGCCGCAAGGCGATCGCGCGCACCTCGGTCACGCCGGGGCGCACGCAGGAACTGAACTTCTTCGACGTGGGCGAGCCGATCCGGTTCCGCCTCGTCGACATGCCGGGCTACGGCTTCGCCAAGGCCCCGCCCAAGGTGGTGGAGAACTGGCGCCGGCTGGTGCGCGATTACCTGCGCGGCCGCGTGGTTCTGAAGCGCACGCTGCTGCTGATAGATTCGCGCCACGGCGTGAAGCCGGTCGACGGCGAGATGATGAAGATGCTCGACGAGGCGGCGGTGGGCTATCGCATCGTCCTGACCAAGGCGGACAAGATCAAGGCGAGCGAACTCGACGCCGTCCACGCCGCCACGATCGCCGAAGCACGCAAGCACTCGGCCGCGTTTCCCGAGATCCACGTCACCAGTTCCGAGAAGGGCCTGGGCATCGAGGCGCTGCGTGCCGCCGTCGTCGGCGATTCGGAACTTTGACCTATCGGTCGCCCCGGACCGGGTCCGGGGCGACGATGCAGACGGCGATTTGTGACGATTGCTTGACGACGCTGCCTGCCCTATGGGCGGCCCCTCGTGTAGCCGGGGATGGAGATCTCGCAGATGCGCCAGATTGCCGTACTTCCCTATCGCACGCTGGGCGTGGGCGTCGATGCGCCCATCCAGATACTGCTCATCACCTCGCGCAGCACGCGCCGCTGGGTCATTCCCAAGGGCGGGCTGATGAAGGGCGTGGCGCCGCACGCGGCCGCCGCGGTCGAAGCGCAGGAGGAAGCGGGCGTGCTGGGCGCGACGTGCCCGGTGCCGCTGGGCTCCTACCGCTATCGCAAGCAGCGCAATTCGGGCGCGTCGGTCTGGGCCGACGTCGACGTCTACCCCTTCGCCGTCACGCAGGAACTGTCGACCTGGGACGAGCAGCACCAGCGCGAACGCCGCTGGTTCTCGCTCGCCGAAGCCTCGGGCCTGGTCGACGAGGAAGACTTGCGCGCGCTCATTCGTTCCTTTGGCGCGAAAGAGTTCCGCGCCGCCGCCAGCCCCGTGCGTGCGTTCAGCGCCGCCGTGGGCTCGGTCGCCACCAAGACAGGGATTAACGCCATGTTCGCCTGGTTCCAGAAGCTGCTGCCCGAGCAGGGCAATTTCTTCGACCTGTTCGAAAAGCAGGCCGCCACGCTGGTCGCCGGCGCCGACGCGCTCGCTCGCCTGGCGCAAGGCGGCCCGGGCCGCGCCCAGCACATCCGCGAGATCGCCGAGCGCGAGCACGACGCCGACGACATCACCCGCGAAGTGCTGCAGACGGTGCGCCGCAGCTTCCTGACGCCGTTCGACCGTTCGGCGATCACCAGCCTCATCAACACGATGGACGATGCCATCGACGAGATGCAGCACACCGCCAACGCTTGCGACCTCTACGACGTCTCCGAGTTCGAGCCCGAGATGATCGACATGGCGGCGATCATCGTTGACGCCGCGCGCCTCACGGCGGAAGCCGTGCCGCTGCTGCGCAAGATCGGCGACAACGGCCACCGCCTGCACGAGTTGACCGAGCGCCTGGTGCGCATGGAAGGCCACGCCGACGAAATCCACGCCGCCGGCCTCAAGCGCCTGTTCAAGGCCGACCTGACCAATCCGATGCACTTCTTCGTGCGCCAGGAGATGTTCAAGCGCCTGGAACGCGTGGTCGATCGGTTCGAAGATCTCGCCAACGAGATCGACGGCCTGGTCATCGATCACTCGTAACTCCGGCACATGGACCACAGCCTCGCCCTGCCGCTGCTGATCGGCCTCGTCGTGCTCGCGCTGGCGTTCGACTTCCTCAACGGGTTGCACGACGCCGCCAACGCCATCGCCACGGTGGTCGCCACGCGCCTGCTCTCGCCGGTGCTGGCGGTGCTGTTCGCCGCCGCTGGCAACTTCCTCGCATACTTCTTCGTTGGCCTCCACGTCGCCGAGACGGTGGGCAAGGGGATCATCGACGTCGACGCCGTCACCCCCGCCGTGGTTTTCGGGGCGCTAATCGGGGCGATGTTCTGGAACGTGCTGACGTGGGTGAAGGGCATACCTTCCAGTTCCAGCCACGCGTTGATCGGCGGGTTGCTGGGCGCAGGCATCGCGCACGGCGGCTTCGCGGTGGTCGAAAGTTCGGGCACGGTGAAGACGATCGCGGCGATCTTCATCTCGCCGGTGCTGGGCTTTGCCATCGCGATGCTGCTGATGCTGCTGACCAGCTGGCTGTTCAAGGGCACCAGCCCGCGCCAGTCGAACGGCATCTTCAAGGGCCTGCACTTGCTGTCGAGCGCCGCCTATTCGATCAGCCACGGCGGCAACGACGCGCAAAAGACGATGGGCGTCATCGCGGTGCTGCTCTATTCCACCGGCCACATGAGCGGCGGCTTCCACGTGCCGCACTGGGTGGTGCTCGCCTGTTACACCGCGATCTCGCTGGGGACGCTGTCGGGCGGGTGGAAGATCATCAAGACGATGGGCTCCAAGCTCACCAAGCTCAACCACCACTCGGGCTTCTGCGCCTCGACCGCCGGTTCGATCGTGGTGTTCGGCGCCAGCGCGCTGGGCATTCCGGTGTCGACCACGCATGCGATCACCGGCTCGATCGTCGGCACCGGCGCCGCGCGCCGTTCCAGCGCGGTGCGCTGGTCGGTGGCGAGCCGGGTGATCGTCGCATGGTTCGTGACGATCCCGGCGAGCGCCGCGGTTGGGGCACTGTTCTACCTGATTACGCGCGCGTTCTGAACCTTCGACACGCTCAGGGTGAGCGGCATCGGTAGCAGGTTCGTGATTTTCCGCTCAGGCTGAGCGTGTCGAAGCCCCCGCGTTCAAACTCGACAGCCCCGCCTCCACCCCGTACGTCCCGAATCCAGCCACCCTCGAGGAACGCCGCCCCGTGAAGCTCATCATCGGCAACAAGAACTATTCCAGCTGGTCGCTGCGCGGCTGGCTCGCGTGCAGGCAATCGGGCCTGCACTTCGAGGAAATCACCGTCCCGCTCTACGGCGAGGAATGGGAGGCCTTCAAGAAAAGCTCCGACGACCTGGCACCCAGCCACGGCAAAGTGCCGATCCTGTGGGACGGCGAGGCGGTGGTGTGGGACAGCCTGGCGATCGTCGACTACCTGGCCGACAAGGTGGGCCGCGACAGGTTCTGGCCCAAGGACGACGCCGCCCGCGCGATGGCGCGCTCGATGGTGGCGGAAATGCACTCGGGATACCTGGCGCTGCGCCGCAACTGCCCGATGAACATCCGCGCCCGCGTCGAGCTTCCCGGCCTCGAGGATGAGACGCGCGGAGACATCGTGCGCATCCTCACCCTGTGGGCCGAAGCCCGTGCGCGGTTCGGCAAGGGCGGACCGTTCCTGTTCGGCACTTTCGGCGCGGCGGACGTGTTCTACGCGCCCGTCGTCAGCCGGTTCCTGACGTATGGCATCGGCGTCCCCGGCTTCGCGCAGGCCTATATGCAGGCGGTGTGGGAGCACGAGTGGATGCAGGCCTGGATCAACGCCGCCGAGGCGGAAGACTGGGTGATCCAGCAGTTCGAAACGCCGGTGGCATAACGAAAATGTTGCGCAAGTTGCTGCTTCTGCTGGTCGCGCTGTCGACCATCCTCTCCACCCCGGCGATGGCCTGGGGCTATCTGGGCCACGCCACCGTGGGCGAGATCGCGATGGCCAACGTCAAGCCGTCCACCCGCGCCGTCATGCGCCGGCTGATGGCGCACCAGGCCGAACTCGACACCCCCGAATGCGCGATGACCTCGATCGCCAAGGTCGCCACCTGGCCCGACTGCATCAAGGGCGAGAAGGAGCGCTGGGCCTACGCGTCCTCGTGGCACTACCACGACCAGCCTGTCTGCGGCACGTTCGACCTCAAGGTCAACTGCCGCGACGGCATGTGCGCCACCGCGCAGATCGACCGCAACGCCAAGCTCCTCGCCGACCGCAAGCTGGCGCCGGTGTTGCGGCTGGAAGCGCTGTCGTTCCTCGTCCACTTCATCGGCGACGTCCACCAGCCGCTCCACGTGGGCGAGAACGAGGATCAGGGCGGCAACAAGGTCAAGGCCGACTACGGCGACGCGCCCGGCCGCAACCTGCACTCGATCTGGGACACCACGCTGGCCGAACGCGCGATCACCTCGGCCCGCCCGCCGCTGGTGCGCGTCTACAGCCCGCAGGAAAAGGCGCGCCTCGCCACCGGCACCGTCGTCGACTGGGACCGCGAGAGCTGGGAGATCAGCCGCGACTTCCTCTACCCCACCGCGTTCGGCGGCACGCTGCCCTGCGGCGAGAAGGAGCCGAAAAAGGTGGTGTGGACCAACGCCGCGATCGAACAGGCGATCCCGATCGTCGACGAACGCATCGAACGCGCCGGTCTGCGCCTGGCGCAGATGCTGGACAAGGCGCTGGGGTGAGGCCGCTGCGGAGTTGATCCGGGGCGAGGATCAGTTCCGACCCGAGGCCTGACCCCTACCCCTCGTCTCCCTCGCGAAGGCGAGGGCCCCGCTTGCCTTGCGCCATACGAGAGGTCGAAAAGAACAAGCGGGGTCCCCGCCTGCGCAAGGACGACGGGAAAGGGTGCCTTCCAAAACCGCCCGCCGCTCGCCTATGGTCTTCGCGCGCAGCTTGTGCGATGCGCGCAAGCTATGTCCCAGATCGCTCCCCTGACCGACCCTTTGACCGGCGGTGTCGTTGAACGCGCCGAAGCGCTCATCGCTTGCCCCAGCGTCACGCCGGCGACCGGCATGGTGTTCGACTGCCTCGAAGGCCAGCTCGCCCCGCTCGGGTTCGAGATCAACCGCTTCGTCGCGGGCGAGGCCCCCGATGGCCCGGTCGAGAACCTGTTCGCCATTCGCCGGGGGCCCGAGGGCTCGCGCCACTTCGCCTTCGCCGGCCACCTCGACGTGGTGCCGCCGGGTGAGGGCTGGACTAGCGGCGCGTTTCTGCCCGAGCGGCGGGGCGAATTGCTCTACGGCCGCGGCGCGGTCGACATGAAGGGGTCGATCGCGGCGATGGTCGCGGCGGCCGCCCAAGTGCCGGCCGAGGCGGGTACGATCAGCTTCGTCATCACCGGCGACGAGGAAGGCCCGGCGCGCTTCGGCACCGTGGCGCTGATCGAGCTGATGCGCGAAAAGGGCGACATTCCCGACTTGTGCCTGGTGGGCGAGCCGACTTCGGTGAACCGCTTGGGCGACATGATGAAAGTGGGCCGGCGCGGCTCGGTGAACATTTGGATCGAGGTGGACGGCGTGCAGGGCCACGTCGCTTACCCGCATCTGGCCGACAATCCGATCACCAAGCTCGTCGCCATCCTCGCCGAGCTGGACGCGATCGTGCTCGACGAGGGGACCGACTGGTTCCAGGCGAGCAACTTGGAAGTGACCGACGTGTCCTGCGGCAACCCCGCCACCAACGTCATCCCGGCGAAAGCGTGCGCACGCCTGTCGATCCGCTTCAACGACCTGCACACCGGCAAGGGCCTGGCCGCCCGCGTCAGCGCGATCGCCGAGGCGCACGGCGGCACTGCGCGCGCGGTGATTTCCGGCGAGGCGTTCCTGACCCAGCCCGGCGCCTTCTCCGACCTCCTCGCCGAGGCGATCCGCGCCGAGATCGGCGTCGAGGCCGAGCTGTCGACCACCGGCGGCACTTCGGACGCGCGGTTTCTCAAGGACCTGTCGCCAGTCATCGAGTTCGGCCTGTGCAACGCGACGATGCACAAGCGCGACGAGGCAGTGGCGATCGCCGATCTTGAGGCTTTGGTGGGGATCTATCGGCGGGTGACGCTGGCGGCTTTGGCCTGACAGAGTGCCCACCCCGCTGCGACTAAGGCCTGCGGGCTAAGTCTCGCTCCCCTCCCGCTTGCGGGAGGGGGCAGGGGTGGGCAACTCCCCAATTCACCAAACACGCCTCATCGTTGACCCCACAGGTCACGATGTTAGGCTCTGCGGTAATTTCATTGCGAGGTATTATGGGCAGGCGCCTGACGCTCTACATTCTGGTCGGCATGGTGCTCGGCATCGCGGTGGGCTGGGGGCTGCATGCCAGCGTGCCCGCGGGCGATCCGCGCCTGGCGCAGTGGGCGGACTATCTGCGGCTGCTGCCCGACGTTTTCCTCAAGCTCATCAAGATGATCCTGGCGCCGCTGGTCTTCGCCACGATCGTCACCGGCATCGCCGGCATGGGCGACAGCGCCGTGCTCGGCCGGATCGGCGGCAAGGCGCTGGGCTGGTTCATCACCGCCAGCCTGGTGTCGCTGGGCCTCGGGCTTGTGCTGGTCAACCTGTTCAAGCCGGGCGTCGGCGTCGGGCTCGAGCGGGTGGCGGCGGTCGGCGATCTTGATGTCGCCGAACTGACGCTGCGCCATTTCATCCTCGAAATCTTCCCGTCCAGCCCCTTCGAGGCGATGGCCAAGAACAACATCCTGCAGATCCTGGTGTTCTCGGTGTTCGTGGGCGTGGGTCTCACCGCCATCGGCGAGCGGGGCGCGCCGATCGTGCGCGGGGCCGAGGCACTGGCGGAACTGATGCTGCAAGTCACCGGCTACGTCATGCGGTTCGCGCCGTTTGCCGTGTTCGGCGCGCTGGCAGGCGTGATCGCCACGCAAGGGCTGGGCATCGTCGTGACCTACGGCGTGCTGGTGAGCGAGTTCTACTTCGCC
>Ga0247734_1002099_pt1 | contig 13730 bp, 8 predicted proteins | sample UWRJL103311B2_FD_180933 | JGI IMG/M metagenome (GOLD analysis project Ga0247734, IMG submission 180933) | Plant litter microbial communities from Arlington Agricultural Research Station in Wisconsin, United States - UWRJ-L103-311B-2 | ecosystem: Environmental > Terrestrial > Plant litter >... | reverse complement strand
CAACGACCTTCCTCCTCGCCTCCGCACCCTTGAATTTCTTTTGCTCCCTCCTCCTCTCAGTCTTCGCCACCACTGCCTTCCGCTCACTCTCCCTGGCATAAAAGTTCACTCCGCTATGCTTCCCTCCTCCCCTCTTAATCCCCTCTCCTGCACCACCAGCCATTCGTTCCGTGGCGGCACTTATGCTAGATGTCTTTGACGAATCGGAAGTAACGCTGCTATTTGTCGTTGCTCGTCTCAACAACGGCGGGACTTTGAAACCTTGTGCCGCAGAAGCAGCAGAAAATGCGAGGCGTGTGGTCGCAGACAGAGAACTAGATGATTGCCGCTTCAGTGAGATGCGATCAATGATCGCCACATTGGTTCTGCGCAGCGCGAAAGGGTCACGGTTCTCCTTATCCTTCCCCTTTCGAGGAGCCAGATCGTCTGGTCCCCCTTCAATCTCAAGTTCGTCTTCGGATTCAGAATCCGAATGGGCGGGTGCGAGCATATTGTTTGGTTCTTCGATAAGGCTAGACAGGGATTCGCGAATTTCAGATAGGTTGGTAGGCTTTTTGTCAAGTTTGGTGCGGCGCATGTTGGACGGAAGTCGCATGTCTAGGTTTGTGGGAAGTTTTGGTGGAGGCATTGAGGCATCAGGTTGGCTATCTGGGACTCGTTGAGAGTCATCGCCGGGTTGAGATTGGGACTGTGATTCGAAAGTATCTTCCTGTTCCTTGAAATCATCAAGGAAATCCATCTCGTCCTCGCTATTGCGATCTTCAATGGCTCGCAAAAAAGCCTGCTGCTTGGGATTCTGGGCAAGCTTGCCAACTTGCTCGTCCGCAAGTAGGGCTTTCTGGATTCTAGCGAACTTTGCCCTTTTCCTGCGTTTTTGTGCTTCAACATCGTCGTCAGAATCGGAGAGTTCGTAATCAGCTCCCCGTTTTCGACGTAACATCCCTTTCGAAATATCGTTGAAGAGCTTCTCAACTTGCTTCTCATCATGCACTCTTGTTTGATCCCTATGCAATTGTTAGTTCGGAACAGAGGAATAGCTGAATGGACCTACGCATGAAAAGCTGCAATTTGTCTCTCATCCACGTGTTTTCCACCTTCATCATCAATCATCTCCTTGACGTATTCATCTGCTTCACCACCACTTTCATCGTCACTCGCACCTCCCAAGCCTGCATACTCGTCTTCAGATTCATCAGCCTGTTCGTGAACCATATTCTTGGCATCGCTCTTTTTCTTGTCAAATTCATCCACAACAATCTTTTTCTTGGTAGCCTTTCGCATGACATCAAAGGCATTCGCTGTAATGTCATAGTCATCCTCTCCAACATTCATGGCTGTTAATTCTTCTGCTTCTGCTTCTTCATCTGAGAAAGCGACAACTTGAGCTCTCCGTCGCAGTTTGCCCTTCTTCTTAACGATCGGAGTCTCAACCATGACTTCCGGGATTTCATTTAACGCCACCACGACTGTTTCAACTGTAGATGGAGGGGGTTCCACGAAACGACCCTTTATTGGGGTCATGTGTTGGAATCCGACATCTTGAGTAGCCTCTGGAAACTCAGACATCTGAGTTGACGAGTCAACAAAACTGTCAAAGCCATGTATCTGTGATTGAGAGAACCCTAGATCCAAGGCCGTAGCTTGTGTTTCCATTGGCTGTGACTCTGGAATATGATCAAAGTCAGATTGGCTCTCCATAACGACATCTTGGGTGTCTTGCACAGGGGTGGGCACAAATGGTGGGAGTTCTGGCGCAGGTAGACGTCTCAAAAATGCCATTGAATCGACAGCTCGGGGCTCAATCTGCGAAGGCAATTGTGATCCATCGTCATCACTGACTTGACTTTCGTCCATGGTGCCAGCGAAGATTTGCGTCAACCCAAGGCCGGCTGGGCCAGCAACTGTTACTCCAGGAATGAAGGTCTTCGTAGCAGATCTTAAGACTGACATTGGAGCAGCGGGTGATTCTAGCTGTGAAGCTTTAGGTGATTCGGTTCGTTTTATGACTGGCGTCTCCATTATCGAATCTTCCAAGTCCTCATCGTCAGAAATCACGTTCTGCTGTCTAGAACGACGACTCTTCAGATTCACTGCCACATCGGCATCTTCATCTTCATCTTCATCTAGGTGATTGATTTCTGGACTTTCGTCCTCGACAAAAATATTCTCCTCAGCTTCTTCATTCTCAGTATCGTCAGCTTCGTTATCCAACAAGAGCATTTCGGCCGCTGGGTTCAAGTCTTCGTCCTCCATCTCCATATCTTCATCCATCTCAGAGTCCTCTTCGCCGCTAGCCACATTACCATCCTCTTCCGAGTCCAACTCTTCGTCATCGGATCCTGAGACCTCCTCGGCTAGGTTCTCCTTCTCTTCTTCGTAGTCTTCATCGTCGCTGCTGTTATCTCCCAGAGGATCGACCTCTCCATTAGCCTTCCGCTCTTTTTTAGCAGCCTCTCTTTCGCGTTGCATAATTTCTTCCGCTTCACGGCGAGCTCTTGCAACAAGGTTCTCAACTTCTGCCATCTCCTTTTCCTTTTCCTCGGCCGTTTGAATATGTATACCCTTGTCCCGCAGCATTTGGAGTTTCTCTTCTCTTGCCTGCCTAGCTTGTTGTTTAGCACGTTGCTGCATAGAAAACTGCCATTCTGCGTTGTTGATGGTCGGCTTCTTGTTTCTGCCTACAACGTTCATCTTATCAGGTGAATCAACATGGGCGAGAATTTTCATCACATGAAGTGAATGTGACTCCTGAGCTTGTTTTTCAGGAAGTCGATCGAATATTGAATCCAATTTTGCCTTCCTCATTTGCGGAGTTTCCTTGACAATTTCAAGGTCACTATCCGATTCGTCCAAGGTGCTAGCTTTTTCAAAAACCTTTGTACGACTTATACGTACAGGGGGTTGTTTGAATGTATACTTCATCGACCTCCGAAGGGGTGACGAATTTGCCGTGGCCTTTCCTTTCCCTTTATCCATCTTTCTGAGTGGGGATGATGAGATTTGGAGAGAACGCCCCTCCACGGCCATATGAGAAGCAAGATCGTCCAAGTTTGGAAGGTCCTCGGCAGAATCTTCGACTTGCTCGTTCAAAATGGCTTGTTCTCCAATAGCCATATCAATCTTCCGGGAAATGCTTCTCACGGACCCTGGGGTAGTTGCTGGAGTATCGTGCATTTCAGCATCTGAGCTGGATTTCGTTGGACTGCTAGTAGATATGATGGGGTCGGAGAAGGGTTCATCTATTGTTCCAGCAGGCTGCTTGTAGTTGAACCGTTTCGTAAAGTCGGCAACCGTAAATTTCTTCTTAGTAATGGGAGCGTGAGCCAATTGGTTGCTCCGACTAAGACGCTGTGTTTCCCTGTGTATATCATCTAAAGCTTTCTTGCTTGCTTTCCTGGTTGGCGGGTTCGATTGAGTGAGTCTCCGTTCCACATCATCATCGATAACATCTTCCTCCTCCTGAATGGCTGCCGACTGTCTCTTCCTCTCTGCCATCTTCTTAGCTTTTATTTCCGCTTCTTGTGCCTCCTTCTCCTCGCGCTCCTTGCGCTTCCTAGCAACAAGGGCCTGGAAACGAGCGTCAGCGAGGTCTGGGAGGGCATCAGAATCGGAATCGTTGCCAGCAATAGATTTGGTCCTTGAAGCAGTGGGGGAGACGAATAAGCCTGGAGATGCAGGCCCATGTGCTGGGCTTGGGGAGGGTGTAGCCCGACGTGCAGTCTTAAGCTTTCGTTTCCTTGATACAACCGGTGTATCACTTTGTTCGCTGTCGTATGTTGTGAGTATCGGTGACGCGCTCTCATTACTCTTTGCGTTGACTGTTATCTCCCCCTCTTTCTCCGAATCGGTCTCAGCTGCCATCATTCGAGCCGCCATTCGTCCTCTAGGCCGAACAATTTCCTCCTCATCTTCAGAATCCTCATCATCATTCTGCGAGCTACTGGCAGCAGGCTCGGTACGCTTCTCAGCACTATCTTCCTTCGGGGAAGGGACTTTGAATAACGAAGCCTTAACTCTTTCCCTCGCAGTAGTAATGCCATCTACCTCGTCCTCCTCAGAATCGGCATCGAACTTTGCCAGAAGAGCTTTAACTTTCGACCTAGGAGTCAATGGTTGAGGAGAACCAGAATCAATCTCTGGGGAGGTTTCTCGTGAAGATGCCATTGTGTCGTAAGTCTGTATCGAAAACAGAAGTGCAAAGTGGTAATGATGAACACAACTAAATCATGAATGATGGAAGATTATTTTAAAGGAGAAGTGTTCATGGTTGAGGAAATACAATGAGGTTGGGATTGAAGATGGAGCGGGCACGAACGCGCTCGCGTGGACGCGTTAAGATTTTGGCGTTCTCGGCTCGGTTATGACATCGGCCCCACTTAAGGATACGAGCCAGGGGCGAGTAACTTTAAATGATCATTGCCTAAGCCCCAGGACATAAACCAGAGCGGCTTCAATATTTGTACGAAACCTCTATAGAGACTCACAAAATATGACAACGTTGGAAGGGCAAGATAGTAAAATTTTCTTGCACATCGCTCTTAGCTTTCAGTATATTGATCTTTTTTTAACTGCCTTATTACCAGATTCTTAGGTCTAGGATTTGAGATTGACAACGTTTTATCCTTTCACAAAATGGGCTAAATAGAACAAATGGTACCTATGCAAATGCAAAGACTTTCGCCCCCTAGATATGTTGCTTCAAGTCTGAAGGAAATAGTCTACATCTAAAACTAGCTAACCGGGTAGCGTTTAGCTGAGCTCAAGTTCGTCTCCAAACATAAGTATACTGTAACCTTCATTCACCCTCTGCAAGAATTCTAACCCAACATTATACTCCAGAGTGACTCTTTTTTTAAAAAGCTACAATCTCAAAGCCAATGGAACAGTTAGTCTATAAATCATTCAGCTACTCTTAGTGTATGACTTTCTGCTAAAATTACCTATCTTATACTAGTCAGCATAAATTCCAATCTTCATTTTTACACGCAGGACCGTTTCGCGAAAGGAACAATAGGCTACTGCAAACTAAAAGTGACTCGAGACCTCAAGAATCGTTTTGCCCCTCGGGGCCCTCAGGGAGAGTAGTGAGGATAGTACGGTGGAAAGGTCAGCATGTATGTCTTGGTCTTGTGATAAAATATACCGATCCCCTCCCCTTTTTGTTAATAATATGTATTAGGAGGTCTGTTGCATGGCTTTGCCGTGTGAAGATACATTGTTGTTTGTATTGTACTATGTGGTGATATGCTGGACAAAGTCTTCCTCCTTGGGTTGGGGCAAATGGTTTCTCTGAATTCAAGTCTAGCGTAATGGCACATACTTTTGAAGTTGAAGAGCGTAGACAGTAAACAGATTTTGGGTTACCAAAAGACTTTTCATGTAGAACCCCTTTTATCACCCAGCTATATGCCAAGTGGTTCGCCAATAGTATCACATAGAGCAATCGCTTCCTAGTTCAACTCTTTTGCCCAATACCAAAAGCTTACTGCCTCCAACCAGTATCAAACATCCACCCCTTTGAAGAATATAACTTGCACCGTAACATCATCCCTCACATTTCTACTATATGGAGGTTGTGCCCCGGCCATCCCCAGCAGCCTCGCACGATCCCTTCCTCCAAAAGCATTTCTCACAAGATGCGCTGCGCAGTTCTCATCCTCAAGCACAAAGTCCTCCTCCTCAACAGCCTTCTCCCATATGTCCTTTCTCACTTTCTTCGTCGACACAAGCTTATCCGCCTTGCCTATCTTCCCTTTTTTCTTCGCAACAAGCCATAGCTCTACGAACTTAATGGCTTGCTCGTTAGTAATGCAATCCCACAACCCATCGCTAGCCAGGATCAAGAACTCCCCTCCTTCGATTTTCGTAGAAGTGATAACTGGCTCGGCCGTCAGATACGGTGGAGATTTATATCCCGGCCGGACAGGCTTCCAAAAATACTTTTCTTTACACTCGTTCACAACCTCGATCGGCCATTTCCACAGCCCATCACCAAAAGCCCTACTCACAGCTATCCCTAGCACTCTACCATCTTTCAGACCTACAATATCTGTCTCACCCGGGTGCTCTTTGGTGATTCTCTCGAGTTCGAGAGCGTTGAAGCCGGTTTGATCAACTGACAATGGTTCGGCTGCGTATGTACCAGAGCTGGTACGACGACCTAGAACGGCGCGCGAGTCACCGGTGCAGGCGGTACGTAGAATTTGAGTGTTGGGATCGTACATCGAAAGGATAGCGCAGGAGCCGGCGAAATAAGGTGCTAGGCGGGAAATTGTTTCTGTGAAAGTGCCGCCAGAGGAGAGGGCTTTTATACCATCTTCCATGATATCAGAGTCTAGCTGACGAAAAGCCGAGGAGATGGCTATATCTACAGTTGAGGGTGGTGGTTTTTCACCAGAGAATGAGCGGTAGAGCTGGGATATGTTACGCACCACGTGGGGAATGAGTGATTCCTTTAAGGTGAGAGACATTGCAGAGCCACTTTTTAGATAGCATATTAGTATTGCCGCTTTGCTCTTCATGAGACTGGGATATGGAGAAATAAACGTACTTATGCCCGTCAAAAACACCCCAGAACATCCATTTTTTCTTACTTCCTTCCACATTCTGTACACTAATCACCATCTGATCTTCACACGGATCATTGCTCTTCAACCTAATCCCATCGCATCTCTCTACACCAAGAGGCCGTCCATCCCTCCGGTAACTATACAACCAATGATCCGGCCTCCAAGATGTCGTCTCCTGGTTGAGCCACGCATTGACATCATCCAGAGTGAATGGAGGGACAGCTTTCCCCATCCATTCTATCGATCCTGACTGTGTTTTCTGAGGTGGGTCTGATTGATTATTCGTCTTAAATCCGTAAATGGAGGCACCTGCTAGAAATACACCAAAAGCAATGAGTGTTCTCCAGGGCCATGGTCTGTGCTGCACCAATGTTTCTTCACTTTCTTCTCTAATTGCCTCCTTGGAGGTCTTTTTTAGGCCGTCAGGTTGCCCCTCTTTCGGAAATCCTGCTGACCGCCGGTGGTTGCTCTCTGTTAAACATCGACGGAGTATCAGAGGCTGGCAATTCTTTTGAAATATCATAGGTACTGGTGATGACCGTCGACCAGAGGTTAACCGCAATATTGGAGGCAGAACTATTTTCCCCAAACCCCTAACCGCCTTGTTCTTGGTTATTGTCGGACGAAACATCTCGCCACTGTTTCTTAATTCACGTTGCAGAGTGTAGCTCAGATTCCCGTGGAGGGGTTTCCAAATTTATATCGCTTTTTTAATACTCGGTGGCCTCGGTGTTCGTTAGCAACCACCCGACTTTCCCAAACAGGCAAGAATCTATCCGAGGGCTTGACCAAAGTCTCACCCAATCTGCCAAACAAAAAGTCACCGGAATAGCGCCAGATCAATAGCTAAACCATGATCATGAGAAGAGGGTTGATTTTCAAGGTAACAGGACTTGAAAATTGTGGGAAAGCTTACAGAAAAAAAGGAGATAGTTGGAATGTTGCTTGATTACGATTACATTAGGTATGTCGAGGGTCGTAACGATGCCAAAAGCTTGTACGGAGGTATGGTCTGGCACCTGAAAAACACACTTCATTCCAGGTGATCTTTTGTTTTGGGAAATGGGCAAAATGTTACACTCGACTTGGTTCCTGGGAGTAATTAATGGTCATTCAATCGTTCTCCTTCACAAACTGTAGTTAGCTCTTGCTCTTAACCCAACCTCTGGTCTTGGTAACAAGCTGATCAACCACATTTTTACCTTAAATATGACTTGATGTCACAGAAGAAAGTTTCTTGTTTAAAACGTCCAAAAGCGGCTTGTCTAAAACTCATCCACAATATGGCAGCCAACTGCAAGAAAAACCAGATATGCACAGAATGATCTGAAGCTAACACACTACACATTAGTTTTAAATTTTGAATCTCAAGAACATAAACTAGGAGTAAGGTAGATGGTAGGAGTGAAAACTGTACAAAAAATGTCACACATCACGAAACAGACAGCACAATTGAAGCAATGTACAAGTGTATGGAATTTCTCAGTCCTAGAGACGTTCGTTCACTCACCAAGAACAATCCATGTCACTGCTGACTATTACTGCACACTATATGTGCAGCTCTCAGCAAATCTACGACAACTATGCAGGTCAACCCATCATGAATCCTTCCAAGCATCCCCCGATAGATAGAAGACAAACCCGCTCAATTGCATCTTTTAATGACAAGTCGTTGTGGAATTGGGCTAAAAGAAACGGCAAGGAAAACGTGGCAGATTAGGTCTAATTTAATGAGAAAGAAAAACGCCTAGGTCCCAGTTCTTTACAACAACATCTGTACGATTCCTCCGAAAATCGACAGACCTGCAACAGCCTCGTTGACGCCGAAAGAAACAGCAGCGCCCTTGCTGCTGGTTGACTTTGGTCCTGTGCCAGAGGTGGTGCTAGTACCATCAAGGGTTGTTGGGTCGGCAGTCTTAGAAATGCAGTTCCACTTTCCTTGCACGATGGAGCCCTTCAGGGTGCTCCAGTAGGTGGCACAATCAATTTCGGCGGTGGATTGAATGTTCAAAGCACCGACAACGTTCTTGAGACCTGGAGCAACGGGACTAAAGCAGTGTTAATAACATATAATGATCGGGAAATTTGCGGCACCTACGTAGTGAAATTTCCGGAGAGATCAATGGCTCCTCCAACTTCCTTAAGTGTCTTCATGGTGATTTCTTGGAGGGCGGAGTTATTGGCAACCTGGAAAGCTCCTCCAATTCTGGTGATGGTAGGGAACGAGATGTTCTTGAGATTGTTGTTTCCAACAAATGCGAAACTACCCTGGCTGGTAGCGAAGTTTCCAACACTGGTCAAGTTAGGTGCAGAGTATTCCTCGAAAAGGTTGTTGACAAAGATCAGGGATCCGTTGACAGATGCCAAAGATGGAGTGGTAATAGCCTTGACATCCCGGAAGGTCATGTTGTTGGCCCAGATGAGGTTAGGGAAACTGACAATCAAACGATTGCCGTTACCAGCAATGTTGAGACCTTGGCTGATGTTGGCAACTTGTGTTTCGAATTTGACGAGGCGAGGGTTGTTGTTAATATCCAACAAGGCGACTTTCTTCAAGTTGATACCGTCGAGACTCTCGATGAATGTGTTGGTAATTACAACACTATCAGCGGAAGAAATGGTTTGTGGGAAGGTCAAGGATCCCAGCAGTGGGAGCCCGGCCCAGTCAATGCTCTTTACACTGGTGAGAACATCGAATCTCAGTGTAGACAACGAAGTAACATCGTTCAGGTTGAACTTGCCGGCAATCGACGCAAGAGTGGTGCTCTGGATGTTGTTTGTCTTGGAGTTATTTCTAACGATAAGATCACCGAGGATCCGGGTTGGACCAGAGATATCGATCTCAGCACCGGCAGCAGAACCAATTGTCACCGTTTGCAGATCTGGGCAGTCGGCATACTTGACGAAATCGGCGTTGGAATTGATGGTAATTGACTTTGTTGCACAGTCGCTGTTGGTTTGGGCTGGAAGAAGGACAACGTTAGCAAGAGCCCAATGGTCTCGGTTGAGACTACCGCTTCTGCTGCGGGAAACAAAACTAGGACTGACTTACCAGCTGCAACGCTGAAAAGCGCGAACGCCGGGACGAGAAGCTGTTGAACGAACATGGTAAGGTGAATTAATATACTACTGGTACAGAGACTTGTGTGTGTCAGCGGAATGGACCTTCAATTGATGGCTTTTGAGATGAACCCGACTGGGCAGATGATTTAAAAAAGAATTGTAGTCGTCGAGGTCGAAACGAGACGCGTGGCAGTTTGCAGACGGTCTATCGAGGAGCTTATAATGATGAAGATTATTTGCGGTGACGAATGGTGAAGTTGATGGTAGATGAGAAGCGGACGCAAAGAGGATGGTGGAGAAGAGAATGAATGGCGTAGGAAAAAAACACGTACCTTTTTTTTAGAGTTCGAGTTTCGTGTTTTGTTGACGAAGCAGGAACGGAGCGATCAAATGCCTCTTGACGAAAAAAAGATGCTTTTAATTCGAGAAAGAAGAACCTTAACGAGTGTGGTGAATTAAAAGGGTGGATTTGAGAAGAAGCAGGAGCTTTTCAAAGACGTTTCACAAAAAGTGGTTGGCGGTCTTGAGATGGCTGATATAGTATTAAGAGGAGAGGAAGAGAGGATGGAAGACTTTCAATTCAGGAGGAGATGGCTTGATCGCTGATGGCTGGTCTGATGGGGCAGACCCACCCGCCGCGCTAGCAGGCCCTTTTGGCCATATTTTACCACACTAACGCGCTAACCCCTTAACGATCCAGAGCCAAGCACTCTCGCAAGCAACAAATCCAAGCACGCCAAGCCAGTCTACACGCCAGTCCAAGGAGAAGGCGACCGGGGAGGGGCAGGAGGGTGGGGCCACTTTGGCCACTAGTCTAGTCTGGGCAGAGAATCAAGGAAAGAGAGATTTGCCATCTCCTGTGGGCTATGAGTCTTGTGGATCTATGTCTCCCAATAATACAGTACTATAATAAATGATTGTCCATCCATCCATTCATCCATTAACCCATTCCCCAGCCAACCCCAACCCCCGATGTGATATGAGAGGAGGGAGCGAGCGGAGGGGAATGGGATGCTGCTATACTCTATCAGTATTATTCACTGCATGGAGCACAGAACAGTACCGTACGTACGTACTCTGTACGAGACACCACACCTACCTACCCATCCGAGCCATCCATACTCCATACCAATACCATACGGCATACCATACGGCATACCAAGAAGCAAGAGTCGCAATGGAGCCATCATGCCGTTACACTGTCTGTGCAATGTGCACTCCCAGCACCCAGCACGCAGTACCCAACAACATCCAAGCCAACATCCACTACGGAGCACCATATCTTCCGTACTTACTTGCATCATCAATAATCAAGATCTTCCAATTCCAATTTGGGCAAGCCATGCAACCGCCCTCCTTCCGGAGTGCTTCTCGGACCGTACAGTGCAGTATGGTCACAGTAATAAGGGGTGCAACTCAACTTTCAACAGTACTGTGTACCGCACTATAGATAAGGCCGGGAAAATAGTGGACGCTCGGGTTCGGGTGATCGTTCTACTTTCGTACAGGCCGTAATAAACTGACCTTTTACGTCTGTGCACCCTCCAGAACCTTCCACGTGACAGGGGTGGTAGTAGCCAATGAATATATGGTGCTTTGCTCGCTGCTTTTCTATTGTAATTTGTACTGTAATCCTGCAACTTGACCATGGAGACTACATACAATATACCTACACCTAAAACACCACGAAAGGAAGCTTCCCGGGATGACCGACTACGAGTTAATACACTCTATTACGATGCAGGCTTTACGCAAGCACAAATTGCTCTACAATTAAACCTGACTTTAGGTCAAGTTAAATACGCTCTCGCACACCGTATTACACCTCAAAAACACAAGGTTGGCCGGAAAGTCTTACTAAATACACCTCAACGAAAACGGCTAATTGAGTGGGTGACAGCTTCGCCAATAAATCGCCGTATTACCTGGGATGAAATACCAGCTTTGCTAGGTTGGAACTGTGGTATAAAGGCTATTCGGTCAGCTTTTAAAAGAGAAGGATTCGTACGTCGCTGCGCACGCCAAAAACCTCCTTTGACCGAACAACATAAAAGAGATCGGCTTGCTTGGGCCTGGGAACATATATTTTGGACAGATGATCAATGGGATCGGGTAGCTTGGAGTGACGAAACCTGGGTAAAACCAGGTCGGCATAAGAAGCAAATGATTACTCGTCGTATAGGAGAGTCGGAAATATATCACCCAGACTGTGTTGAAGCCCGAATTCAACGTAAGATCGGTTGGATGTTTTGGGGGTGTATATCAGGGAAATACGGCCGTCATAAGGGGTTGTTTTGGGAGAAGGACTGGGAGACAATAAACGAAGGATCATATTGCGGAATTATTCTTCCTATTATACAGGAGATTATACAGCAGTATCCTGATCTTCTATTTCAGCAAGACAATGCTAAAGGCCATTCTTCAGCTTTTACCAAGTCAGTTTTTGCAGCTATTAATATACAGCCTATATTCTGGCCTGCAAACTCTCCTGATTTGAATCCGATTGAGACTATATGGGATATTATAAAGGATTATATTCAGGAGAAATATCCTGAATATCATAGATCATACAAGAGATTACGAGAGGCAGTACAGGAGGCTTGGGAATCAATTACACCAGCTACAATTACTGAGCTTATTCGTAGTATGGGTGACAGATGTATTGAAGTGATTTTAGCAGATGGGGGCCATACAAAATACTAGGTAGTCAAATAAAAGCAGCATCGCCGAGCATTAGTGGAGCACAGACATCAAAAGTCAGATTATTGCGGCCTGTACGAAGTACATTTTATCAAGCCCCCCCGCCGCTTCTTCAAGCTTCATGGATCCGTGGAACCATCCATAAGTACATGCTCCGGTACAGTTGTCGTAGGCTGCACCTGCTCTGCTGTAGGCGAAGGATGTCCTGTAGCCTATACAAACCACAGAGTCTGATGGCTCCTAAAGATACCATAAGCCAGATCTTGATACGAAGGGAGGTGCAGATGCAGGTTTGGGTTGCAGAGGCAGGCTCTCTGTTGGTGTCAACATCCCCCCTTATCAACACATGCAAATGGCGTTGTATACGATAACATTGCAGCAGCATACGGACCCGGAGCCCGGCTCACCCAAGTCTTTACTTACTGTTCCATACAGCAAGATGTTTTGATCCAGGTACAGCACTACTTACTCCGTACAAGCCTACAGTACTTATGCACCAGTGCCTTTACAACCCCCAAATAAGAATCAACAGAGAACCAGAACCAACCTGGCCAGGGTGGCCGAGCGAAAAGAGGCGCCTCGCGGGGCGTAAACCACAAACGTTCTTCTTGGCGGCGGCGGCGAAATGGAGACGATGACGGGGACGAAACATTGCCCAATCACGCCGGTTGCAACCCTGAAAACTTTATCTCAAAATAGTTGCACAGTGCTCCGTATTTATAGAGTAGTCGACAAACCATCCATTACTTTGGAACACTGATCTGCTTTGGATCATCCATGGTCCAAGTGATGGAAATTATCGCAAATCAACGGAAGCAGGAGAGCATTTGTACAGTCAAGTCTCCCTCCAAAAGCAAGATACGAAACAAACAAGCTCACACATATGCAATCATGATATTGCCAGCCATACATATACTTATTCTTGCCCACCCACCCTCTCAACAAATTGAGATAGGCTTGCCATTCGACAGCATAAGTTGCCGAAGCTGCACACGAGCAGTCCTTGGAATGCACTAGATAGGAAGTACGCAACCATTACGATGTATTTGTATAGAACAATATACTCCGTATACAGAATACATCGTTTACGGGATTGTAGCTATAAGCTTATTGGTCTCTTCCGCACAAGATGCACTTGGGCTTTCCTTCGCCATTTTCCAAGCTCTGGGTTTAGACCTCTGTGGCTCAACTAATGTTTGCGAAAACGACCTCAACCGCGAATTGTTTCATCGGCACATCTCTCTTTTGCCATCCGCGAAACTGTCCGGATCTGCTCCTCCGTTTGTTACTGTGAATGATATTCCCCACCTTCCCTGCGGCCTGTGAAGTTAGAGATGGAGTTGCCCCTACGAACCGCAGTACAGTAGTCGTTACACAGTTTCTGATCATCATCTACGA
>Ga0247734_1002098_pt1 | contig 13742 bp, 11 predicted proteins | sample UWRJL103311B2_FD_180933 | JGI IMG/M metagenome (GOLD analysis project Ga0247734, IMG submission 180933) | Plant litter microbial communities from Arlington Agricultural Research Station in Wisconsin, United States - UWRJ-L103-311B-2 | ecosystem: Environmental > Terrestrial > Plant litter >... | reverse complement strand
CGATAGGCGAAAAGCCTGTTTTCAGTGTTTGCTTATGGCAGTTTTCGCAGCCGGCTGTTAAAAAAACCTGGTTGCCGCGCACCACTTGTGCATCGCTGGCATTACGCTGCACAGGGGCTTTCAGGGTTTGCAGGTAAAACACCACATCCCGTACTTTTTTGTCGGTTATCTCGGGGTCAACATCCTTGTGGCTGTAAGTATCTGATGGTAAAAACGTGGTGGAGATGCCCATATCCTGGTTATAGGCTACCACGGTTTGGTGCAGCAGATCGTAAACGCTTGCCTTTTTACCAAACCGGCAAATATAACGGCCGTTTTGTACGCGGGCATTTGGCTCGGGCGTAACAAAGGTGGGGATATGGTTCCAGTTGGGGTGCCCCCGCACGCCATCAGGATTATTGGCGTTTGCAGCGGCCATAGCGATGATATCATCGTCGCTTACCAGTTCTAAAAAGCCCATGCCCGTATTTACCGGTGGTGTAAAATTGGCAAAGGGCACACCTGCGGGCATTACTTCCGGCGTGTACCCGGGCATAGCGCGGTTTTGCAGCTGCGGCCCGTTGGGAGTATTGTTATTATCGCTTAAGGTATCGGTAATGCCAAAGCGGGTAAGCGTGGTAAAAGGGTGCCCCTTGCCATCGCCTTTGTGGCAGCTGCTACAATTGTTTGATACAAACAGTGGCCCCAAACCCGTAGCCGCGGTGAATACCTCGCCGGTAAAAGCTTCGTCGCCGGCTATGTGCTGGGCTATCTGCGCATAGGTTAGCCCTTCTACCGGCCCATCCAGCACATCCTCGTCTTTAGGAGCCGATGGCTCCAGCTTTTGGCACGAAAACACCAGCGCAGCCATGCCGGTTAATAAGATAGCTATAACGTAAAATTTTTTATTCATCTATTGAATACAATTAATGCGCACAAACATATTAAATAAATTATAAATATAATATAAATAAAATTAGACTAACCTAATTTATAGAATTTAATAAATTTAGTATTTTTGGAGTATGATCACCGAGCAGCATTCACTTACCGAAGAGAACTACCTGAAAGCTATTTACAGGCTGGCCCAGATGCCGGATAATAAAATAACGCCAACCGCTATTGCTGAAGCATTGGGCAACAACGCGGCATCGGTGATAGATATGATACGTAAGCTTACTGATAAGCACCTGATAGAATACGATAAAAAGAAGGGGGTACGCCTAACCTCTCAGGGTTTAAAATATGCTACCCTAATAGTGCGCAGGCACCGCTTATGGGAGGTTTTTTTGCTGGAAAAACTCCAGTATAACTGGGACGAGATCCACGATATTGCCGAAGAACTGGAACACATTAAGGATGATACCCTGGCCGACCGCCTGGAGAAATTCCTCGGTTTCCCGGAGTACGACCCACACGGCGACCCTATCCCCAAGGCTAACGGCAAGGTGCCCAAATCGCATTCGGTAACGCTGGCTAATGTAAAAGAGAATGCCAACTACCGGGTGGCGGCTGTAAAAGATACCAGCAGTGCCTTTTTACAGTACCTTATCAAGCTAAATATTGGCATAGGCACGCCCATCCGCCTTATAGAAAAGATAGCCTTTGATAATTCCCTTGTGATCAGCATCAGCGGGAACGAAAAAACCACTGTATCGCAAAAATTAGGTGAAAATATACTGGTTAATTCCGAGGGGTAACAGTGATATACAGCCACTCCTCTTTATTGGTATTATTATTCAGTTAAAGGCATTTTATTATTATCTTGCTTGCAAAAATCCTGTTTAAAACAGCGCCATAAAAACCAAAGCAAGCTATATAATTACAATGCCCTGCACATGCCTGTATTTGGCAACGCGCGCCGAATAATTTAATATCAAATGAAGTTAACTTACCTATCCTTACCTGTACTTGCAGCAGCAATTCTGTTAAGCTCATGCAACCAGGATACCAAAGAAAGCAAGCATACTTACAAAGGCTGGGCTACTTACGCCGGCTCCAAAGATGCCGCGCGCTACTCCACCAGCGAAAACATCAACCTGCAGAATGTTGCCGGGCTTAAACAAGCCTGGGTATACAGTTCTAACGACAGGGACCGCACTAACCACAGCCAAAACCAGTGTAACCCTATTATGGTTGATGGCGTGCTGTACGGCTCAACACCAAGGCTAAAGCTATTTGCACTGGATGCCGCCACCGGCAAACAGAACTGGATCTTCGACCCGGCTTCTTTAGAAAAGAACACTGATGACGAGGACACCCGTATGCTTAAGGTTAACCGCGGTGTAGTTTACTATCAGGACGAGCAAGGCAACAACAAACGTATTTTTTACAACGTAGGCAACAAAGTTTACTGTATAGACCTGGCAACGGGCAAACCCATTGCCAAATTTGGCGATGGCGGTTATATAGATATGACAGAGAACACAGGCCGAAAAGTATTCTCCTTCATAGCATCTACCACACCGGGGATTATCTACAAAAACACCCTTATTATGGGGGTGCGTGTAGCCGAAAGCGAGGATGCTTCGCCAGCACCTATCCGCGCGTATAATGTGCTTACGGGTAAGCTCACCTGGAGTTTTAACACCATCCCTCATCCCGGCGAAAAGGGTTATGAAACCTGGGAGAACAAAGATGCCTGGAAGAGCCTGGGCGGCGCCAATAACTGGTCGGGCATGTCTGTTGACGAAAAACGGGGAATTGTTTACATCCCCACAGGCTCTGTTGGCGGCGATTTTTATGGCGGCAACCGCAAGGGACAAAACCTGTTTGCCAACTCGCTGATAGCGCTGGATGCCGCTACGGGCCGCTACATATGGCATTACCAGTTCATTCACCACGATCTTTGGGACCGCGACTTGCCGGCCACGCCTAACCTGGTTACCATCAATCATAACGGCAAAGCGGTTGATGCCGTAGCGCAGATAACCAAGCACGGCTATATTTTTATGTTCGACAGAACAACCGGCGAACCAATCTTCCCGATAAACGAGGTAGCTGTACCGCAGGAAGCATTACCCGGCGAAAAGCCATGGCCAACGCAGCCTATCCCTACCCTGCCCCAGCCTTTTACAAGGCAGCATTTTGGGCCGGAGGACGTAACCGATATATCGCCGGAAGCCCATAAGGAAATGATGGAGAAATACCTGAAAGTTAAAAACAGGGTAATGTTTAGCCCGCCAAGTAAAGAAGGCGGCTGGATTTTCCCCGGTTTTGACGGCGGCGGCGAGTGGGGCGGTGCAGCAGTAGACCAGGAAACCAAGATCATGTACATCAACAGCAGCGAAATGCCATGGGCGCAGGTAATGATTGATGTACCTAAAACCAACAATAACGACCATACCCTGGCCGGTGCCGGGCATGCCTTTTACAACCAAAGGTGTATCTCCTGCCACGGGGTAGATCTGAAGGGTAACGGCTCCTCCATCCCGAGCCTGCTTAACTTAGAGAAAAAATATAACGAAGCACAGGTGCTCAGCGTACTGGATAACGGCCGCAACATGATGCCATCTTTTAAAGATATCCCGGAGGGAGAGAAGAAAGCTATCCTTACCTTCCTGCTGAAAATTCCTGAGAAAGAAGCATCGGGCCCGGGTGGCCGCGGCGGTGCAGAAAACATTGCTGCTAAAGAACCCGCAGCCGGTATGCCGCCTGCTCCTTATACCATGGCCGGCTACAATCGCTTTTTAGATAAGAATGGCTACCCTGGCATCAAACCGCCATGGGGCACGCTCAACGCTGTAGACCTTACCACCGGTAAATTATTATGGAAAGTACCATTGGGCGAATACAAAGAGCTCACCAAAAAAGGCATCCCCATTACCGGCACCGAAAATTACGGCGGCCTGCTGGTTACCAAAGGCGGCCTGGTGTTTATAGCAGCCACCAAGGACGAGAAGATTCGCGCGTTTGATAAAAAAACCGGCAAAGTAGTTTGGGAAGCGCAACTGCCTGCAGCAGGCTACGCCACCCCGGCCACCTATGAAATTGACGGCAAGCAATATATTGTTATTTCCTGCGGCGGTGGTAAAATCGGCAGCAAATCCGGCGATAGTTACGTGGCGTTCTCTTTGTGATATAGTTCATTGGTTCAGTTGTTGATTAGTTGATTGGTGCGCAGTGTAACAAAATTTAAAACCATGCATCAAATTGAGGAATCTAAATCATTTAAACCATGGAAAATTTCATCAAGTTAACCAACAGGGATAAGCACACGGTTTACGTAAATCCGCGCAACCTGGTTAGCTTTAACTTTCATAAAGAAGGCAGTGTAATTACTACGCTGGTGCCTGTAGAAACCTGGGGCATAAACCAGCTTATTGTGCTGGAATCGCCGGAGAAGATCCTGGAGCTGATAGCGCATCCGCAAACTGCAGCGGTTAATTAATTATGGCTGAACGGGGCTGCAAAAATGCGCCCGATAGTACATCTGTACATTTTGCGTATCTTTGCGGCAATGCAATCAGAAGGATCAACAATAATTACACCGCCCACATGGGAAAAAGGATATAACAACTACGGCCCATGGCTTAAGGAAAAATATCCCGGTCACCGTGTGTTTAAGGTAATTGTTGATGGTGGCTTTACCTGCCCTAACCGCGATGGCAGCAAGGGTTATGGCGGCTGCACGTACTGCAATGTAGACTCATTTACCCCAAGTGTTAGCCGCAACGCCCCTACCGTGCGCGAGCAGGTGATACAGGGCATGGAGCGCGCCCGTAACGGTAACAAGGCCGATAAATTCATTATTTACTTTCAGCCCAATACCAATACATACGCCCCGGCGCATTACCTTAAAATGTTGTACGACGAAGCACTGAGCTACGGTACCGAGGACATTGTTGGCCTGAGCGTAGGCACCCGCCCCGATTGTATTGATGCCGAAAAGATAGCCTTGCTGGAAAGCTATACCGACCGGTTTGACGTTGACCTGGAAATGGGTATGGAAAGCATTTACGATGAAACGCTGAACCAGATCAACCGCGGCTGCAGCCACGATGAGTTACAGAAAGCTTTAAAACTTACCGAAAATACCAAGCTGGACGTTTGCGTACATACCATCTTCGGTTTCCCATGGGAAACGCACGAGATGATGCTGAAATACGCCGACGAGATAAACCGCCACGCGCAGATAAAATTTGTGAAATTTCACCACCTGCACATCGTAGAAGGATCTGTAATGGGTGTTAAATACAAACGCGAACCTTTTAAACTCTTCAGCCTGGAAGAGTACGCCGATTTCCTGTGCGAGTTGTTACCCTTGGTACGCCCGGATATCATCATTCAGCGCCTCTTCGGCCTTAGCGACCGAGAACTGCTTATCGCACCCAATTGGGGGCTGAAGAAAAGCGAGATCCAATACTTTATAGATCAGCGCATCCTGAGCAAAGGCGTGGTGCAGGGAAGCGCATTGTAGGTTTATAATTTAAAAAATTGTCATTTCGATGAACATGTGGGCAGGGAAGAGCGGAAAGAAATCCTGTTCATAACGCAATGTTTACCACCTGTCGTTATGAACAAGATTCCTCACACTCGCCTTCACGCACATCCCTCCACACATCGGTTCGGAATGACAGAATCTAATTGAATCCCTCCTATTCCCGCACGTTGTAAGCTTTCATAAACAAAGCTTCTGTAAATCCCTTAATTGTTAGAATCCCGATTCAGAATAAGTTTTGGTATCTTGTTTGCAACAACCTTAGCGAATAAACAACAGTAAACGCAATAAAATAGCATCGTTTTGGCTCAAAAACCCTTACTTAACTATATCCCGGCTCTTACGGGTGTACGCGCACTGGCTGCATACCTTGTTTTTATATCGCACTATGCCTATGCTTTTGATGAAGGATTTCCCCAATCTGTGCAACGTTTCTTCACCGAATTCCACATTGGGGTTACTATTTTCTTTGTACTATCAGGTTTTTTAATCGCTTTTCGTTATTTCGATAATTTTGAACTCACAGGCGATTGGTTTAAGCAATACTTAAAAAACCGGGTGGCACGTATCTACCCCATGTACTTCCTGCTTACGCTGGCTGCCTTTGTTTCCTTCTATTTTACGCATGACGAAAAGGTAACCAACGGCTTTGCCAGCCCCATAGGTTTATTTTTGATGCACATCACCTTCCTGCGCGGCTTTTTTGACCAGCTGAAGTTTACCGGCATTGCCCAGGGATGGAGCTTAACGGTAGAAGAGTGCTTTTACTTTACGGCCCCATTCGCGTTTTATATCGCGCAGAAATACCGCAAGTTTTATATCCAGCCCATTATTATTACCGGCATCGGTGCCTTGCTAGTACTTATCTTCCGTAATGTAAACTGTTACGGCTTCTTCGGCAATTTTACATTTATGATGCTGTACACCTTTTTGGGCCGCTGTTTTGAGTTTTTCGCAGGCATCCAACTGGCGCTTATTGTACGGAAGAAAACACTGGATGGTACCAGCAAAAAGAAGTTCACCTACATTGGTTTCGCAGCCATATTTGTTTGCGTTTGGATCATGTCTATGCTGCCTATTCCAAAAGGCGAGGTTGCCGGCTTACATAGTCCGTTTGGTATTATTACCAATAACTACCTGCTGGCGGCGTCTATAGCGTTGTTCTTTTACGGGTTACTTACCGAAACTACTGTATTGAAAAATATCCTCTCCAACAAGTTTGTGGAGTTGCTGGGTAAAAGCTCGTATATATTTTACCTTATCCATTTAGGCTGGATGTATGACATTCTGCATAACAGCTTTAACACCTGGAACGACCAGATCTTTGAATTGTACGACAAATGGGGCAAAGACTGGGTATCACCTTTTCAGCACGACGGACTGAACGTTTTATACGCCTTCATCATCCTTAACGGGGTTTCCATCCTGCTGTTTAAACTAATTGAAGAACCGCTAAATCATTATATTCGTAAGTCGGACTTTCTGATCAAGAATAAACCACGTAACCCGGAGAACTTATCCGAACGTATAAAAGCTTAAATGTATACAACCGAAATGAGCAAAAGAGCCCATACATTTTTAATTATTCTTTCCCTGGTAACTGCCGGTTTACAATTGCACGCGGGTACGCATGCTGTAAATAAAGCCGATGAAGATATCAGCACGGTACTTACCCCCGGCAGTAAGAACGCTATCTTTGATGATCACGCCAAATACACCTTTGAGGTAAAAAATCCTACTGCTACGGCGCAGGAGGGTAAGGTATCTTACATTATTACCCGCAACGGTAAAAAAGTTGGGGCCGATTCTGTTAAGGTTAACATCGGCAAAAACAGCAGCGGCAAATATGATTTCACCCTGCCCAGCCTCAAATCGGGCTTTTACAAGGTAGATTTTATGGTGAACATTACCGAGTACGATGATACCACCAAGCGCGTGTTCGGTATCCGTCCGGATGAGATCGCATCCAAATACCAAAAGCCTGCGGACTTTGATAAATTCTGGCAGGATGCTAAAGACGAACTGGCTAAGGTAAAGCCTAACTTTAAGGTTACCCCGATGCCCAAAATGAATACGGCTAACCGAAAGGTGTACCTGATAGAAATGCAATCGCTGGATAACATGACCATCCGCGGATGGATGACTGTGCCTATCACCAAGAAAGACCGCAAGTTTTCGGTACTGTTAGGCTTACCCGGCTACCAGGTAAACCTGATGCCTATTGTAGGTATGGATGAGGATTTGGCTATTATCACCCTGAACGTTCGCGGGCAGGGCAACAGCCGCGGCCCTATTGATACCCGCCGGGATGAGTTTATATTTTACCATATTGAGGATCGCGATAAATACGTAATGCGCGGTGTAATTATGGATTGCCTGCGCGCGGTTGATTTTATTTTTTCGCGCCCGGAGCTTAAGCACGATAACATTTTGGTATCGGGCGGTAGCATGGGCGGCTACCTGGCCATTGCAACCGCCAGTTTAGATAAACGGGTTAACCTGTGCTCGGCACAAAACCCTATCCTTTGCGATGTTAACAATTTAGATGGCGAGGTTACCTGGCCAATAAATGATATAAAAAAATACATTCGTACCCAGCCGGGCCTTACCTTTGACAAGGTAGTTGGCAACCTTAACTATTACGACGGTAAGAATTTTGCAAGCAATGTAACCTGCTCTACCATTATGGGCATAGGCCTGCTTGACCCCTATGCGCCGCCGTATAACGAGTATGCCACTTACAACGTAATACCCGGTAAAAAGCGGATAATGGTTTTTAAAGACCTGGGCCACGAAATTGCCCAAACCTACAAAGACCTTGAAGGGCGATGGATGCGGGATGCATTTGCACTTTTTTAACATACCTACTATGAGATTGAAACAAACGCAATTAAAGTTTTTACTGGCAGCATTATTACTTGTGATGGCCGCACAAACAAACAGTTATGCCGGTGGCTTCCCGGTGCGCCCAAAAAAGCTGTTATTGTCGCCCTCGGTTGCCTACTTTTTTTCTGACAAGGGTTGGGATGCCAACCGCAACCTTAAGCCATTTGCAGAGAACGGTAAATTCACTTCGTGGAGCTATTCGTTATATTCAGAATATGGTATCAGCCGCCGTTTTGCACTGGTAGGTATGCTGCCCTACGTGGTGAATAACTACACCCAAACCGGTTACAAAAGCCTTAACCAGGGCTTTACCGATCTGGAAGTGGGCTTACGCTACTACATCGCCAATATAGATTATAAGTATTACTTCACTGTACAGGCTACTGGTATTGTGCCTTTATACAACAATATTAACCTGGGCTATAAATCTTACGGCAGCGAGGTTAAACTGTCCTTCGCGGGCAGCGGGCACTTATTCGGCAAAAACTCGTATTTTACTATAGAGAACGGTGTGCGCCAGTATTTTGGCGATAGCGGCCCTTTTCAGGACAGGTATAACGGAACGTATGGCATTACGCTTGACAGAAGATTTAAGCACCAGCTTTCGGTTTCGGTAGGCGGTTTTTACTCGGCCAGTAATTTTAAGGGCTTCTCGCCAAACCAGTCAACCAATAAAGATTTTGCCTTCAACCAGGCATCGCTTAGCTATGGCTATACCTTTACTAAAAAGTTTTCTATCTTTTTAACTGCGGGTACCTTCATCAACGGGCGCAACACCGGCGACGGGCGCAGCGCTTCGGCATCATTTATATTAAAACCATTTTAAGCGTTTGCTTAATAACAACATATGTACAAATTAGCTATCCTTTTCTTTTTAGTCCCGTTTTACTGTGTTGCACAAACAGCAGAAACTTATATCCAAAGCGGTAACACCAAAGCCGGGCAAAAAAATTATAAAGCCGCCATTGCCGATTTTACAAAGGCCATACAGCTAAACGGCAACAACGGTAAAGCATTCTTTTACCGTGCCAATGCCTATAACGATCTTAACGATTACCCTGCGGCCATAGATGATTATACCCGCTCTATAGCGCTGGATGCTACCAATGCGTATGCCTATTTCTATCGTGCTAACGCATACAATGCCAGCAAAAACTACACCGAAGCCATTGCCGATTTTACCCGCGCCATTGCCATTAAGCCGCTTGCCGAAATGTACCATTACCGCGCCAATGCCAAAGGCAGCCTGGGCGATAATGCTGCCGCTATTGAAGATTTTAATAAAGCCATTCAGTTAGAGCCAAACAACGCATCCTTATACGAATATCGCGGCGTAGCCAAAGCCAATGTAAAGGATAACGAAGGCGCCATTGCCGATTATGACATGGCCGCAAAGCTGGATCCGAACAACTCAGATCTGATCTATTACCGCGCAAACTCCAAGGGTAATATAGCCGATTATAAAGGAGCCATTGCTGATTATACCCGCGCTATCACCCTGAACCCTAAAAATGCCGAGGCGGTGTTTTATCGCGCCAACGCTTACAGCAACCTTAAAAACTATAAGGCTGCCATTGCCGATTATAAAACAGCTATTCAGCTAAACCCAAAAATGCCAAACTTGTATAAGTACCTGGCAAACGCTTTAAGTAATAATTCTGATAAGAAAGAAGCGCTGGATTACTTTGCCAAAGCCATAGCGCTCGACCCAAAGAACGCCGATGTATATGTATTATCGGGTACGGTTAAAAACAGTCAAGGCGACAAACAAGGCGCCATGGCCGATTTTACCAAAGCCATAGAACTGGATGGCAAAAGTTCCGACGCCTACCAGAACAGAGCCAACCTAAAGGTAGATGACAAAAATTTTGAAGATGCCGAGGAAGATGCCGATAAAGCCGTTGAGCTGAACACCAACAACAGTTATGCTTACATTACCCGTGCAAGGATAAAGGTAGCCCTGCAGGATACCACACAGGCCTTGGAGGACATTAACCAGGCTATTAAAATAAATGCAAATAACGATTATGCGTACGTAGTACGCGGCAACATAGCTTTCGACCGTAAGGATTATAAAAGCGCATTGGCCGATTACAGCAAATCGATAGAGATTAACCCAGGCAATTCAGAAACACTATTAAAACGCGGCACCACCCTCATTAAGTTAGGCGACCGCACAGGCGCTGTTAAAGATTTTAAAAAGATAGTAGCCATTGGTGCCGATGACGACAACCTGTACGGCCGTTTAATAAAGGAAATGACGGTTACCCGTTTCTATAACGATCTGCTGGGTTTAACCAACGCCATGATCGCCAGGAATGATAAGTCGGCGTTTTACTACGTAGGCCGTGGTATAGCCAAACAACATTTAGGCGATGCACCGGGTGCAATTTCAGATTATAATTTAGCAATGAAACTGGATACCGCTTCGGCAGAGGCTTACCACAATCGCGGCGCTACCAAACTGGATCTGAAGGATTACGAGGGAGCCTTACAAGACGTAAACAAAGCAATTAAACTGCAGGATAAAGATGATGAAGCCTTTGTGATACGCGGTAAAATAAAGATAGCGCAAAAGAACTATGCCGGCGCTGTGGATGATTTCAACAGTGCGTTATTCATTAATCTGGATAATGCCCGCGTATTTGCCTACCGCGCACTGGCAGAAAGCATGCTGCCTGACGTTACAAAAATGAATGTAGATTTTGCCTACGCGCTGAAACAAGAACCCAAGAATGATGAGATCTACAGCATTCGCGCAATGGCTAAGCTGAACCAAAAAGATATAGCCGGAGCCATTACCGATTACGACCAGGCCATCACCCTATCGCCTACTAATGCCGATTGGTATTACGGCCGCGGCCTGGCCAAACAAGCCAAACAGGATAAAGCCGGAACCTGTGCCGATCTGAACAAGGCTGTTGCCCTGGGCTCCAAAGCCGCGGCAGCAGATGTAGCGAAGTATTGCCGGTAGCACTAACTAACGTAAATTGGTGATTGCGAACCACTAATTATTTCATCTTCGGCGGTACCTGTGCAATCAGGAAATTTATCTTTGCACTATGCAATCCCACCACGAAGACGAAACGTTTACCAAGCTGCCGGCCAACCAGATTACAGGCAGCAACAGCACCTACGAAAACTGTAAATTCATCAGCTGCGATTTCAGCAACGCTTACCTGGATGGCGTGGTTTTTATAGATTGCACGTTTCAGGATTGTAACCTTTTACTGGCCAGTGTAAGCAATACCGGCTTTCAGGATATTACCTTTAAACAGTGCAAGCTTAGCGGGGTGAATTTCAGCAAAAGCCGCGACTTTTTGTTCGAAGTGAATTTTGAGGGATGCATTTTAGATAATGCCATCTTCTACCAAAAGAAAAACAAAAAGGCCAGTTTTATAGATTGCTCTATGATGGAAACCGACCTCACCGAGGCCGATCTTACGGATGCCAAATTCATCAACTGCAACCTTAACCGCGCATTCTTCAGCCGTACCATTTTAAAGAACGCCGATCTCCGCTCTTCCTACAATTTTACCATCGATCCGGATGATAACGTTATTAAAAAAGCCATTTTCTCCTTGCATGGGTTGCCGGGATTGTTAGCTAAATATGATATTAAGATACAGGGGTAGTAAAACATTTGATAAATAATTATTAAATTTGTTTAACACACTGATGGATAACATTCAATTAAAATACAATCTGCTTGATAGCACCTCTAAAAAAGAGGTAAGGAATTTTATTGACCAATTGACCAGTAAAATGCGGAGCGGGCAAAAAAAGCAGTCTTCTTACAAAAAAAACTTATTAAGTGTTTCCACATGGTCTGATACTGATGTAAAAGTGATAGAAGACAGCCAGGCTTTCAACCGGTTTAAAACTGAAGAATGGTAATTGATACCAGTATCTTCATAGATTTTTTAAGGGCAAGAGATAAACAGTCTACGAGGCTATTTAACCTTCCGGATACACAGCATTCTCTTTCTGCTGTTACTATATTTGAATTGCAGATGGGCGCGACATCTTCGGCCAAAAAAAAACGATATTCTTTTGCTAACGGACGGATTGGATATACTTCCTTTCACCAATGAAATCGCTCTAAAAGCATCGCAAATTTATCATGAATTACGCGCCGTCAACCAAATGATCGAGTTTAGGGATATATTTATTGCTGCTACTTCAATTATACATGAGCTGCCATTGGCGACTCTCAATGTTAAACACTTTTCAAGAATTAACAACCTACAACTGATTTAATTCTTAGTCGCTTTGCTTCCTCTTCCCTTTTTGCCTAAATTTATTCACCATTTATGAAGAAGCTACCTATTGTTTTTTTACTCCTGTTTACTTTGCAGGGTTTTGCGCAGGATGTACGTTCGGTATGCGGGCGGATAAACCAACTAAACAACGATATTTTACCCGGACTGGTTAAACGTGCCGATGCTGCCAAACAATTTAAAACCCTTGTGGCAGATCTTAAAACGCAAATAGGTAAAACCAGTAGCCCATGGCCGGCAAACAGGGCTTGGGTATTTCCCCTGCAAGGCTACAAACCTGCGGCTATAGGCGGCACCAACGGCAATGGCTATTCTGATAAGGGTTACAGTTACCTCGATGGCAACAAGCATGGCGCGCACCCGGCCCATGATATTTTCATCAACGATAAAAACCAGGATAGCCAGGACGACCGCACACAACAGCCTGTAAATGTTTTAGCGGTAGACAACGGCATTGTTCTCGCCTGCAGTAACGATTGGGAACACAACAGCACCTTAAGGGGAGGGAAATTCATTTGGATTTACCACCCGGCAGCAGATATATTTACTTATTATGCCCACAACCAAGCCATATTTGTAAAACCCGGCGACTATATTAAACAAGGCACCAAAATAGCCGAGGTGGGCCGTACCGGGCTAAACGCATACAAAAAACGTTCGCCTACGCACCTGCACTTTTCATCATTTAAACTGGTGAATGATCTGCCGGTGCCTTTTAACAGTTACGCCCAACTTAAAAAAGCTGCAAGCCGATGAAAAGCATTTTAACAGTTCTGTTACTGGTAGTATTTACCGCTTTTGCCCCGTCAGATAAGGTATCCACCCGGTTTAAAGTCCCGGCAGGTTACCAGCGACTTGCTACAGCGCCGGGAAGCTTTGCTGCCTATCTGCAAAACCTGCCACTTAAACCGGCCAGTGCACAAACCAAAACCTATACCGGTGCCATTGCCCGCACTGATGCCTATACTGCGGCAGTTGTGGATATGAGCGTTGGCAGCCAGGACCTGCAGCAATGTGCCGATGCTGTTATACGCCTGCGTGCCGAATATCAGTTTCAGCAAAAAGATTATAAGGCAATCAGCTTTAATTTCACCAGCGGCTTTAAGTGCGATTTTATCCATTACGCCGATGGTTACCGATACGGCAACGAACGCTGG
>Ga0247734_1002097_pt1 | contig 13753 bp, 8 predicted proteins | sample UWRJL103311B2_FD_180933 | JGI IMG/M metagenome (GOLD analysis project Ga0247734, IMG submission 180933) | Plant litter microbial communities from Arlington Agricultural Research Station in Wisconsin, United States - UWRJ-L103-311B-2 | ecosystem: Environmental > Terrestrial > Plant litter >... | reverse complement strand
TTACTACCGAAGATGTGATCCGCTATCTCTTGCTCCTGGGCGAATCGCCAACAGCTGTGTTGATGAAAACATGCAATTCGTGTCCTAAATACTCCAAAACTAAGGTTCCCTCTTTCATTCTAGACAATACACACTTTTATACAACCAGAAAGCTTGTTCTGGAACTCCTTAATCCGAAGGTGAGCGAGCTTCTCTCTAGTTTGAGTGCCGACATCTCCACCATATCTGGAGACGCCTTTCGACATGCAGTCTATGCAACCATGACTATGTTACTTCTTACTTCTTACTTCGCCGATTCCAAACTTCCTCTGGCACAAGCACTAGAAAGTTACATCGAAGCCGTAACTGAAAAACTTCTCGAAATTGTCTCAGAGTCACAGCGCAGATTAACTAGTGAGGCAGCAACACCCATTGAAGTTCTATTGCGCATTATTCGGGACTATTTACCTGCATGTGAGGATATGGAATCCACCGTGAGGTCAAATTTTGCCCCACAGCTTCTAGGGTTCTTTTATAGACTCGCCGAGTTTTTGAACGTATTGCCTCCTGTGCCTGTTGATAGAATGATTATTGACGGAGAGGACGGTGACGACGACGATCGGTCCACGCGAGAAGGTTTCTATAGATCTCAAGAAGCTACTAGTATACCACGAAGTTGTCATTCTCTTGAGATGGATGACAGGGCGTTTCTTGCGGTGATTAAAGAACGGCTGGTGCTACTTAGTGTGCTGAAAGATGAGTCTGAATCATTCGGTACCGTGCCTTTGGCCTTTGTGAATTATTTGGCAGACCTGTCCGACGAGGAGCTTCTGTTGGGTGGACAGTTTTTGAAGGAAATTATAGGCTCGAATTGGGTTTTCAGGATTGCAGATGTGACTCGGTTGATTAAACGCTTCGGCGACATCATTGGCTCCGACGAATGGACTCGTTCCGAAGTCTCACAATGTCTCTGTTTAGATATGCTTATTGGTATGGGTCAACAATGGATACAAGGAGGAGACGACAATTTAACGGCACTAGCGACTGACCTCTACCACTGGTTTCTTGACATCGACGAAAAGTGGATTAGGCCGCCGGAGGTTGAAAAACGCTTTGCCATGTTGCTTCTCCTTCTTGCACGCCTCGACCAAAACAATTCTATATTGCCATTAGCTTCCTCCCCAAGAACTAGCCTCATCAAAATTCTTTCCAAAGGCACCATTTCTGTCAAATTTTTCGTTGGCAGTCAGATACCCAACTTTTTCGATATCTACCTAGCAGATACACACGATGACGTTTTTCTTGATATTTTAGAGCATCTCCCGTCTAATTCCGACTGGATGGAAGGAATTGCGTTTCGACTCTTCGTTCTGGCAAAAATCGCCTCCAAATGGCCTGATCTGTTACGCCGATGTATTTATCATATATTCGAAATCCCACCTAGGGTTCCAAATGCTATGGATCATGCGACCAGGTGCATGAACGAACTTTCCATGGCACTTGAAGTCGATAGTCCTCGCAACCTACTAGCATTATTTGCCCCTCAAATTCTTTACACATGGCTTGAGGAGAGTAGCATTTTAGAGATTCCGTTCCAAATATTTGGGTTTTTTACTCTGAAGGATCTGTTGCTCGATGTACAACAAGTTGCTGCTGGACTTCTAGTCATGCGTGGCCAGGAAGCAGCTTTTGAAACCCTAGCTGAGTTGTTGGGAATGAAAGAGTACCAGCTTCTGAGTGATTCTTTTACACAAGTTATGGCCTATATGATTGCACACGACATGAGCACACCGCCTGTGAAGAATCAAAAGCACCTCGGAGAGCTTTGGGTTATCAAGCGCCTTGGAAATGATGCATTTCTAGAGTGTCTCAACTACCACTTTGCGGATATCGTTGCTCTCCTCTTCAATACCATTGATCATGGCGATATGGAAAAATACCTGCTGAGAAAGAAAGAACTAGTCTACGCGGGCAAAATTATGGGGGAAATCAGATCTTATAACAGATCCCAAGTTAAACTCCCTCATCACCAGCAACCAGCTTTCAAATCAAAATATTTGACAGATTGGATCAATCATTTATGTATGAGAACGCAATATCACCCCGAAACTTTATATACGCCGTCGCTTGTGACTTCAATAGCCAGGACACTTTTGAATACTATTCATCCAGCACTTGGACCTATGCATTCCTGTACTGTACTCAGGAAGCTTTGTGCTTTGATTTCATTAGCTGGCAGTACCGCTATTCAAGGGTATCCATTAGAGATGTTGCTCCAAGCAGTCAGTAAGTATATCACTACTGCACAATGTGCCGAGGATGCATCTGGAATTCTGCAGTACCTCTTGACACATGGTAAATTTCACCTCTCTTTATCGCCCTCTCTTGTTGCTGGAGCAGCATTATCAATTCTTGGACGTCTAACGGCCTTTCTCAACCGACGACAACCCAGCACAACCCAGGATAGTCAGTACAAAGTGACTAAGTCAAAAGCACAGAAATTCCACACTTGGGTGGGCAAATATTTTCTCGAATACAAATCTCCTATATTGAAAGGAAATCAGCAAACCAGGTTCTGCTCTTTGATCCAGTCTGCATGCGATATTGGCATGGTGGGCAATGCTGAAATTGGATCATCGGAAAGTGACCTTTTACTCCGACTTCTTGAGGATGAACAAAGGAATGACAGCCTGTTGGGTCAACCTTCAAGGGAGCTGGCTCTTTCTATGCTTTATTCGAACTTCAAAATTCCAAGTTCCTTCCGACAAGACATTCTTGGGAGCGACCAGGCTGCCATCGATCATGCTGCAGTTGTTTGGAATTCCTGTAGAGGCGCCTCAGCAAGCAAAGAATATCTATCCTGGGCTGGGAGAGTTCTTGGTAGGGCATTTGCTGCATCCGGCTATGTTCATCGCCAGCTACTCCAAGAATCAAGTCTTTCGGAATTAGATAAATTGTCTCCACCATCAAAATTACACCCGGAGTATGCTTCTAAAGCATGCTTGTTAATTTTACTGCAGTCTTTGACACTGAGCCCGGATCAGCGGACTGTTGGTCTGGCTGAGGTGGCATTACGCTCAGTTATAACAAATATAACGACAACAGCAGAGGACCCCGCACTGCTCGAGACTTGTTATCAATGCCTTTCCAAATCCATAGCAGAAGCCTCCTCGTGGCCCCCTTATATTATCCCACCTTCCGGAACACAAAGTCCTGATATCGATGATATCAATGACCCATTTACAGTAGAGGCCATCATGCAGGCATCATGGCTCCGCGATTTTAGTATTGTTCTTGCGCGTTACGTTCCCGACGATCCTATCCTTACCGCACTAGTCCCCATAATCCAAGAGGTATCAGGTTTTGCTGATCAAGCTTTTCCTTTTATAATTCATCTTGCCTTGTCCATCACTTCTAAAGCGCAACATCTAGCCAGAAAAAGTGTCTCGAAATCGATATCGGACTGGTTCAGCATCAGTGAGAGAGTAGACAAGACTAAACTAAGAATGCTCATAAACTCCATTCTCTATCTTCGCACGCAGCCACATCTGGAAGAGAAATCCAGTAGAAATAGCTCCCATTGGCTAGATATCGATTATATCAAGGCTGCTGTTGCTGCTACAAACTGTGGAATGTTCAAGACAGCATTGCTCTTTGTCGAAGAATTCTGCTCAAAACCAACGTCGGTCAAATCCTCTCGTCGCTCTTCAGCCATTGGCCAAGATCCAGTAGACCTTCCACGAGACCTTCTTCTCACTATTTTCAAAAATATTGATGATCCCGATCTTTATTATGGGGTCCGTCAGAATGCTAGCCTGAAGACCATACTGGGGCGCCTGGAGTACGAGAGAGATGGCCCCAAGAGTCTAGCCTTTAGAGGAGCACAATATGATAGCCGCCTCAGACAAAGTGACCCTCGCGCTATCGAGGACGCCCAGTCACTTGTCAAAACGCTTGATGTCCTCAGTCTGAGTGGGTTATCCTATTCCCTTCTCCAGGCGCAGCAGACTGTTGGGATGAGCTCTGCCTCTCTTGATTCGATGTTCGATACTGCCCGAAGGCTTGAGAAATGGGACATTCCAGTTCCCAACAATTGCATTAATGATTCTCTCACAATTTACAAAGCGTTTCAAGCAGTTCAAAATACCTCGATCTACGAAACTAGTTTGCAAACCATCAACGAAGGGTTTGAAAATACTATGGCAAGTTTAATACAAAATGAGTCAAGTGCTAACGCGCTCCATGGTACTCTTCAAACTCTTGCCGTCTTGGTTGAACTTGACGAGGTGATCAGCACTCGGTCGTCTCTTGAATTTGAGGCAATGCTAACTCGATTTACTGATCGTTCCAGATGGATGAGAACTGGAAGGTAAGATACTTTATGAATAAACATATTACAATACACCTAACGTTTCTAAGGTTTGATGACATCAGCCAAATTTTGTCATGTAGGGGGACAACTCTTAGCACTCTAAGCAAGAACTCCCGATTACAGAAAACTGTCGGCCTTGTACCAATGGACGCTAGACTTGTTGAGGTCCATACCGCGCTACTAGCGTCTGAGGTAAACAGGTCACATAACGCACTTCAAGAATCTCTTACAGTGACCACGTCACTTATAGACCTCATTGCTCCCTGCAAGAATGTTGGCCTCAACGTCGAAGCTGCAATACGTCTTGAAGAATCCCATGTCCTCTGGGATCAGGGCGAGATGGCTTCCTCGATAGGCATGTTGCAAGAGCTGTGGGAAGGCCCGGATCTGAATAAACAGACTATTTCAATCGGGCGTGCCGATTTACTCTCTAGAATAGGCTCACAAGTCTCTGTAGCTAGACTGGAAAAGCCGGATGACATTCTTCAAAATTATCTGAAGCCCGCGCTAACTGAATTAAAGGGTAAAACTGAGGGGAAAGAAGCGGGCAAGGTATTTCACCAATTTGCCATTTTCTGTGACCAACAACTCCAAGATCCAGATAGTATCGAAGATCTAGAGCGACTGGAGAGATTACACAGACAAAAAGCAGACGATGTAGAGAGACTCACTTCAATGTTAAAGTCGCCCAATCCCAAGGACAAGAGAAGCATATCGGCTCAACTTTCGAAAAGCAAGACATGGCTCAAAATCGATGACGATGAACTTCACCGCCACCGTAGAAGTAGAGAAGAGTTTTTACAGAAGTGCATAGAAAACTATCTGCTAGCCATGAGGGCTTCCGATGAACATGACCAAAATGCACTTCGGTTCACCGCATTGTGGTTGGAACATTCCTGTGAAACAAAAGCCAATGCAACTGTTGCAATGCACTTAGAGGGAGTACCCAGTCGCAAGTTTGCTCCTCTAATGAACCAGCTATCTTCCCGTCTCCAAGATTCGCCAACCCCTTCTATGACAATCGGGAATCCAGATTCAAAAGCTTCTCCCAGTTCCAAGGAGTCAAAGTCAGAAGCGTCTTTTCAAGAGCAACTTTTTTCGCTTGTTCTGCGCATCTGCATAGACCACCCGTTCTCTGGCATGTACCAAATCTATGCCACCGCCCATAGTAGACCGAATCAGAAAGATGAAGCAGCAGTGTCGAGGCGGAATGCCGCCAGCAACATCTCGAAAAGGCTTTTGGAAGACAACAAGTCTGCAAGCATCTGGAATTCAATACTCCATACCAATAAGGTATACTGCTTATTTGCCGCTGAAAAGGACGATCGGTACAAATCTGGGAGGAAAATAGCTCTCAAAGACTCGCCAAATGGGAGGGCTTTGCAAAACACCATAGCAAAGTACCCCGTACCACCACCTACAATGCTTATCAAGCCTGCTGCGGATTGTGACTACTCCAAAATCCCAACCATGTTGAAATTAGAGCCCCAACTTGCAATTGCATCTGGAATCAGCTGTCCTAAAATTATAACAGTCATCGGAACTGATGGCAAGCGCTATAAACAACTGGTATAATATTAACAAGTTGCCTATTAAGTGCCATGCTAACAAAACTCAGGTGAAAGGAGGCAACGATGATCTTCGTCAAGATGCCATCATGGAGCAAGTATTTGAACAAGTCAGCGAGCTTCTTAAAATGAACCGTTCCACACGCCAGCGAGATTTAGGCATTAGAACTTATAAGGTTTTACCGCTCACATCAATCGCTGGTATTATTGAATTTGTTCCCGATACGATTCCTCTTCATGAATACCTGATGCCCGCTCATGAAAGATACTACCCTAAGGACTTGAGGGGGCAGCAATGCCGGAAGGAGATCCAAGAAGTCGAGCGTAGGCAGCTTCAGGAGAGGATTAAAGTCTACCGCAGCGTCACGGAGAGATTTCATCCTGTGATGAGATACTTCTTCATCGAGAAGTTCAATGACCCCGATGAGTGGTTTGTGAGAAGGTTAGCATATACCAGAAGTACTGCTGCTATATCAATACTTGGCCATGTTCTTGGTCTAGGAGATAGGCATGGTCATAATATTCTGCTAGATACCAAAAGTGGCGAGGTAGTGCATATCGACCTTGGTGTCGCCTTCGAGATGGGGCGCATTCTCCCAGTCCCCGAGGTGGTTCCTTTCCGCTTGACTCGGGACATTGTCGATGGCATGGGTATCACAAAAACAGAGGGTGTTTTCCGCCGATGCTGCGAGTTCACGCTCGAAGCTCTTCGGAAAGAGGCATCTAGCATTAACGCAATTCTCGACGTTCTTCGTTACGATCCCTTATACAGTTGGTCTGTTTCTCCCCTCCGCCTAGCCAAACTACAGGAAGGTCAAAATTTATCAGCCATACCAGAACCGGACGCGGAAGTGGTTCCAATGCCACAAAAGACGAAACAAACAGTTAACGAGCCTGGTGAAGCTGATCGAGCTTTGACAATGATCAATAAGAAATTATCGAAGACGCTGAGTGTCACTGCTACCGTCAATGATCTTATCAACCAAGCTATAGACGAGAAGAACCTCGCTGTATTATTTTCTGGTAAGTTCTCTCAGCCTTGTAGAAACTGCTTGGGTGCTGACTATACAGGGTGGGCTGCATATGCATGAGATACTTCTGAACTTCCTTGACACGCGTGAGCTTGTAATCACTGTGGGCTATGCGACTCTCAATATTATGTACGATAATTGAACAGGAGGGTAGCTATCTAGTTGATTCCCAGAATAAAATTTTACTTTAGGAGAATTTGTCATACAAACCCTAAATGATGTCTTTTATCTATCAAGATCAGTTCAGTAAATTTTAATAAGCTGAATATCGTCATAAGCTCGCATATTAGCTCGGAAACGCTAGCACACGAACCAGAACTAAATATGATGCTAAATTTGTTCGCTCACTAAATTAGATTAGGATGGAGATTCACCAGGACGTGGAGGTTTTTAGGGTATACATGTTAGAAGTTATACACAATGATACTGGTTAAGTTGCTTGATATCTACTAAAGGGAATCTAAGTGAGATATATATATATATATAGAAAAGATAACGCCTTGACGTCTTAGAAATCTTTACTTATTTCCACAAAACAATAATTTTGGAGCTAATTGGGCGCTAGCGAGGTATTTCTCGCATTCAATACAGTCTTTGCCTTTCAAGCACGATATGGTTAGTGAATTTTAGGATCCTACCGCCCCAGGCATATCGCAGTTACGTCGTCTTTAGAGAACAGCAACGAAAGTAAAATATCACTTATCAACTTAGCGTACATATTGAAACATAAGTCACTTTCAAAATTCTCTGAACGATTACGCTCGCAACCACAGTACTTTATATAGTTTCGATGTGGTTTTTACACCAGGCTCCATCAATGAACTTCTCCCTCGCATACTTAAATAGGAGGACCGTGAGATGTGGATTTGGCGTTTTGGTTCACTTTTGCTATTCTTCCTTTCACCTTCTCGGTCATTTTCCGTTCTTATTTGGAAGCTGTTTGGATACATTTTCCTAACAGGTTGGAAGAGGGAAAATTTTCGGGATGAGCTACATACTGTACGGCTCTTCAATGCGACGCTGCTGGACATTCGATGTATTCTGGGGCTATTTCGGTTAAACTTTCCATTTTCCCTCTAATCCACGAAGCGACCTTCGTGGCAGCCTGTTCTGTCTTACATACGAGTCTGCCTACTCTCACCCTACATCACCAGTTTAAGTGTTGCTATCCATGAAATAATCATAGTCATGGCAGTTTACTTGTACTTAAACTTCAATCTGAAGCCTATATTCGTGCTCGTGGCTGTGTTAGTAGCTTTCATCCGGGCATGCGTGTTTATCAGGCGATTCTTCTTGCGTCGTCAATTCGCACTCGCCCACGGCTGCCAGCCTGTTGCGAAATCCTGGAATAGGGATCCTTTCTTGGGGCTCGATACAATACCTGGGACAATCCGCGCTTTTAGGCAGCACAAAATTCTTGAAAGAAGTCACAAGTGTTTCGGTGTCTACGGCAACACATTTACAGTACAGGAGCTATACAGACGTGCGATCGTGACTGTGGAGCCGGAAAACATCAAAACGATCCTGTCCCTTAAATTCAACGACTACAGCATTAGCCATCGCCTGAAGCCATTCGAGCCACTTTTGGGGAAAGGCATCTTTGATACTGATGGCGAACACTGGGCATCATCGCGTGCCCTTATCCGGCCTAGCTTTACCCGTGACCAGGTAGCTGACTTGACTTCTTTGGAGAATTTGATTCAAGCTCTCTTTGTATTGCTCCCGCGTGATGGGAAGACGACCGTGGACTTGCAGGATCTTTTTTTCAGCTACACTATGGATTCCGCCTCCGAGTTCTTGTTTGGACAATCAGTTGGTGCTCTGCAAAAGACTCAGTCGGGATTTGGTTTTGCCCAAGCATTTCATCACGCACAACAAGCTGTCATATTGCGTGTCATGCTGGGCCCTTTGACTATGTTTTATCGCAATCGAAAGGCTAACGAGTGTAATCGCATCTGCCGCGACTTTGCGCAACAGTTCGTCGAAGAGGCACTTCACGCAAGCGCAATTCAAAAAGACGACAAAAAAGAAGAAAGGGCGCAGATGAATCGCCAGAAACATATTTTCTCACATGAGTTAGCCACGCGGACATCAGATAAACGTCGCATCCTAGATGAGCTGATGAATGTTTTACTAGCAGGTCGTGATACTACCGCTAGTCTTCTAAGCAATATGTTTTTCATGCTCGCTAAGAATCCAGTCATTTGGGAAAAGTTGCGTCAAGAAGTGGCTGGATTACAGGGTCGGGCACCGACCTATGAAGAACTTCGCAGCTTCAAATATGTCCGTTGCTGTATGAATGAATGTAAGTGAAAGCACTCTATCGCCTCCACCATTTCCCTTTCCATTTAGACTTTAACCCAACTAATTCATTAGCGCTACGTTTACACCCAGTTGTACCACGCAATGAACGCAAGGCGGTACGGGATACTGTCCTACCTCTTGGAGGAGGCAAAGATGGTCTTTCCCCAGTCTTTGTGCCTAGAGGTACCCTATTGTGCTACAATTTATACTCTATGCACAGGAGGACAGATTTCTACGGTCCAGATGCAGAAGAATTCCGTCCAGAGCGCTGGGAGGATGGAACCCTGCAACCGCGCTGGGGGTTTATCCCCTTTAACGGTGGCCCGCGTATATGTATAGGTCAGCAATATGCTTTGACTGAAGTTGGTTACGTTCTCGTTCGGATGGCTCAGGAGTTCCAAGTCTTGGAGAGTCGCGATGCGGGGCCGTGGGAAGAATCACTTGCCTTGACCCTGTGTTCTCGGAATGGAACAAAGGTGTGTCTCACTCCAGCTTGATTGCGCTGGGCTTGGATGGAAATATGGAACGACGGTTTGATTAAATATCATATGCAAGTGTTTTGCAAGATTGTTCTTACGAAAAGTTGAAGTGCAGTTAGTTAGTAAGTATTTTCTGTTGTTGATTTCTGCCTCAACAAATTTGTTATATATCATTTGCTACCCAGTGTACCACGATGCTATCCTTCTTGTCTTCCGTTGCTTGCTCGATCCCTAGAGAGCTTGAAGGGGAGTACGAAGTATCTACTGCCGAATCCCCAGTCCCGATTTCAATCACTCTCCAATATCTTGAGTTTTTCGGGTCATGGAGTCGTGTTAGACGAATGTTCTAATTGAAAAGTCAAAATGTTTTGTAATCTAATCCTCTGCGCCAAAAGCAATTGTAATAGCCGAAACTGTCCAGCCACCCTCGTCTCCACCAACCTCTCATAGACCGCCGCCGTGACTGTAGCATCCAGTTGTTCATATCAAACCAACATTTTCACGATTAAGAAGGGACGGTATGTTTGGCGCACTATGTCGATGCTAAGTTCAGGCGGATATTCTTAATGGGATCCTTGGCTTAAATCTAAGTGATTTTCAAAAATCATAAATAAAAAGAAATCAAAGGTAACACACATACAGTTAGCCGCCATATACCCAGCTACAGACATGAAGTAGAATAGTGCCTAGGCCCAGGTACCAAATTAAGCGAGCGCAGCCCCTTTTATCAGCCCCACCTAAAAATAACCCGTGACGCCAAGGAACATCGCGAGTTCTTCTATAGTTGGAAAATAACAAGATAATACTCGATTCAGCGAAGACGATTTTGGCTTTGAATAACCCCTGACTCCAAACTAGATTCGTTGACACTGTTTCCTGCAATGTCAGATTACCGCATGTTAGCGAAATTCAAACGTAGAACACACGCTCATTGCCACTAATTCTAAAGTGTGGTGCCGGTATTAGGCATTGTCACCTGCATAACTGCCCTCTCATTATACGAGGTGGTTCTCGCATTTCTCATTTGGGACCGGGTTGTATAATACATCTAATGGCAAGTGAATAGATGTTTCTTCTGGAACACGTGCAAAGCAGAAATAATGGTGAAGCTTTCTGCTATGCTTACTCAGACGTTTCAGCACAGTAGTATTTGTAACAACTTCTTGGAATGTTCCATGTCTAGCCCCCATCTATCTATCGTTACACTGTTTGCAGTTCTAAATCTGTGTAGGGTATTCCTTGTATGAATGGGAGCGTTTCTGTCGGATCTCAAACCAAGGCAATTGAAACTTGAGTTTTATGTAAAAAGCTGTTATAGCCAGGTCGCTGCAATAACATCTCTTCTAAACCAGTATTAATTTTCATAACTTCAGCCTCACCCCCTCCCTTGGCTTATTGACGTGAATTATATAAGTTTGTTGCTGTTGATACGTTGTAGTTGAAGGAGGTTTGTGCTACCTGACCATAGCCGAGCTAGGACATCCCCGCCCTTACAGACCAATCTATGGTCGCTAATCTAAGGCTAAGCATTACCTTAACCATTCATATGTATTTCTTACTCTGCATCACGCCGCCAATTTCCTAGCAATACGGAATACGGACATTACCCTATTTGAGACAAGCCATCATGGGGGCTAAAAGACGCGGCTATCTTTGGGGGCATCTCTTCTTTCCTCGCCGTATCTTTTCCGCAACTCTTTCAATTAAACAATCCCATAGTTGATTTTGGGTCTTCTTGATCTATGCGAGTTTGACTCCATAAAATTAACTAATTCTATCTATGTTCAAGGGTGTGCATTCGCTCGTCTCATTCTAATTTGCTCATAGCACATTGTGAGCTGATCCGCAATGCGTCTTTACTTTCTTTCTTCTTCTATGGAAAATGTCAGACCCAATGGTAATTTTACTGCTTCTAAAGCCCTCAACACCGAAAGAATGCCAACAAAGGCTTCCTTTCCCAAATTTAAATTACCTGTAACCACCACAGAACCTGCAAGGCAATCCATGGATATAATTGATCTGCCACCTATCCAATTCAAGCTATCAGAGATCCCAAAATGTCAGGTATATTCCCAAGCACCATATGTTGTTTCTCTCAAGCTAACCGGCGAAAGTTACGTTGCATATATGATCATAGCTTAGGCAAAGATAAATGCGATCCCTTCGACTACACCTGTATCTGCAAACGATTACAAAAGTTCCTTTGGGATCCAAGCTTTGAGAAATGCTATAGTTCTTGCAATGGCAGCCAAGATCAAATATGTAGGAGTTCCTATTCATCAACGAGAATGCAGCATGTTAATACTGTTGCCTTAGGGGGACCAAGCAGCATACGTAACATGTGCGAAAGCGTTCAGATAGCATTAAACTATCCTCCGTTCTTCCAAACACAATACTTGGACCTAAACAAAAGACAACGAAATCCAGTTAGCAGAACCAGCAGCGTTAGTGCTCTTCCGCCACGGCGTACTACAATGACCGATACGATTACCTTTATTTTGCCCTACGGCGATGCACCATACACATCCTACACATCAGATGGATTTGGTGCACGCACAGTGACAAAGATTATAGGTATATCACAAACCAGAATAGCATACACTATCCGCAAAATTACCACCGTCCCCAATGATGCAGCAGGTTTCACCTATACCTTGTCAAATCCCAATGCCCAAGCTGTGACTGTGCTTGTAGGTATTCCGGGTTCGACAAGAGCTCCCGGCGCGACGGGTGCTCCTAAGACAGCGAGTATTCCTGAACAGACACAGAAGCACTCACCAGGTGGCCTTTCAACCGGGGCAAAAATTGGAATTGGCATAACTATTCCATTGATAGTCCTAGTCCTCGGAGTTGGTGTTTTCCTATTCCTGCGCCGCCGCAGGCAGCAAAAAACCACAGCAGGAGTCGCTACAGGAGCACCATACGAGCACGAGAAAGACGACGGCGGGCTGCCGGAAAACGTCGACATCATTCTAGAGCTTCCCAAGCATCCATCTTTCATTGCGCCAGCCGCTGCATCTAGCTCGCTGCATGAGTTGAACGCAACCGATGCGACTGATCCATATGTAGGAAGAGCAGTGGAACTTCCGCAAACGCCTGTACATGAGCCCAGGCAGGATCTTTCTGCAAGTCCACCTCCCCCACTGCAGCCTGCAGCAATATCGCAGAAACCCGTGTCACCTACGCCGGCGGGTGCCATCCCGGCACCATGGGAGAATCCAGGGTATGAGAGATATGAGTCTAATCCAAACCCCGCAAGCGAGCCATCTGTGCGCACGGGGGAAGATTTAGATATCCAGCGACTGGAAGAGGAGGTGGCGCAGATTGCATTGAAGAAGCAAAGGCTGCAGAGCTTGCAGTTTCTTGAGGAGAGGGAAGAGGCACTAAAGCGAGAGATTAGAAAGAAGAGGATCCCAAGGTAACAGGATTGTGCAAAGTAATACAGTGATTTTTGTTGAGCCAGGATTGAACGTGCCGGAGCGTGAGTGTAATGTACTATAGATTCTGATATGACCGGGGCAGGTGGCACGTGGCAGAGGCTATTAAACCCTACTGATATTATGCGTTCTACTGTATATAAATAAAATCCACAAATGTTAACTGGACCTTGAAGCGTCGAAGTGTTCTTGCTCTGTTTCCCGTTTGAAAAGCCAATGGCAATCAAAAGCCGTTTTATGAATATACTGATGTGTCTAGCAGCTCAGACTGGAATCCTCGTAAGCAAGCTACTACTTAAGCATGGTTTTCTATCCCAAAGAAGTCACGGATCATCTCATGTACCATAGTGTTCTCAGAATAAATGTCTAAAGAAATTACATGAAACTCTTAAAAGTGTTGATAAACAGACAGTAAGTGAAAAGCTTTGTTGGTCAAAACAAGGGAATGACATGCATGAAAAACCATTTGACTTTACTTGGGTTATTGGGATAATCACTAGGATAGATATTTCTCACTAGAATAGCCGATAGTCACTATTAAGAACACGGATAGAAAGTACCGAATTTTCGTTCTTGCTGACAC
>Ga0247734_1002096_pt1 | contig 13754 bp, 19 predicted proteins | sample UWRJL103311B2_FD_180933 | JGI IMG/M metagenome (GOLD analysis project Ga0247734, IMG submission 180933) | Plant litter microbial communities from Arlington Agricultural Research Station in Wisconsin, United States - UWRJ-L103-311B-2 | ecosystem: Environmental > Terrestrial > Plant litter >... | reverse complement strand
ACATGGAAGGGCCACAGAGTAATCTCGAGTCGGATGCAAATGCCTCGTCAACAGAAAGCTTGATATCGTCAATATCTTCTGGCTGGCGAAGTTCATACAATACCGAAGGAAAAGGCTCCTCTCACTTTCATTCCATAACAGCCGCAACTACTTCATCTAGTTACAAAGCGCAGTATCTTCCGGATTCTCCCGAAGGAGTTATGGGTAACTTTATTCCAATAGACTCTACAAATATGGCACGTCCGCAGGCAAATTCTCGCGACGGTAGAAGTCATGACGCGTAAGTCTTCAATATCTAAATTGTCATCTAACTCGAGTAATTAACATAGACGACAGTTCTTTAAAGCTCAACATGTCGCAAGTACCGCATATCTATGAGTTCGAGCCAGGTTCTCCATATATTCCACAATCTCGTCAGCCAACCTTCAATGATTTCTACCGACAAACTGATCGCCCTACCCCAAGTCCGCGCATAACAGTCTCGCATACAAAAAACTCTCGATCAGTGGATAACACAAAACACACGGATCGGAAGCCCATTCCCATTGCTGTGGTACCTTCTCCAAGTAACCGTATCCAAAGAAGCGAGTCTTCTCCAAGTTTAACTCCTGGCCAATTTCATCCAAGTCAAGATCGAACAAATGACTTGTATACACCATCCGAGGATTTTTCTATTCCTGATTATTACTACCGTGAAGGGTTTGATGCCGCCGTTGCTAAGAGCAACCCGGCTCAGGGAAATAACTCAGTACAGTCCACCCCCCGTCGACCTCAAGCCGAGCTTCTTCGAAGCACACGCTCTCGATCTCCTTCCCGCCACAACGATCATGAACATGAGAAGTTCAGGCAGCCTCGGTCTCGCACTCGTTCAAATCTCCAAGATTCGCCACACATTCGTACTTCTCCAGTTCGAACTCGATCACCCGCGAAAGGGCTTGGTGATGTTTCTGAAGAGATTGAATACGATACTACTGGTCAACTTCCTGGCCATTACTCACCCTATATTGATAGTCCTCTCATCGACAGCCCGGTATTTCCAGCAAAGAGATCACGCTCGCCAATGAAGAAGATGTTCGGAGAGAACGGCTGGCTTGGATTTTCACAAGATGAAGGAATTGGACACAACCTGAAACACAAGAAGTCTTCTCTTTCTCACAAGGATGAACCGGTTAGCGGGCCAAAAAAGTCTAGCATGATGAGCAAGATAAAGAACAAGCTTGAAGAGATTGTAGGTGTCATGCTTTACCAATGTGAACTTCTGTCATATGCTAATCTTGACAGGCTGAGAAGGCAGATCTAACAACATCACCCAAGAGAGGATCTCGTGAAAAGCATGCAAAATTGTCTCTTCTATCAGTTTCCATTGGACCACCAGAGCAAGCTAAAATATATATGGAAGCTGAACTCATGCTAGTTCATACTGGCAATTCCTTTCTCATGACTCAATTTAGCCATGGCCGAATCGCAGTTGATTCCATTAAGAAAACCGTTGATACTTGGAAAGGTAAAGGCCGACCTTTGGTTATCGAGTTCATGTACGATCAAGCAACCCAACAAAGCTTAGTTGCCTCCAATCAACACAACTTTCGATTCCATGGTCCAAGAGCTGGGGACGAGATTCGGATCAGTTCTATGCTTTACAACTGGAGACAAGTTGCAAGCCTGATGGCAGTCCGTACTTTTTGCAATGCTGATACAATTGTATTGAAGCTGCTGTTCGATATCGAGCAGATCCTTGAGCTTTTGGGTGCTGGAGACCCCATGTTATATCGTCTTCAACAGCTCCGTCTCTCCGCCAACGAGATGATTCGCGTCGTTCGACAAAAGAAGGAGTCAACAGCAGCATCTAGGGGCTGTGACAGAGATTTCGGCGCCTCCACAGCAAGCTATCACTCTGAATACCATGGTGCATCGTTTGCTGGCCTAAGATCTGATGCGAACAATCGTCTGGATTGAGTGCGCAAGGCAGCATTGCCACACCCTTTCAACAGCTTTCTGTCTTTGGATGTCTTGTTTAATTTGAAGCAAAAAATGTCTAATCGCTCAGCTCTCACACTAGGGGAGTCTCGAACTGGAATGGATGACTTCTTTAAGCCACCTGGAATAGACGGGAAGGTAGTAGCAAATTCACCTCCTCGGCTCCTTAATAATGGCACGGAAGTGGAGCCGCTTGTTCCACTTTTTCTATCATCCTAAAAGGGACTTTTGAGTAAGCAAATACTATATTCAGAGTCAGCAAAGCTGTGCAAATGCAATCTTTTTAGCGGTTTGCATGCTACTAGCTGTTCCTTGTACGTGCGTATTTTCAAATTGACATGATAATTCCATGGTGTGTGACATGTTACTACCATCAACTATTGTTTGTGTAATGTCCAATTCTTCAAAACTATATAAACTTAGTTGTGATTATGTAGCCCATATAATCTACCCCGACCATCTCTTACTAGAGACTGGCATAGAATCTCCGTTATTTTAAACTAGTGGACTAATGATATTGTATCCTTAAATATAAGGCATTCAGTGACGTATTGTAACCTTACAACACACCAAAAACCACGTAATTCTCTACAGCGTGCGACTTGACCAGTGCGGCGTCGCACCTGCGAGGCAGCAGACATTCCTGTCGATAAGTGAATGTTATTGCTATCTAATTTTAATTACTAGAGAAAAAAGGGCCGCTAGGAAGTGCTTGTTGGGAGCTAGTCGTTGTTGTCATCTGTGAGCATCTTTCAATTGTCCTGTGCTATTGGTATAGCGCAGACACGAGACAAGCCTTATGAGACAATAAGAACTATTGATCTCCATTCACAGCGACTCTACCAATTTTCTCTGTGCTCCCTTGTAGGTTTGATACTAGTTTCGTGCGTCTAAACTGCTGCTTTATTTATCTTGTGAGGAATCTAACTCTCTGCAGTTCTTCTAAATAATAGGCTTCTATCTGGTATAACAAACAATGTCGAGAATACACACATATGGGCCAAGCTGCCGCCTCGGTCAAATTTCTACCACGAGCGAAGATGGTATACCTAGTTTGCGAGCTGGTTGGTTTTATACGAGTCCTTTACCTATCGATGATCCCCTCTCAGCGATTCCCCCTCCATCTGGATCAGAATCTGTCAAACACCCTCCGCATCCCTTTTCATTATATGATGGCAGCGCTCTCGAAGAAGCTTGGTTGGGATGCAAAGAACAAGAAGGCACTGCAGAAATTCCCGTGGGGATATCTAGATTACATGTTGTCCAAGTACCCAAGCTACTTATGTCGCCAATATACTGGAGTCCAGTTCATGATATCGCGGCTGTCACCAGAGGCACTTGGTTTTACAAGGATACAATGCTTCCAGTTGAACCTCCAGTAGCTAATCAACTTGAGACGGGATATAGAGAGCTGCGCCCTTGGTCTCAAACATGGTACGGTTATCTCTCATAGTTGCTATTCCGCTACCTAGAACCAATTCCCTTTGAATATACGCTACAGTCATCTTGGAGGGAAAGTCACTAAACCTACGAGCAGGAGCGATGAATTGAATAGCGCAATAGAAGTTGGTGCTGCAGGAGAAGAAAAGATCACGCACCGTCTCTGGCTACAAGATGACAAGCAACCGATTGATCCCAAACATGCAGAATATCATTTCTACGAGGAGTGTGCGGTTGAAGGCAGCCTAATTCCACATACTGATAGTGCGAATTTGTCAAGCGTAAAACCACTTACCAAAAGATATCCCAATTCCCAAGTCAGTAAGTAACTCCGAAGTCAAAAGTATTTATCTGGACACATTTCGAGCTTCCACATTTTTTGCGCTGCATTACTAGCTCTGTGAATGCAGTGACAGACTTTCCAATTGCCAGAATTTTAGCCGATGCTGACAAACGGTTATAACTAGTTTATATCGATTCTCGAGCAGCTTTTATTCTGAAGCCAGCACTGCAGCCATCTGAGTACTTCGGACGAAAACCTGTTCAGAAAATAAAGAAGGGCATAACGGTAGGGATACCTGTTGTGCGGGGATTTGACTGGAGAGCTTGGGAGAAACTCCACCCTTCGAAACAATCAAAGGCCGCTACCAAAGCAGAAGACGTAGCTCCCCGTGCAGGTGTTGCAGAGGCTTCAAAATCTGATGCCTGCAAAGCATGTAGATTTCAGGAAGAGCGTCCGGAAGTGAAGGATCTAGTCCTTGTCATCCACGGAATTGGGCAAAAGCTTAGCGAGCGAGTTGAGAGCTTCCATTTTACACATGCCATCAATTCATTTCGCCGCTCTGTAAATATTGAACTCAACAAACAAGTCATAAAAAATGTCCTTCAAGATGAACTTAGTGGTATTAGTAAGTTACTATCCCCATGAAGCGGTCACCTTGAGCACAAATCATAATTATATGTAAAGAAATCATACACTGACTTGTGAATAATTCAGTGGTACTTCCCGTGAATTGGCGTTCAAATCTTAGTTTTGAGGATGGAGGTCCCATGAAAGAGGGTGATGAGGACCATGGCGACTTTTCCTTGCGAGATATAACACCAGCAAGCATTCCAGCAGTTAGATCTCTTATCAGTGATGTCATGTTAGACATTCCATTTTACAGTAAGTGGTTTCGATATTTAAAAATTATACTGGGTGAGGACATTCTGGGGTATTTCTTCGGAGAGGCTACCTACTCATCTCCCCTGTTACGGGGTGTTGCCCCGGTTTGATTCTTTAGATCTACGGCATTAGCTGACTTGTGGCCCTATAGTGAGCCATCACAAACCGAAGATGATAGAAGCGGTTATCACTGAAGCCAATAGAGTTTATCGACTATGGGTACGAAACAATCCGGATTTTCATGAAGGCGGTGGCAGGGTCCATCTGATCGCCCATTCTTTGGGAAGTGCTATGGCGATGGAGGTACTTAGTAAACAGCCCACTGGTATTCCAAAGGTGGATCCTTCAGGGGAGATCAACCGCGACCATTTCGACTTTAAAACTACCAATCTCTTCTTTGCGGGTAGTCCTGCTGGATTTTTCTTACTCCTGGATAAGGTAAGCGAAGTAGTCTCTAAATCGGTATTTTCCCACCCACTGTACAGTATACTGACATTGGCTTGTAGGCAAACCTCATTCCACGCAGAGGCCTGAACAAGACTGGTGCCGATGATGACTATGATGACCCGAGAGTTACCCAAGAATCTGGGACAATTGGATGCTTAGCAGTCGATAATATTTTCAACATTATCGCAGCTAATGATCCCATCGCATACCGTCTCAATGCCACAGTCGACCCCAAATATTCACTGAGCTTGAAAGATGCTCGTGTACCAAGTAGTACAGTTGGTTTGCTTGAAAGCTTTGGCAACGTTATGAGATCTGTAACCCCTGGTGTGTCAGTACCAGCTCAACTTCCAATCGGTCAAATTGCCAAACCGACAATAGGTGGGCGACTTCCTTCTCAAGTTGAAATGGCTGTACACGACTTCACTCGCGAAGAGCTGGCAGAAAAGAAGTTCGCTCTTTTAAATGACAATGGCCAGATTGACTGGTTCCTAAGTTCCGGTGGAGGACCTCTAGAGATCCAATACATTAATATGTTATCAGCACACAGCAGTTACTGGACCAATCCCGATTTCCTAAGAATGATAGTCATCGAAATCGGTCGCAAACCAGGCAAACAACATGCACTCCCGAACATGAAAGCTGTAAAGAAACCCGGCTATAAGTGAAGGGGGAAGTTAGTGCATACTATGCGGTAGAATAAGGCAGTAAATTCGCTACCGGGACGTTTTTGACAACCATTAATGAATGGTACGTGTCCTTTTGAAATAAATTGAAGCGTACAAAGAATCTGGTCACACTTATAGATGGTTCAAAGTCTAGAGCTTAACATGCGCACCAACCATGTAGACTGTTTTCATTTCTCGGGCGTATGGTTTAGATAGCATACATGGATATGATACCCTTCAGTTTAGAATGCGATTTTAGACGCGAATCAGAATTTCTTCATTTTCGAATTCTTCATATGATTAAATTGTTTTTCTGTCACCTACTATGCATAGAGATTATATCTCGGTTTAATGGATTGCAAGACATGAAATATAATAGCATGGAATCCCGCAGATGTAGCTTGCTATTATTGTTCTAGCATCGCTCGTTCCCGAGTTCGTGACTCTAGGCTGCTAGTTGCTAGCTTCGTTACTAGTGAATATTCTGAAATGATCTGCGAAATTCAGCGTGGTTTATTGTTAAGTAGGATCTAGTTTAAACTTGCCCAAATATCAGGCGTGAGAATGGGCAATATCTTCACTTAGATGTGGCGCTAGAATGGGTGGTTCGACGCCATTATGGAGCGGACATCCATTCATTCACTTTTAAGAAAGACTTTCACCGCGACTTAGTGAAACTAAAGAGAAAATTAAAGCACTCTAAAATTTTGCCCACGGCCATCATATAAAGTCCTATGTCCAGCGCCATCGTTTTCAAACATACATTTCCGTCTCACCTATCTTAGCAAAGTTGCAGACTTTCACACCACGTACTCAAACCAGACAAACTCGAAAGCAGTTTGAGCAATGGCTATAAACACAGTTCTTCGCCGCAGCTGCGCTTTGGCTTTCCTTTCCTTCGTTCTTACCCCAAATGTTGCTGGTAGCATAGTTGCGAGCAGCAATGTAGCAATTCTAGACGATTTCAAAGTCCTAGCTACAGAACACCAGTCTGTAACTGACACTCTTCTGTACCGTCGGAAAGATACTCCTCCGTTCCAAAACAACACTCTACTGTTCCCTGGGAATGACACAGGCACTGGTGGTGATTTTCACCGTTATCATGAGTCTGGACATGGTTTTACATCTAGACTAAACATAACCGACCCTTTTGATGCCTGGGAAAACCACCAGCTTGCCGAGCCATTTCCTTTCTGGACTAAGAACATGAGAAGCGTAATGGAATCGAACACATCAGAATGGTTCATGAAATTTCTTGACAACTATGCAAATGAGGATAGCTTTCATTGCAGACAAAGAGGCCTCTCGCAGTAAGTGTTCTTGGATGTATCTTAAGAACTAGTTATACTGATCTATTTCATTAGGGTTGGATGCTTTGCATACATATTTGCTGGGGTTCATAATTATGGCTGCCGGATTGATCAGTCATATAGATGCTATACACCCCAAGCCCAAGCTATTCTTGAACACATCAGCAAAGCTTTTCCGAGAGGGAATACGGAATTCAAAGTGACATTAGCCCGAAGGGTGTATTTCGTTTTCTTAAATCTTCAACAAGTCCAAGCAAATTTCGCGTCGACCAAGGTAGGTATTCAACGTCGTTTCAAGCTCTACCTATGGATTATTACTAACAGGATATAGGATTTCTTGGGGACTGTTTCGACTAAGCTTCCAGAAATCGTTCCAAGGCTTGTTGAAACATTCACGCCCCAAGTTGACAAGGTCGCCTTAGTAAGTAACCAACTCGTACTAAACTCCGTCTGGGATGGAGCTTTAAAGGAGAATTCGAAAAGCCGATTCCGGACCCATCGTCAATGTATAAAATCTGACTGTCTTTCCTCATAGCTTAAATGTGAAGTCACCAAGAAGGTGATCAAGATTGCGATTGAAGCTGCTTTGAAAGCAGCAACCATGGGGATGAACTTTTGGCAACCGAATATTCCAGATTTTGAAGAGCTCCACGATCCAGGTTTGAGGGATAGATTATTGGATAAATATCTGGGGGGTTGGAAAGCGGGGGACAAGCTAAGGCTTAGTGAAACTCAGATTTTTAGGAAAAAGTTGGTGAGTATATTTCTCCTCAATCACTCACATATCGAGCTCGAAGGCAAATAACTGATTTCAATGGCCAAATTTAGAGGGAAGCTAATGCCAGAATTGCTAACATCAATAAAAAAGCATATGAGAGCTATACAAAAGGTAAGTAACTGTAAAGCTGGCTCTGGCGATGTCGATAGAAGAAGCAATCTAATGATCCCACCCAGCCAAGGATGCAGTGACCACGAAGAAGTTGAGAATAGATAGAGCTGTTGAGGTGCTAGGCCACGTCCAAGGGAAGGCTTGGGATATCATTCCCCAGCTAGACAAGTACCCTTCTGGCTCTTCACAATCTAGCCGGCTGCGATCCGATCGATTAGGGATGAGCGCCAAAACCGCCACAGGGTTTTGTGGCAACCTTTTTGGAGTCACTGAAGAAGAGAACGCAGTAAGGGAGAGAGAACTGATGGCTTTTAGTAAGTAACCCTCCAAAAAATCTAGCTGTCTGCCTTTGCTACCTTCGGCTGCACCACAATATGTGAAATTACTTATTTGCTCTATGTAGCTCTTGGATATCTTGATGAAATACGCTACGGGTAAGCTCATACTGATTTTACAATACCCTATTGTGGATGCTGACCTCGTGTAGAATCAGCGAAACCTTCGAAAAGCTTATGGACTATAACCCGAAAGAGTCAGACAACCATGTGCTGAGATTATTTATGGGACTCGATCAGTGGAAATCAAGTATAGACATTACAAACAGCCAGTTCAAAGAACTTGAAAAGTAAGTGAATTTAAGAGCAGACCCATGTATAAAGCAAACATTGGACATTCCACATGTTGCAAACAACATACCTCGAGTCCCATTTTGATCCTGGTGATAATTTACTAATTAAACTCCAGGGAGCTTGAAACAAATCTTGAAGCCTATCTTATCAAGGAGCTGCTTTCTTCTAGTCGATGCTTCGTGGAATGCAATGAGGTTACCAATATAGAGCGATTTTGCCCCAAAAGTCTGTCGGCGAAGAAGGAGAGAAAGTTAGCTGAGGAACTTCAGCATAGATATTGTCCAGATGATAAGACTGTATGCAAAGCAGAGTGTATGTCGAAGCAGCAATACTGGAACAAAAAACTTCCTATCATTTCATACAAAAAGCTTGAAGCCTACGATACTTCCCTGTTGGACCTGATGGAAAAGTCGTGGGAGCATTATAACCTCCGTGGAAATGAATCATATGAGCCTCAACTTCTAGTTAAAGATGGGAACATTATTCCAGGTACCTATGGGTTTCCCGAGAGTTAACAACTTGCTGACAAAACTAGGTCAATCACTGCTACATCTTCCATTGGTGTGTTATGATTTTTTCTTGAACGACTTGCCGCTGAGAAGAAATATCAAGAAACGTTGGCTAATTTCCTGTATAGTGCTATAGCAAGTCAGATACCATCGGTAGTCTGAACCGAGTATATCGGTACAGAAAGAGGTTCCCTTTCTCGTGCGGCCGGTAAGCTTTGGAAGGGTCTTCCCCGTCTTATGCTCAGATCAAATATATTTACTAAATCAATCACTGATAGAACTTTCACCTCCGAAGATACGCCCGAGTTCTTCAAAGACATCAATGTACTTACAGGCGAGGAACGTAATATAAGAAGGCACAGAGTCGCTGAGGTATGATTAGACTGCTGCTTATCTATATCATGATAATAGCTAAGCTATATCTTAGGAGCTCATAAACATGGAACCTGCGCGGACCTATTTTCTAATGTGCCAATTGGGTATTCATTGGCCCAAGTCAAAGCCATGGGAGTACCAAAACCTTCTTGTGGAAGGGAAAGACTCCCACTGTGATCAACTATTCGCAGAGACTAAGCATAGTAAGTAGTACCAGAAATGCTAGGCAAGCACCTTTCAGCTAGCCAAGTTCTTCGAATTCTTACAGTACGCCCTGCTAATTTTGATTTCTATATAGTGGACGAGTTTGAGGCCAATACTCATTTTTGTAATGGATCGGCTGCTGCAAAAGACGTTATATCTAGGGAGCAATTTAGACTTTCAGCACCAGCGTAAGTTATCTGTCTGAATGATATTTACGTACCCTCCAATCTAGGAATAGTTTGCTAATATGTCAATTAGACCAGGACCAAAAAACCTCAGATCGAAGTGTAACATCTGGACAAAATCGAATAAAGCAGAGATGGAGAGCCGCTCCCTTCAAATCAAGGAGAAATATCAGCTCTACCTCAACGACCAAGCGCATGGTGACAAATTGGCTATAAATATCGATGAAATCGATACGGAAATGGCCACGCTTCGTGAAAGCCTCGCTGTGCTTCCTGAAACCAATCCTGACTGGGTAGAGATCTCCAGCCTTGCGGCAATGAAGCTTTCCTTCGTGAAGGACCTGAAAGATTTGGACGAGGGATTCGAGGCCGAAACTCCCGGACAAGTTCACCTACGCCAGGACTATGTGAACCGTATTACGGATGTTGATATTGCAGTGAAGGGGCTCATGCAGACTAGTCCGGATGCCATCTACATTGCGGAAACCGCACAGCGGCAGTTGGAGCTCGACGACGAGAAAAAGCTTCTTGTAGAGGAGCAGAAAGCTCTAGGGCTTGGGGATGCGAAGGCGCCAACTACTTCGTGAAAAATTTGCTACTATTGTTGTTTCAGGGTTTTGTACTGACGTCTTGCGTTGCAAGTATTGTGCAGGGTTCGTGTTACTCTCCCCTTTTTAAGCGAGTTTGTTAGGCGAGCGATCATTGGACGGGGAAAAGCGTCTTTTGTGTTTATATAGTAGGTTCGAAGCTTTTTGGGATTGGTTTGTTTGATTTAATTTAGGTAGATTTACATCTAATCATAATTCTTGTACATACTTCTCGATGAGCAATGTGAAAGCGATAATGGCTCAATATCCCACACCCACAAGCAGACGCAACCCCAATAAAAACGAGCGATAGTTCAACTAGTTTTGCTTTTGCGAGTGATTTGCACATCACTGTAATGGCTCACCCGCTCGCTCACTTAATACATGCGAGCAAGCTAAAGGGGTAATCAAGCATCCGAAAAGAAGGCTAGGTAAGCAGGAGTATTCGCATAGACATGGTAGGAAATGTCAATATTTGATTAAATGTTTACATTATGTCAAATATGTCACTAGGGTGTTTACTGTCCGTGGTTTTTATATCTGTAGCGCCTTTCAAGTACAGATTTCTACTTTTTGAAAATAAATATCTTGCAGATGTAAAATGTCTTTAATTTAGTCTTGGGACAACGATAATTGTGTATAACTAGTGATTTCGGGCATTAATATTCAGGGCATTAATATTCAAGGCCTTGGCAAGAGATTGGAAATGCAAGCCTTCGGTAGCTTTCAGAAACTCAAACGTGCATAAAATGATATGCCGATTGTTAGCTTCCTGCATTGACACACACCCGAAATTGGTTGCATATATTAAAGACATCTCCGTTTCTTATTTGATTCTGGCTTTACTTTTGGTATATTTCTGCTTGTAAGCCCATTCTGATAAATTCTTATAATCAATCAGCACCTTTAGAAAATAAGTTCTCGAGCTTTGCTGAAGCAGTAAAACAATTTCAAAGGTCTTACAAATAGCAGGGTTAGCAAGGTGACATGATAACAGTACAATTAGCCAGAATCACAACTATAAATAACCGGTAGCTCGGATAACTGACGTCCTCTAAAATAATCGATTCTACTCGTAATTATGATTTTAAAGGGATTTCTTCGTCAGTAATCAACCTCCTATTCTTCTGATCGTCATATCGGAACCCTTGGTCCGTCTCCAGCTCCCTCTGAAGACTGATCTCCTCAATAAACCACACACTGGTTAGAAGCGCCACGGCGGAAAGAACACACATAATAACCCATACCATTCTCAAACTTTCAACATAAACATTGACGAGGACTTGTTTGCGTAGGCCCTCTTCACCTTTGGTGCTCCAAACCTTGACAGTCTCCACTAGAGCTGCCGCGTCCTTAGACCAGTCATCTGCATGGAGCGCATATGCTGTCTTAAGCAACTTCTTTTTGAAGGTATTCTGAAAGATGACACCTGAAACAGCTACTCCAATAGTCTGTCCGAAGGCACGGAAAAAGCTGTACCTAGTGTAGGAGTTAATCTCTAGTTATCGTGACTTCCAAGAATCGAAAGTAGATCTTTTATGTTTTACTCTTAAACATATGCACAATCAAGGCTTATGCGTCCAGAGCAAGGAAAGACCTTCGAATTTGGAAACTGGGACAAAATGTTGAGGATGCTACTTACATTGCACCGGCGAATGGTAGGTCGGCATTCGAGACTGAAGCCTGCGCTGCAAAGCCTTGTGCCGAGAATAGGACACCCATCCCACATCCCGGAATGAGCGATAAGAATACCCACGATGGTGTGCTTGTCGACTGCTTAAGGGAGATAAGGAGGCCCATACCAACAGTAGTCATAAACCATCCTATCCAAAGCGATGGCCTATACCGACCCGTTTTTGTTATAACTAGGCCAACTACCACAGCAGCTGGTGCTGTAGTAAATGTGAATGGAAATATTGCCACTCCTGAGAGGATGGGGCTGTATCCTTTGGCCGCTTCAAAATAAATAGGCATATAGTACAAAAGACTCCAAACGAGCATGCCATGTATCATTGTTCCAAAGTAAGCAGTTATGGACGTCCGGGAATTGAAAAGTGAGGGTCTGATGAGCGGTTCTTTGGACCAAGAAAGCGAGTAAAGAATGAATATGGCGAGACCAACCACCCCTAAGATAAGTGGTAATAAGGTCCTCCAGTGGTTCCATTCGTACATTATTCCACCCTACGCCAGGTTAGCTAATTTTAATAGTATGCAAGGCGTGAATTACCCAGGTAAGTGGAATTAGAGAGCTGGTTGCAGCAGCAACAAATAAGAAAGAACCAAGCCAGTCAAAAGACCTGAGTTTCTCCCATACTGATCCCTTTTTGTGGGTTAGTCGGAGGCATACCGGAATGGCTGCAGCTGCAATAACACAAAATGGAATGTTGAGCCAGAAAATCCATCGCCAATCGGCTTTCTCAGCGAAGGCACCGCCAATTACTGGTCCAACCACAGACCCAATGGCCCACTGGAGTGATATGATCGCGAACCATTTCCCACGCTCTCTCAAAGGTACCATGTCTGAAACGATAACATATGTCAAAGCAACGAGTCCGCCACCGCCGATACCCTGTATACAACGCCCTGCTAATAATATTGCTATCTTATTTGCAACGGAGCATATGACAGTGCCAAGTGTGAAAACCGAAAGTGCAGCAAGGAGAACCACTTTCCTGCCAATAATATGAGAGAATGAAGACCATGTGGGTTGGAAGACGGTGGAAGTGAGAAGGAAACTTGTTCCACACCAGAAGGCTTCGACGGTGGTGGTTCCTTTCAAATCTGTAGCGATAGTTGGTATAGCTACAGATAGGATAGTGGCATCCTATAAGAATCTCAGAGTTAGTTTGATGATTGAGACAAGTTGCGGAAGTTAAGATAGGCTTTGTAAGCTATCACTCCAGAAACATGCATACTTCGAAATTGTATGTCTCGGGAGCAAGCAACTATCAGACCTTTCGGAAATGTGCTTGCTCACAGAGCGCGACTACTTACAATAGCACAGATAAAGTTGAGCAGCGCTAAGCAGGCAAATGTCCCATAAAACCTCCATGTTCTCTTAACACCATCGTCCCTAGAGCTTTCTTTCTCTTCGAAGTACGACTGCTGGCTGATCTGGCTTTGAATTGTTTCTACGCTGTCGAATGACTGTGTTTGTGGATGTCCAAGTAGTTTTTGGTAGTTAGGTAAAGGTTTTCGAGGAATACTTTGGGGCTTTTTCGGACTTGTGTATTCCATGCTATAATCTCTTACATGGATGTAGGCTGGCATTCTCGGAGCTATCAAAGCAGTTCTGTCACCCAACCCTGTCTGAAGTTTGAAATTTCCATTTCGGGGAGCAAATAGCTCTCGTTTATTGCTAGGATTGAA
>Ga0247734_1002095_pt1 | contig 13755 bp, 10 predicted proteins | sample UWRJL103311B2_FD_180933 | JGI IMG/M metagenome (GOLD analysis project Ga0247734, IMG submission 180933) | Plant litter microbial communities from Arlington Agricultural Research Station in Wisconsin, United States - UWRJ-L103-311B-2 | ecosystem: Environmental > Terrestrial > Plant litter >... | reverse complement strand
GGCTCCCAGCACGAGGCCGCTCTGGGCGAAGCCGTCCCAGCCCAGCACGGGGCGGACGCCGATCGCCATCAGGAACAACAGGGCGCCGACGCATCCGACGACGACTCCGGCGAGGGTGCCGACGACGGGGACGGCCGGCCCGCGCAGCAGGAGCGCGACGACGGCGGTCCAGACCAGACTCACGGCGAGGGCGGCCAGGACGTCGGACGGCCGGTGCCAGCCGGCGACGATCGTGGAGGCACCGGTCAGCGTCGTGGCGAATCCGCCGGCCAGGGCGATGACCGGCTTCCAGACCCTCGGCGCGACGAGCAGCGCGGCGCCGACCGCGCTCGCGACGACGGTCGTGTGTCCGCTGGGCAGACTGTTCATCGTCCCGAGGCCGAAGTCCGGGCGCTCGAGGAGCGTGTGCTTGAGGATCTGGGTCGTGACGTTGGACCCGGCGATCACGACGACCGCCCCGACGGCGAGCGCGATCCTGCCCCGCAGCACCGCAACGACGGCGCAGCCCACGACGACCGCCACGACGGCGCCGATGCCGACGTAACCGAGCACGCTGAGGACGGCCAGCTGCGTGTCGCGGCCACCCACGACGGTGTCCATGGCCGACTCGTCCCACGACTGTCCGCGCTGCGATCCCAGGGCGATCCGCACCAGCACCGTCAGCGACAACGCACCCAGCAGGGCAGCACTGACCGCGGTGGCGGTCGTGTCACGGCGGGCGGTCAACGTGGTCATCCCCCCACGATGCCTGATGCATCCTCGAGACACCCGGTCGCGTGGAACACGTTCGGCGCGCTGGACGATTCGAGGGCCGCTCGGGCCTACTGGGACTTGGTCCCGGGTCTTTCGCGACGTCCAAGGTGCCGTTACGTGGCTCTCAAGGGCACCCTGAGCCCGTCACGGATCGTCCGACACATGTGGCTAACTCGTGAGACGCACAGAATGGCCCTCTATACTGATGAGGTGACCCAAACTCCAGATCCTGCTGTTTCGTACGACGCCAGCAACATCCAGGTCCTCGAAGGACTGGAGGCGGTTCGCAAGCGTCCCGGCATGTACATCGGTTCGACCGGTGAGCGCGGACTCCACCACCTGGTCTACGAAGTCGTCGACAACTCGGTCGACGAGGCACTGGCCGGCTACGCCTCCCACATCAAGGTCGTCATGCAGGACGACGGCGGTGTCCGGGTCGAGGACGACGGGCGCGGCATCCCCGTCGACGAGCACCCGACCGAGAAGATCCCGGCCGTGACCCTCGTGCTCACCTCCCTGCACGCCGGCGGCAAGTTCGGCGGCGGCGGCTACAAGGTCTCCGGTGGCCTGCACGGCGTCGGTGTCTCGGTCGTCAACGCGCTGTCGACCAAGCTCTACGTCGAGGTCAAGCGCGACGGCTACGTCTGGACGCAGTCGTTCACCTACGGCGAGCCCGACGCCCCGCTCGAGCGGGGCGCCGCGACCGACGAGACCGGCACGACCACGACGTTCTACGCGAGCGCCGACATCTTCGAGACCGTCGAGTACAGCTACGACACGCTCGAGAAGCGCTTCCGTGAGATGGCGTTCCTCAACAAGGGCCTCGAGCTCGTCCTGCGCGACGACCGCGCCGACACCGAGGAGGCGGAGGGACCCAAGGGCGACGACCGCGTCCGCGATGCACGTTTCCGCTTCGACAAGGGTCTGGTCGACTACGTCGAGCACATCAACGTCGGCAGCAAGGCGCCGATCCACCGCGACGTCATCTCGATCGAGTCCGAGGACGAGTCGAAGGGTCTGTCCCTCGAGATCGCGATGCAGTGGAACGACAGCTTCGTCGAGTCGGTCCACACGTTCGCCAACACGATCAACACGCACGAGGGCGGCACCCACGAAGAGGGCTTCCGCGCGGCCCTGACCACGACGGTCAACAAGTTCGCGACGGTGCAGGGTCTGATCAAGAAGGCCAGCGACAACCTCTCGGGCGAGGACATCCGCGAGGGGCTCACCGCGATCGTCTCGATCAAGCTCGAGGAGCCGCAGTTCGAGGGCCAGACCAAGACCAAGCTGGGCAACAGCGAGGCCAAGTCGTACGTCCAGTCCGTGCTCAACGAGGAGCTCGGCGCCTGGTTCGAGCAGAATCCCGCCGAGGGCAAGACGATCGTCCGCAAGTCGATCGACGCGGCGACGGCCCGCATGGCGGCCCGCAAGGCCCGTGACCTCGCCCGCAACCGCAAGGGCCTGATGGGCGGTGGCGGCCTGCCGGGCAAGCTCGCCGACTGCCAGTCGCGCAATCCCGAGGAGTGCGAGATCTTCATCGTCGAGGGCAACTCGGCCGGTGGCTCCGCCAAGGGCGGACGCGATCCGTACGCCCAGGCGATCCTCCCGCTGCGCGGCAAGATCCTCAACGTCGAGAAGGCCCGCATCGACAAGATCCTGCAGAACACCGAGGTCCAGGCGATCATCTCCGCGCTCGGCACCGGCGTCCACGAGGACTTCGACATGGCCAAGCTGAGGTACCACAAGATCGTCCTGATGGCCGATGCCGACGTCGACGGCCAGCACATCTCGACCCTGCTGCTCACGCTGCTGTTCCGGTTCATGAAGCCGCTCATCGACGCGGGTCACGTCTACCTGGCGCAGCCGCCGCTCTACAAGATCAAGTGGACCAACGCCCCCGCCGAGCTCGCGTACTCCGACAGCGAGCGCGACGGACTGCTCGCCGCGGGTGCCGAGGCCGGCCGCCGCCTGCCCAAGGAGGCCCCGGTCCAGCGCTACAAGGGTCTCGGCGAGATGAACGACTCCGAGCTGTGGGACACCACGATGGACCCGGCCCAGCGCATCCTGCGCCAGGTCACCCTCGAGGACGGCGCGGTCGCCGACGAGATGTTCACGATCCTCATGGGCGAGGACGTCGAGCAGCGTCGCTCCTTCATCCAGCGCAACGCCAAGGACGTGCGTTTCCTTGACATCTAAGACCGTCCCGACATCCGATCTGACAGGGATCTCTCATGACTGACACCACGCCGCCCCCCGAGCACGACCGGATCGAGCACGTCGAGCTGCAGGTCGAGATGCAGCGGTCGTACATCGACTACGCCATGAGCGTCATCGTCTCGCGCGCGCTGCCCGACGTCCGCGACGGTCTCAAGCCCGTCCACCGTCGGGTCCTCTACGCGATGTACGACGGCGGCTACCGTCCTGACCGCGGCTTCTCCAAGTGCAGCCGCATCGTCGGTGACGTCATGGGCCAGTACCACCCGCACGGCGACACGGCGATCTACGACACCCTGGTCCGCCTGGCGCAGCCGTGGGTCATGCGTGCCCCGATGATCTCCGGCCAGGGCAACTTCGGCTCGCCGGGCAACGACGGTGCCGCCGCGATGCGGTACACCGAGTGCAAGCTCGCCCCCATCGCGATGGAGATGGTGCGCGACATCGACAAGAACACCGTCGACTTCCGCCCCAACTACGACGGCCGCTCGCAGGAGCCGACGGTCCTGCCGGCGCGGTTCCCGAACCTGCTGGTCAACGGTTCGGCCGGCATCGCCGTCGGCATGGCCACCAACATCCCGCCGCACAACCTGGTCGAGGTCGCCGACGGCGCGCAGTGGGCGCTGGCCAATCCCGAGGCGTCCAAGGAGGAGCTGCTCGAGGCGCTCATGGAGCGCATCAAGGGCCCCGACTTCCCGACCAACGGTCTCATCGTCGGCACGACCGGCATCGACAACATGTACCGCACGGGTCGCGGCTCCATCACGATGCGCGGCATCGTCGAGATCGAGGAGGACGCCAAGGGCGCGCTGAGCCTCGTCGTCAAGGAGCTGCCCTACCAGGTCAACCCCGACAACCTGGCCGAGAAGATCGCCGACCTCGCGATCTCCGGACGCATCCAGGGCATCGCCGACGTCAACGACGAGTCGTCGTCGCGGGTCGGACGCCGCCTGGTCGTCAAGCTCAAGCGTGACGCCGTCGCCCGGGTCGTGCTCAACAACCTCTACAAGCACACCGAGCTGCAGTCGAACTTCAGCGCCAACATGCTCGCGATCGTCGACGACATCCCGCGCACCCTGTCGCTCGACGGCTTCATCAGCAACTGGATCACGCACCAGATCGAGGTCATCCAGCGGCGCACCCAGTACCTGCTCGACGAGGCCGAGGCCCGCGCCCACATCTACCGCGGCCTGGCCAAGGCGCTCGACGCGCTCGACGACGTCATCGCCCTGATCCGTCGCAGCCCGACGGTCGACGAGGCCCGCGAGGGACTCATCGCGCTGCTCGACATCGACGAGCTCCAGGCCAACGCGATCCTCGAGATGCAGCTGCGGCGCCTGGCCGCCCTCGAGCGTCAGAAGATCATGGACGAGCTGGCCAAGCTCGAGCTCGAGATCGCCGACTACCAGGACATCCTGGCCCGGCCCGAGCGCCAGCGTCAGATCGTGTCCGACGAGCTCGCCGAGATCGTCGACAAGTACGGCGACGACCGGCGCTCGCCGATCGTCCCGGCCGACGGCGACCTGTCGATGGAGGACCTCATCCCTGATGAGGAGGTCGTCGTCACGATCACCAAGGGCGGCTACGCCAAGCGCACCAAGACCGAGCTGTACCGCGTCCAGAACCGTGGCGGCAAGGGCGTCCGTGGTGCGGCACTGCGGGGCGACGACATGGTCGACCACATGTTCTCGACCACGAGCCACCACTGGATCCTGTTCTTCACGACCGCCGGACGGGTCTACCGCGCCAAGGCGTACCAGCTGCCCGAGGCCGGCCGTGACGCCAAGGGCGGACACGTCGCCGGGCTGCTGTCGTTCCAGCCCGACGAGGAGATCGCGCAGGTGCTGGCGATCCGCGACTACGAGCAGGCGCCGTACCTGGTGCTCGCGACCAGGAAGGGCCTGGTCAAGAAGACCCGGCTCGCCGACTACAACAGCCCTCGCCAGGCCGGCGTCATCGCGATCAACTTCCGCGACGATGACGACGAGCTCATCGGTGCCGAGCTGGTCACCCCCGACGACGACCTGCTGCTGATCTCGCGCAAGGCCCAGGCCATTCGTTTCCGCGCCGACGACGAGCAGCTGCGCCCGATGGGACGCGCGACGTCAGGCGTCACCGGCATGAAGTTCCGCGAGGCCGACTCGATGCTGTCGCTGTCGGTCATCCGGCGCTCGGCCGACGCGCTCGAGCAGGTCGAGGTCCCCGAGGCCGACGAGCTGTTCGTGTTCACCGTCACCGACGGCGGATACGCCAAGAAGACGCCGATCGATCAGTACCGTTTGCAGGGACGTGGTGGACTGGGCATCAAGGCCATGCAGATCACCGAGAACCGTGGTGAGCTGGTGGGCGGTCTGGTCCTGGTCGACACCGACGACGTCATCTCGGTGACGGCCAGCGGCCAGGTCACCCGCAGTCTCGTCTCGGGTGTGAATCCCACGGGGCGTGGCACGATGGGAGTCAGCTTCGTCAAGTTCAAGGGGGACGATCGTGTGGTGACGATCGCACGCAACACCGAGGTCCTCCAGGACGAGGCCGCGACCGAGCAGTCCGCGACCGAGCAGACCGCGACCGACCAGACGTCGACCGACGAGGACCAAGATCAGTGACCGAAGAATCTGAAGGTTCGAGCGCCGTACCCGGCTCCGGCGCGGGCGACGCGGCACCGACCCAGGCGATTCCGCGCATCCCGAAGCCCGTCGCCGACAAGAAGGCCGCCTCGGCCAAGAATCCTGCGCGCAAGACCGCCGGAGGCTCGGCGCCTGCGGCCAAGAAGACCTCGCCACCTCCGCCGCCCCCGTCCACGCAGACCGACAAGGGACGGCCGCGTGCGGCCGCGCCGGCCGCCGAGCCGGAGACCAAGCGCCCGCCCGCCAAGCCCAGTCGTGGGCCGTCCGGTCGTCCGCTGACGGCGGCCGACTACGCGCACACCACGAAGGGCTCCCCGGAGACGACGTCGGTCATCCCCGCCGTCAAGGACACCGGCGACGACCGGCGGGCAGCGTCCGGTCCGGTCGCCACCGAGCCGGCACCCAGCGGTGCGGCCGGACGTCGCGCGAGCCTGCGACTGACGCACGTCGAGCCGTGGTCGGTCACCCGCCTGGCGTTCGCGATCTCGGTCGCGATGATGATCGTGGCCGTCGTGGCGGCCGGCATCTTCTGGGTCGTCCTCGACATCGTCGGCGTCTGGGACCAGATCAACGACAGCTTCACGACGGTGCTCAGCGACGACAGCGCGAGCTTCAACGTGACCGACTACTTCGGCATCGGCAGGGTCCTCGGGCTCACGCTGGTGCTGTCCGCGGTCAACGTGGTGCTGATGACGGCACTCGCGACGATCGCTGCCCACCTGTACAACCTCGCCGCCCAGCTCATGGGCGGCATCGAGGTCACACTGGCGGAAGAGAACTGACCCACGTGGACCCGGCCCCCGATGCGTGGGTGCCGGAGTCCATGCGGTAAAGTTCATCGCTGTTGCGGGCGTATAGCTCAGCTTGGTTAGAGCGCTTCCCTGATAAGGAAGAGGTCCGAGGTTCAAGTCCTCGTACGCCCACTCAACGAGGAGGTCAGATGAAGAAGATCATCGCCCTCAGCCTCGCGGCTGCAGGTGTCTTCTGGGCCCTCGGCAAGAGGTCGGACAGCAAGCCCGTCGACACCTGGGCCGCTGCGACCGACCAGGTCTAGCACCGCAGCACCACTGGGGCCATGGCGCAATTGGTAGCGCACCTGCTTTGCAAGCAGGGGGTTCGGGGTTCGAGTCCCCGTGGCTCCACCAATGAAAGGCCCCCGTCACCCCGGTCTTGGGTGGCGGGGGCCTTTCATTGGTGAATCTGCCGAGTGACTCGAGTCGGGCCCCATCGACGCAGCGTCCCGTCCGCGGCGAAGCCGCCACCGGACGCTGCCAGCAAGGGATCCCCGTGGCTCCTAAGGTGAGATGCCCGCCCGACCCGAACCCGACTCTCCAAGGACCCCGTGCCCCACCAGTACGTCGACATCGAGCTCACCGTCAAGCAGGTCAGGTCCGAGGCACCCCAGCACCTGAGCGTGGTCTACGACCGTCCGCGCGGCTTCGACTACGAGCCCGGAGACTGGGTCGACCTCGATCTCGGTTCCGAGCTGCGCGGCGGGAGGACGTACTCCCTGTCGTCGTCTCCCACGGAGCCCGATCTCATGATCACCTTCAAGGAGGGACTCAGCGAGATCAAGAAGACCCTCGCCGGCTCACGTCCGGGTGACACCGCGCGGATCACGGCGTACGGCAACGACTACGAGTTCCACCTCAACGAGCACCGCACCAGCGTGCTGATCGCCGGTGGCGTGGGCGTCGCGCCGTTTCGCAGCATGCTGAAGGAGATGGTCGACCGGAGCAGCCTCGGCGCGGTCGAGCTGGTGTACCTCAACCAGACCGATGCCTTCTTGTTCCGAGACGAGCTCGACACGTGGCAGGCGGAGCTCCAGAACGCACACATCGACTACGTCGTGACGAAGGGTCTCAAGCGCAAGGACCGGGAGAAGCTGCTCCGCGACATCATCAGCGCCGAGGCCCATCACTACTTCATCGCAGGCCCGGAGGGGATGATCGAGTCCACCGAGGAGCTGCTGGACTCGATGGGCGTCGATCACGACGACATCCGCATCGACAGCTTCGGCGGCTACTGACGCAGCAGGGTGTGGCGCACCCGGGCTGACGCGGCCTGTGGCCCGGCGGCGCGCGGGCGCATGGTGGACACAACGGCACCTGCGCCGTCCGAGCACCACAGGAGACCACCATGACCGAAGCACTCGAAGTCACCGTCCTGCGACCGGCACCAGGCCTGACCGCGGCCGACTTCATCGCCGCGAACGCCGACATCGACGAGTACCTCAGGCGTCAGCCCGGGTTCCAGTGGCGGCGCATCACCGAGACCGAGGACGGGACGATCGTCGACATCGTCAGCTACGACTCGCGCGAGCACGCGCTGGCGGGCGCCGGCGGCATCAGCGGTGAGATGGCGGACTCACCGGTGCACGGCTCGATCGATCAGTCGACCGTCGAGTGGCGCGTGGCGGACGTCGTGCACCTGGTGCGATAGACCGTCATGGCGGTCGGCTCAGCGCGCCAGCTCCTCCCGGATGACAGCGACGAAGGCGTCGACGTCGTCCTCGGTCGTGTCGAACGCGGTCATCCAGCGCACCTCGCCGGCCGCCCGGTCCCAGTCGTAGAACCGCACCCGCTCACGGATCCGGTCGGCAGCCTCGTTGGCGAGGACGGCGAAGATCGCGTTGGCCTGCGTGGGCTGGCTGAAGGACAGGCCGGCGATCGTCCCGTCCGCGATCTCCCGCTCGAGCGCGTCCCGGAGTCGGGATGCCATGGCGTTGGAGCGGGCGGCCGACCGCAGGTAGAGATCGTCCTCGAACAGGGCCAGCAGCTGCGCGCTGACGAAGCGCATCTTGGAGGCCAGCTGCATGTTGACCTTGCGCAGGTAGACGAGGCCGTCGGCGACGGACGGGTCGAGGGCGACGACCGCCTCCCCGAACAGCGCCCCGTTCTTGGTGCCGCCGAAGCTCAGGACGTCGACGCCGGCGTCGGTCGTGAAGTCACGCAGGGGGACCCCGAGCGCCGCGGCGGCGTTGGCGATGCGGGCGCCGTCGAGGTGCACGGTCATGCCCTTGGCGTGCGCGTGGTCGGCGATCGCGCGGATCTCGTCGACCGAGTACAACGTGCCGAGCTCCGTGGTCTGGGTGATGCTGACGGCCAGCGGCTGCGCCCGGTGCTCGTCGCCCCATCCCCAAGCCTGCCGGTCGATGAGCTCCGGGGTGAGCTTGCCGTCGGGGGTGTCGACGGTCAGCAGCTTGAGTCCGCCGATGCGCTCGGGTGCCCCGTTCTCGTCGGTGTTGATGTGCGCCGTGCCGGCCGCGACGACGGCTCCCCACCGGGGCAGCATGCTGGTGAGCGCCGTGACGTTCGCGCCGGTGCCGTTGAAGACGGGGAACACCTCGGTGCGCTCACCGAAGTGCCCGCGCATGACCTCGGTCAGCCGCGCGGTGTAGACGTCCGCGCCGTAGGCGACCTGGTGCCCGCCGTTGGCGTCGGCGATCGCGGCGAGCACCTCGGGATGGGTGCCGGCGTAGTTGTCGCTGGCGAAGCTGCGGGCGTGGACGTCATGGAGAGGCACGGGAGGAATTCTTCCACCCCGAAACTTCTCCCCAGCTGTGCACACACCTGTGGATGAATGACAGCGATGTCATTCACAAGGGTTGTTCACACCTGTGCACATGGCTGTGGATAATTACATGGCTGTGTTTCAGCAGGTCAGAAGGCAGATCGCCAGCCGAGCAACGGCCCGAGCACCGTGGCCACGTCGGTCAGGATCTGGACGTAGTCGGCGTGCTCGAACGTGAAGGGCAGGGCGAACGCGACCTCGTCCACGGCCTGGAACCCGGCGTGGGCGTGCAGGCGTTCGGCGATCTCGGCGGACGTGCCCACGAGGTCGGCGGCGAACATCATCCGGGCGGGACCCTGAGGCTCGAGCGTCCGAGCGAACCGCGACTCGGCGTACGCCTCGTACCTGGCCACCTGCTCGGGTGAGGCCGAGTCGGTGGGGATGACGACGAGTCCCTGCGAGACCCGGGCGTCCTGCCCGAGCGGGTGCAGCTCGCGGAAGCGGTCGATCTGGGCGCGCTGGATGCGGGCGAAGTCGTTGTCCTCCTCCGCGCGGATGACGCTGCTGGTCAGCAGGTTGAGCCCCTGGCCCGCGGCCCACTCCACGGACGCGAAGCCGGCACCGCCGTACCAGACTCGATCGGCCAGACCCGGCGAGTGCGGCTGGATGCGGCTGGAGAACGTCTCGATGCCCCGGACGCCCTCGAACGTGCTGACGGGTTCACCCCGCAGGTTGTGGAGCAGGCGCTCGACCCGGGTGTGGGTGAAGTCCTCGGCGTCCGCGGTGTCGGGATACAGGTGCGCCTTGATGTCGTCGAAGTGGATCGGCGGTCCGACGCTCACACCGGGATTGAGGCGTCCGCCGGACAGGACGTCGACCGTGCCGAGGTCCTCGGCCAGGCGGAACGGGTTCTCCAGACCGAGCGGCGTGACGGCCGTGCCGAGCTCGATGCGCCGGGTGCGCTGGGACGCGGCAGCGAGCACGGCGACCGGGGACGAGATGCCGTGCTGCAGGTGCCGGTGCCGCAACCAGGCGCTGTCGAAGCCGAGCTCCTCGCCCAGCTCGATGATCTGCAGGGTGCTCTCGTGACCCGGGCCGGGGTCGTCGGCGTCGAACAGTCCGATGGTCAGGAAGCCCAGCCGTGCGAGCGGGCGGTCAGAGGTGGTCACGCGTCACAGCCTATGGTTCCGTCCCGGAATCGCCGACGACACGATTCCGTAACGAGCGTGGATCATCCTGAGGTCGGCAGCCGCTGGAGGCCTGCCCCTCCCCCCGAGAAGGAACGATCACATGAGCGCTAATCCCGTACGCCTGCAGGCCATCACCGACGTCGAGGCGTACGTGCCGCCGGCCCCGAGCTTCAGTGCCGACGAGACACCGGGCGAGATCTTCGGCTCGAACGTCTTCAGCAAGGTCGTGATGCAGAAGCGTCTGCCGAAGTCGGTCTTCAAGTCCGTCATGGCGACGATCGAGAACTCGCAGATCCTCGACCCGCTGATCGCCGACTCGGTCGCGTCGGCCATGAAGGACTGGGCGCTCGAGAAGGGCGCGACCCACTACGCGCACGTCTTCTACCCGCTGACCGGCTTCACGGCCGAGAAGCACGACGGCTTCTTCGACCCGGTGGGCGACGGCACCGCACTCGCCGAGTTCGCCGGCAAGACCCTCGTCCAGGGCGAGCCCGACGCGTCGAGCTTCCCCAACGGCGGACTCCGCAACACGTTCGAGGCCCGCGGCTACACGGGCTGGGACGCCACCAGCCCGGCGTACATCCTGGAGAACCCGAACGGCAACACGCTGTGCATCCCGACGGTCTTCATCTCGATGACGGGCGAGGCGCTCGACCACAAGACGCCGCTGCTGCGCGCGCAGCAGGCCATGGCGATCCACGCCGAGCGCGTGCTGAAGCTGTTCGGGCACGACCCCGCCGCGGTCGTCTCGTACCTCGGCCCCGAGCAGGAGTACTTCCTGATCGACCGCCACTTCTTCGTCGCCCGCCCCGACCTGCTGAACTCGGGCCGGACGCTCTTCGGCGCCAAGCCGCCGAAGGGCCAGGAGTTCGACGACCACTACTTCGGTGCGATCCCCGAGCGGGTCCTCGGCTTCATGGCCGACACCGAGCGCGAGCTCTTCAAGCTGGGCATCCCGGCCAAGACCCGCCACAACGAGGTCGCCCCCGGCCAGTTCGAGATCGCCCCGATGTTCGAGGCCGCCAACGTCGGCGCCGACCACCAGCAGCTGCTGATGACGACCTTCAAGACGATCGCCCGCAAGCACGGCATGGAGTGCCTGTTCCACGAGAAGCCGTTCGAAGGCGTCAACGGCTCCGGCAAGCACGTCAACTTCTCGCTCGGCAACGCGACCGAGGGCAACCTGCTCCTGCCGGGTGACACCCCGCACGAGAACGCCCAGTTCCTCGTGTTCTGCGCCGCCGTCATCCGCGCCGTCCACCAGTACGGCGGACTGCTGCGGGCGTCGGTCGCATCGGCCAGCAACGACCACCGCCTGGGCGCCAACGAGGCCCCGCCGGCGATCATCTCGATCTTCCTCGGCGACCAGCTCGCCGGTGTCTTCGAGCAGCTCGCCAAAGGTCCGGCGACGTCGTCGAAGAGCCGCGGCACGATCCAGATCGGTGTCGACACACTTCCCGTCCTGCCGACCGATCCGGGCGACCGCAACCGCACCAGCCCGTTCGCGTTCACCGGCAACCGCTTCGAGTTCCGCGCGCCGGGCTCGATGCAGTCGGTCGCCGGCCCCATGACGACGATCAACGCCATCATGGCCGAGGCGCTCGATCACATCGCGACGAAGCTGGAGACGGCCGTCGAGATCGGCACCGAGTTCAACACCGCCGTCCAGGAGCTGCTGACCGAGCTCATCACCGAGCACGGCTCGGTCGTCTTCAACGGCAACGGCTACTCCGACGAGTGGCAGGTCGAGGCCGCCGAGCGTGGGCTGCCGAACCTGCGCACGACGCTCGATGCCCTGCCCGAGCTCATCACGCCCGCCGCGGTGCAGCTGTTCGGCCGCTACGGCATCTTCAACGAGTCCGAGGCACACAGCCGCTACGAGATCGGTCTGGAGCACTACACGCAGAGCATCCACGTCGAGGCCCTGTCGACGCTCGAGATCGGTCAGACGTCGATCCTGCCGGCCGGTGTCCGCTACCAGACGGAGCTCGCTGCGAACGTCGCGTCGCTGAAGGCGGCCGGCATCGAGGCCGACATGGACCTCCTCCAGGAGATCACGAAGGTCATCGGCGAGCTCCGCGTCGGCATCGGCGCGCTGCGCAACGCCCTCGCGGGCGAGCACGGCGACGACGCGATGGGCGAGGCGACGTACGCGCAGAAGTCCCTGCTCCCGGCGATGGCCGCCGTCCGCGCGGCAGCGGACGCACTCGAGGCCATCGTGGCCGACGACCTGTGGCCGCTGCCGACGTATCAGGAGATGCTCTACATCCTCTGATCCAGACCCCTCTGAGCAGGTGACCGGGACCTCCAGCCCGGTCACCTGCTCATTGGTCTGTGCTCAGCGGGTCCGGTGGCGCAGCTTCTGCACGAGCTGGGCCAGCACGGTGAGCAGGACCGCGCCGACGACGGCCGCGATGACGGCGGCCTGTGCGTCGGGGAAGATCGAGTCGCCGATCAGGCCGATCACGGTGTAGGTCAACGACCACAGGACGGTGGCCAGCACGGCGGCGCTGACGTAGCGCTGCCACGGGTAACCGCCGAGCGCCGCGGCGAGCAGCACCGGGATGCGTCCGCCGGGCACGAGCCGCGACACGAGCAGGGTGCGCAGCTCGTTGTTCTCGATGCGGGCGCGCAGCTGCTGCAGCGCCGCATGCGGATCGTCGGCCCGCAGCCAGCCGACCCGGTGGGCCAGTGGTTCGCCCGCCCACCGCAGCGCGCCGTACGTGATGATGTCGCCGACGTACGCACCGGCGGCTCCGACCGCGACGACGAGGATCAGCTCCCACGGGTGCTCGGCACGTGCCAGGACGGCAGCACCGCTCACCGCCGCGCCCGTCGGCACGACGGGGATGATCGACCCGAACGCGACGAACGCGAAGATCGCCAGCAGCGCGAGGGGTCCGAGTCCGTCGGTCATGCCACCCCCGCCTCGCGAACGTCACCGGCATGGCGGAGGTGGCACGACCTCTGCTCGAACAGTCGCTCCCGCTCGGTCATTCGTCGTCTCCGTGGATGAGGACCAGCCGCCGGCCGTGATCGGGCAGCAGGGCCGTGGCCGGGGACGCCTCCATGGCCGAGGCGAACCGCGGCCCGGGGGTCACGAACAGGCGGTGGTGGTTGGCGCGGTGGACGAGCTTGAGCCCGACGGGCCAGAACGTCCCGTGGTGCACCGGCAACGCGTACCCGGCACCCACGAGGTCGACCGCCAGGGCGGCGTCCTCCGGCCCGAGGTGCTCGTCGCCGAGGGTCGGCCCCCAGCCGCCGATCGGCACCAGTGCGAGATCGACCGGCTCGACGTCCGCCATGGCGGGGTCGCGGCCGGTGTCGCCGGGGTACCAGAACGAGCGCGTCCCGTCGTCGACACGGAACCCCAGGGCCGGGGCGCGCCGCCTCGACAGCGGGTTGCGGCGGGCGTCGTGCTGTGCGGCCAGCACCTCGACGGTCACGCCCGCGATCTC
>Ga0247734_1002094_pt1 | contig 13773 bp, 12 predicted proteins | sample UWRJL103311B2_FD_180933 | JGI IMG/M metagenome (GOLD analysis project Ga0247734, IMG submission 180933) | Plant litter microbial communities from Arlington Agricultural Research Station in Wisconsin, United States - UWRJ-L103-311B-2 | ecosystem: Environmental > Terrestrial > Plant litter >... | reverse complement strand
AATGCGGGGTCGTCGTAGTAGCGCAATTTTCTCGCCCGGATTGGCGGCTGCCCCGAGACGAGCACCAGTTCGTCGGCCGGGCTGAGCTGCATCACCTCGCCCGGCGTCAGGAGCGCGCGGGCGGTCTCTTGGCGGCTGACCATGACATGGGCAAGCCAGGGGGCGAGACGGTGCCCGGCATAGTTGCGCATCGCGCGCTGCTCGGTCGCTGTCCCGAGCGCATCCGAAATGCGCTTGGCAGTGCGCTCGTCGTTGCTCGCGAACGCGACGCGAACATGGCAGTTGTCGAGGATGGCGTTATGTTCGCCATAGGCCTTCTCGATCTGGTTCAGGCTCTGCGCGATCAGGAAAGCGCGCACCCCGTAGCCGGCAAGGAAGGCGAGACTGGTCTCGAAGAAGTCCAGGCGGCCCAGCGCTGGGAATTCGTCGAGCATGAGCAGCAGGCGGTGGCGATGCGCGTCGCCGGGAATCGTGGGCGTCGTCGCCTGGAGCCGTTCGGTGAGCCGCCGGCCGATCTGGTTGAGGATCAGGCGAATGAGCGGCTTGGTGCGGCTGATGTCCGAGGGCGGCACGACGAGGTACAGTGACACCGGATGTGCCGCCTCGACGAGATCAATGATCCGCCAATCCGACCGCGCGGTGACGGCGGCAATGGTCGGATCGCGATAAAGCCCCAGGAACGACATCGCCGTCGACAGCACGCCGGAACGTTCGTTCTCGCTCTTGTTGAGCAGTTCGCGCGCGGCCGAGGCGACCACCGGATGTACCAGAGGCGTCTCGCTGGTGCCCAGGTGGTTGGTCGTCATCATCCGGCGTAGCGTGGCGGCGAACGAGCGCTGAGGGTCCGACAGGAAGGTGGCGACCCGGGCGAGCGTCTTTTCTTCTTCGGCGTAGAGGACGTGGAGGATCGCGCCGACCAGCAGCGAATGGCTGGTCTTTTCCCAGTGGCTGCGCCGTTCCAGCGCGCCTTCGGGATCGACGAGGATGTCGGCGATGTTCTGGACGTCGCGCACCTCCCCGGTGCCGCGGCGCACTTCGAGCAGGGGATTGTAGCACGCGGACCGGGCATCGGTCGGGTTGAACAGCAGGCAATGCGAGAAGCGCGCACGCCAGCCGGCAGTCAGTTGCCAGTTCTCGCCCTTGATGTCGTGGACGACTGCGGAACCGGTCCAGGAGAGAAGGGTGGGGACGACAAGGCCAACGCCCTTGCCAGAACGCGTCGGCGCGAAGGCCATGACGTGCTCGGGTCCGTTGTGGCGCAGGTAGCGGCTGCCGATCCGGCCCAGCGCAACGCCGTCATTTCCGAACAATCCGGCAGTCGCTACGTCCTTGCTCGTCGCCCAGCGGGCCGAACCGTAGGTGGTGACCGTGCCTGACTGGCGGGCGCGCCAGACCGAGCCAAAGATCGCCGCACCGCAGCCGAGGAAACCGCCGGCCGCGGCGATCGCACCCGCTTCATCGAACACGACTGGCGCATAGGCATCGAACGAGAACCACCATGGGAAGATCGACCACGGATGGTAAACCCGGGCGCCGAGCAGATCGAACCACGGTGGCCCGAGTTCGGGCTGGTAAGCCAGCGAGGCGGCGGCCCATTGTGTCGCCGTCCAGATGCTCGCGAAGATTATCGCGAGCACGACGACGAGTTGTCCTATGAGCAGCTTGGTCGGGGTCATGAGAGCCTCCGCCCGCGCTCAATCCAGCGACTGCGGGCATGGGCGCAGATTCACACAAGCGGTGATTCGCCGAGAGGTGCTCCCTGGTATCCCGAGATATCTTTCCGAGGTCGCTCGGGCACCTGCCCGTGCCAGATCGCTCCTGCGCGAAAGAATGGATTAAGCGTCCGAAACGAAGGCTCCGTTGCGCGTGGTCCGCAGGTGCCCGTGGCACAAGGGTCCCTTCCGGACAAAGCGAAGAGACGTATTGTACGGTCGAAATCGACCCGTGATTGTCTTGGGCAGGAGGCGGTGCAATTAGGCCGCTCTTCAGCTGTCGGTGAGCGCGGCGGACCGGAATTTGTAGCTTGCTCGCCCCCCGCTCCGTTCACCAGAACGACAAAACCGCGATGGCCGCCGTCTCGATGCCCTACGCAACTTGCAGCGCGCGCGCGATAGACGCCGAAGAGCGGCAGGACGCGACGCTAGACTGGGTATTCACATGTCATTGTCCTCTGTGGACTGTCCCCCGGCCTAGTATCGGAAGGCGAACGATCGACGGCGACGGTTGGACCCCGGCGAGCGTCATTGCATCGCCCATCCGTGGCTCACGACGATCGACTGACCCGTAAGGGCATTAGTCGGAAACGCGGCGAGGAAGACGGCGGTCCGGGCGACGTCATCGACAGTCGTGAATTCACCGTCGACCGTGTCCTTCAGCATCACCGTCCGGATGACATCATCCTCGCTGATGCCGAGCGCCTTGGCCTGTTCGGGAAGCTGCTTGTCGACAAGCGGCGTACGGACGAAGCCCGGGCAGATCACGTTGGACCGAACCCCATGCGCGGCGCCCTCTTTCGCGACGACCTTGGACAGGCCGATCAAGCCATGCTTTGCGGTCACATAGGGCGCCTTGAGGACGGAGGCTTCCTTGGAATGGACTGATCCCATGTAGATCACCGATCCGCCGGTGCCCTGTCCATACATGTGCTTGAGACAAGCCCGTGTCGTCAGGAACGCGCCGTCGAGATGGATCGCAATCAGTTTCTTCCAATCGGAGAATTTGAAAGTCTCGAGCGGGGCGACGATCTGGATGCCCGCGTTCGATATAAGTACGTCGATCGATCCGAAATGCTTGGCGACCGCTTCGATCCCGGCATCGACTTCGGCTTCGTTCGTCACGTCCATCGCGACGCCGAGCGCACGCTGGCCGGTCGGATCAAACTCGGCTGCGGTAGCGTTAGCAGCTGCCAAGTTGAGATCGGCGATCGCTACCTTGGCGCCTTCGGCCAGAAAGGCGCGCGCAATATCCTTGCCGATACCGCTTGCCGCGCCGGTAATGACCGCGACTTTGTCTTGAAGGCTCATATGGGTGTCCCTTCGCTAAAGACCTGGGTTGGGCTGCTCGCCGGCTGACGTGATGAAATCATAGACCCGCATTCCGACTGCCGCGGGCGGCCGGGCGAGGACTTCGGGGTGTGCGAGCGTGTCGCGGGCGTTTTCGTAACCGGTGCGCCAGTGATCGCGCATCGTCTGCCGAGAGAACTCGTAATCCTTGGATTCGCCCTCGTAGGTTGGCGAACGGTAGATCAGTTCGACGATATTATAGACGGCAGGGTCGGACGCCGCCGCTAACAGGACCGCTTCTGGCGTCCGGCGCGATTCCGCCGGCAAGTGCTGCAGCAATTCGTGGCACGCCGTCCTCAGCTTTTGGCGTTCTTCGAACTGCGCTGTGGCGGCCCGGGTCCGGCTTGAATATTGGATCTCTTTCATCCGCACTGCGACACTTTGTAGATCGCGCGGTATCTCCCCGGAGGCACTCCACAGATCGACCTGAAAAATCAACATGTCGAGGTTCGAACGTGCCGAGAGCACCCAGTCCAGCGGGGTATTCGACACCATGCCGCCATCCCAATAATGCTCGCCGTCGATCTCGACCGGCGGAAACGCTGGCGGAAGGGCGCCGCTCGCCATGATATGTTCGGGGCGAATGTTCGTGGTCTCATTGTCGAAATAGGCGAAGTTGCCGGAAGCGACGTTAACGGCACCGACGCTGAAGCGCATGTCACGGGAATTGATCCGGTCGAAATCTACAAGGCGCTCAAGCGTGCCGCGAAGCTCTTCGATGCCGTACCAGCTGATCGCTTCGACACTTCCGGCGGGCTGGAAAAGCGGCGCGAGGAAGCGCGGTCGGAAAAACCCGGCGGCGCCGCCGACCATCACGGTTCCCGCGGCAAATTGGTTCGCGAGAGTCCTGAACAAGCCTCCGTCGCTGAATGGTGAGAAGACTGACGGCCACTCCATCGCCCCGCCGCTCACCAATTCCCAGAAGGCGCGGAGCTTCGCGACCCGCTCGGCGGGCGGGTTGCCTGCGATGATCGCGCTGTTGATTGCGCCGATCGAGATGCCGGCGACCCACGTCGGATCAACCCCGCGTTCGGCAAGCGCCTCGTAGACGCCAGCCTGATAGGCCCCGAGCGCGCCGCCGCCCTGAAGGAGCAGGGCGACGCTCTTGAACGGCGTGTTGTTGCGCCGCTCCCGCTCGGGCGCAGCCCATCCGGGCGGCCTTTTACTCACGCTCGGGAGCCGGGATATTGAAGCCGTTCAGCGTCGTGGAGACGAGGCTGTATAGGCCCACGAGGTAGATCAACTCGTTCGTGCCGTGCTGGCCGAACGCCGTGATGGCGAGCCTGTAGATCGGCTCGGGGAGCGTGCCACCACGCACCAGCGCGAACGCAAGATCGAATGCGATGCTCTCGTCCGCTGCAAGATCGACCGGCTTGAGACCTGCGACCATGGTGGCCAGGCGCTCAGCAGTCATGCCCTCGCGTTCTGCGACGGCGATATGCGCGTAGATCTCGTAGGCTGCATCGTACTGCGCGCCCACGACGAGGATCACGATCTGGCGGACGTTGTCCAAAAGGCTCGCTTCCGCAGTCATGGCAAGCGTGAGATCCCAGATCGCCTTGCCAATGCGGGGTTCGTGAAGCCAGGGGTTCCAGGGCCCCATCAACGCGCCGTCTTCGCGCTCGACCTTGAAGGCGTTGAAGTTCTTGGTGATGCCCGCGCGCATGTCGTCGTAAAGCGACTTCTGTTCAGCGGTAAGGTCGGCCGGTGGGATAAGGGGCAAACGCATCGCATCTCCTTGCCGAACGATAAGCGGGTGCGCTTGCGTTCGTGGTTTTTGGAGATAGCCGCGCGAGGTAGCCGTGGACTGCCGCCCATAGGTATTGTCGATCTACATCATGGTGTAGTTGATCTTTGGACGCCGTGTCCGGAAACCGGACCTGGGCAGTGAACCGCCCGTGCGAATGCTGCGCCACCCAAGGCGGCGCCCCGATCAGCGATCTTCGTTCGTACCGCTTCCATCGTGCCAGGAGTGAGATCCAGACGATGACGTCAGAGCCGCTCTGCGAAAGCCAATTTCCCTTTGCTTGCGTTGGCGATCGGTGCGTTCGGGATCGGTGTGACCGAGTTCACGCCGATGGGGATGCTGCCGCTGATCGCAAACGATCTCGACGTATCGATCCCGGCGGCAGAGCTTTTGGTCAGCTTGATAGGGCTGATAGGGGTCTTCACAGTGGGCAACCTGATGTCCGCGATCGCGGGCACCTATGCTATCCTGATGGCGCCCCGGGTCATCACGTCCTTCAATCACGGCGCATTTTTCGGTGTCGGAGCCGTTGTCGCCGCAGGTGTCATGCCACCCAAGAAGCGTTCGGCGGCGGTCGCCACGATGTTCTCCGGTGTAGCGATCGCAACGATCGGTGGCGTACCGCTGGCCGCGTGGGTTGGCCAGGTATACGGCTGGCGATCCGCGTTCTGGGGCATTGCCGCCATCGGGGGGTAGCCATGGTGTTCTTGAGGCTGGCGCTACCGCCGCTTTCCGCCGAAGGTTCGTCGAACGTCCGATCCGAACTCCGCGTCGTGTACAAGGATCGGTTCTGGCGGCTTTGGGGCTGACCGTGATTGGTGCTAGCGCGATGTTCACGGTCTTTACTTATATCGTCCCCATCCTCACGACGCAGGCGGGCGCGAGCGCGCCCGTGGTGACGGTACTGCTTGTGCTTTATGGGGTGGGACTCACCATCGGTAATTGGGCAGGCGGACGATTTGGCGATCGTTCGGTCGATGGGACGCTTGTCGCGGCACTCCTCGGCATGATGGTGCTACTGGCCAGTTTATCGATCGGGATGCGCTGGGTCGCACCGGCCGCCGTGCTGATCTTCCTTTGGGGAGTGACGAGCTTTGCGGTCATGTCGCCACTTCAGATGCGCGTGATGGAGAAGGCGCCGGCAGCGCCTAATCTCACCTCCGCACTTAACATTGGTGCCTTCAATCTAGGAAACGCGCTTGGGGCTGCCATCGGTGGCGGCGTTATCAGCGCAGGTCTGGGATATCCGGCTGTCTCGATCGCTGGCGCCGGCATGGCGGGCGCCGGCCTCGTGATGCTGCTGGTGCTTCGGCAGCGCGCGCATGCAGACTACGGCCGCCGCATGATCTTGTGCGCACCGGATCAGACTGTTCAGGCCCATGCGATGCTCAAGATGCTGAGCGGCGTTGAGCCGAGCCGTCGATGGGCCGAGCGCGCTGCAGTCATGCTTGCGAGCCGACGCAAGCCCATTTCTTCCAATGAAGCCTTATGCCTATACTGCTCAGTGATTTGACTTCGGGACGCGAGATCTCGGCACTGCCCCGAACTAGGATCCGATATTGATCATGCAATCGCACAGGTGCGCCCCTAATCCCACGCACCAAGTCGCATCTATGGAGGGCCCCGCGTGAAAGCCGCATTCTACGAACGACAAGGCGATGCGTCGGACGTCCTGACCGTAGGGGACGTACCCACGCCCGATCCTGCACCTGGCGAGGTCAGGGTCAGGATTTATGTCTCTGGTCTCAACCCTACTGATACGAAAGCACGATCTGGCTTTTCGGGGCCGATGGCTTTTCCAAAGATCGTTCCGCACCAGGATGGAGCCGGCGTGATTGACGCGGTCGGAGACGGTGTATCTGTGAGCCGGATCGGAGAACGGGTCTGGATCTACGAAGCGCAGTATCGCCGCGCTACAGGAACGGCCGCCGAGTTCGTCGTTGTGCCGGAGGCCAATGCAGTCTCCTTGCCGGACCATGTTTCCTTCGAGACTGGTGCGAGCCTCGGTATTGCAGCCCTTACGGCACACCGTTGTCTGTTCGCGGACGGAGACATCAAGGGCAGGCGCGTACTGGTGCATGGAGGCGCTGGTGCTGTCGGCACCGCCGCGATTTTGCTCGCGAAATGGGCGGGCGCTTGGGTTGTCGCCACCATCACGCGCGAGGTCCAGCGCGATATCGCGTTCGCTGCTGGCGCAGACTTGGTCCTCAATATTCGCGAAGATGACGTCGCAGGCGCATTGAAGGATGCGACCCATGATCAGGGAGTGGACCGGATCGTCGAGGTGAATGTGTCTGCCAATCTGGCGCTCGATCTCGCCGTCCTGGCGCCGAGCGGCGTAATCAGCGCCTATGCGACGCAAAAGGCTTCGGACGTGCTGGAACTGCCAATCTTGAAGGCGATGGTCGCTGGCGCGGTGTTCCGCTTCGTCTTCGTCTATACGGTGCCAGCGGACGCGAAGCGCGCGGCGGTGGATGCCGTGGCGGCCTGTATCGCGTCGGGTGTTTACCGCCCGCACGTCGGTCTGGAAGTGCCGCTGGACGAGATCGCAAAAGCTCATCAGGTACAGGACGATGGGTCCGTCATCGGCAAGATCCTGGTGAAAGTCGCCGATGAGCCGCGCGGAGCCTGATGCGTTGGATCGCCTTTTACGCGATGATTACGGCTCGATCTCGTCCAGATGTCCGAACACGCCAAAGTCGAGCTCCGTATCGCGGGTCTGAAAGCCGCGTTGCATCGCAAGCTTCATGCGCCGACCGACTTCGGGATTGGTGACGGCATCGCCAAACAGATCCGAATCGATCCGGAAGTCCGCTTCCGACGCCAAGGCAATTGCGTTGACGCGGGCTTTGATGGCAGTCGTGGCGAACGGCGGGAACGAGGCAATTCGTTGGGCGATCTGGGTCGTGAAACCTTCCAGTTCGGCGGCCGGTATCGCGCGATTGACCCACCCGTAGCGCTCGGCGAGGTCGGCATCATAATCGGCTGCGGTGAAAAGCGCTTCGAGGGCGCGGCCCCTACCCATCAAGCGTACCAGATGCTGGATGCCGCCTGCGCCGGGGGTCAAACCAAAGGCAGATTCGAACTGGGAGAAGATCGCCGTTTCCCGTGCGGCAAAGCGCATATCGCACGCGAGCGCGAACTCGCTGCCGATCGCCCGCGCACGGCCTTCAATCTGAGCGATGGTCACGACCTTGGTTTCGCTCAGCCGACGAAACAACATGCCGACCGATGCTTCACCCGTTAGGCGGCCTGCTTCCTCGCGGTATGCAGCGATCTTGGTGACATCGACGTGCGAGATGAAGAAGTCCGGGTTCGCGCTCTTGAAGACGGCTACGTGGATGTCTTCATTTTGATCAAATTCGAGGATGAGATCGACCAAATCTCGGACCAGCTTGGGCCCCATCAGGTTGATCGGTGGCGCATCGATCGAGACGTGAAGCACCGAGCCCTCAACGCGTGTCTTCAAGGTTTCAAAACTGGCGATCACTTCATTCTCCTTGCATTTCGGCCAAGCCATCAGGGGCAGGGTGGTCCCGTCGCGCTATTCGGCCGTTCGCCAAAGATCACTCGCGAGTGAATTTGGGAACGGAACGGAGGTCTTGTCAGGCCACACCTTGGTATAGCCGACAGCCAGTCTCGCCGCGGATTGCGCCGACCTCGATTGGAAAATCGACCAATATGTGGGCGTCGGCTACTGCCAGCTAATCATCGAATTGGTGCCGGAGAGATCAGCCATTCCTGGCATGGGACGAACGGCCGCGCCTTGTCGATACCTGACGGTGGCCAGCCGCGTAGCGATTAGTTTGGGCGGCGATGTGCGCAATCGGCTTTATCGTTCAAGATGCGCCAAGCCGTGTCGGATCAGGCGGCACTGCCTACGGTGTCCGCCTGGCCCCGCCACGCTATACCAAGGTCTAGCTGCGCTACATGCCCGTGCGGTAGTTTCAAGCATAGTTTGACGGAATGACAGCTCGACTAAATTCGAGGTGGATCATGACCGTTTCCAGCCAATACAGTGCGAGCGTTCGCCCGGCTAAGCTTGGCCCGGATATTAACGCGCGTCTCGTCATCCCATCCGTTTTCCTGACGGGACTTCTGATTCTCTTGCTCGTCCGCAGTATGATGGTTCCGCACGCTGTTCACTTGTTTGCCGCAAAGGAACTCGCGCTTCTAGGCGTGACACTGCTTTCCGCCGCCGTTGTCACCGCCTGCATTGCCTGGCGTGCGCGCCACCTAACCCGAGCGAAGGTAATGTTCCGCGCCCTCGCTGGCCTGCGCGCGCCGGCGCTTGCGATGGCGACACAAATGCTACCGGTCGCGCCCGAGGACATCGTCCTGATAGGATTGGCAATGCAGGTCTGGTTCCGAGATGCCCGAAACCCCGCTGGACGTTCGCGGCATGCATGGCGCGGCGGTGCGGCCATGCTCGCCGCTATGACTGCGCTGCCGATCGTCACTCAGCCGCAGCGTCTCGCTGCCGGGTTGGCATTGGCCGAACAGGTCGAGTCGCGCGCAGGCTGGGATCATCAACCGCTGAACGCCGCCGGTTCGCAGGAAGGATAAGATCATGGTCAGTACCCCGCATAGCGCATTGCAGACCGTCGCGAGGCGGCTCGCCGTCTACATTGAACCAAGCGAGATCGAGACGGTCGGATTCGGCCCCCTTGAATGGCTGGTCAGCGCAACTGCCCGACAGGAGAACCTGACATCGATTCTCCGGCCAAGTCGCCTCGCCGTCGCGCTCAGGCCGCTGCTTGGCTCCGCGTTGAAGGAGTCGCTCGCGGACTCCAACCTCGAAACCCTTCGGCATGCTGCTATCTTGGCCTGGCATCGGGAGCAGCAGACAGAAGAGGATCTCGCCCGCTTTACAGCCGCCGGCTACGGCCCTGCGCATCGCCGGCTGTTGCATGCCAGCGTCGCGCGGGATCCGGGCTTCGTGCGCTCCAGCCTTGTCAACGCTTCGGCGACAAGCGGCCCGTCGCCCTTCCCCCCCAGCGTAGACCTGCACTGAGCGCCTCGGCCGAACCACGGCGGGGGACGGGCGCCCGCGCATTTCCCCGAGGTAACTCCTCAAAGGCCAGTTTCATGTCCAAAGACACAGCTCCCATAGTTGTTGAACGCGTTCCCAAGCGCATCGCGATCGTCGATGATGACCGTTCCGTGCGAAGCGCGATGAACAGCCTTGTCCAGTCACTGGGGTACGCTGGGCAGGCCTTCAGTGGCGGCCGCGCTCTATTGACGGTTGGCGTACAAAATTTCGATCTGATTCTCTCCGACCTGCAGATGCCCCAGATGAGCGGCCTTGAATTGCTCGCCGAGGTCCGGGATGTTGCGCCTCAGCTTCCGTTTCTGATGATGACAGCCGACCCCGAAGTGCACGTGCGCCGCCGGGCATTGGCGCTTGGTGTGCAGGCCTTCTTGGAGAAACCCTGCAACATCGAAACGCTGGTCCATCTAATCGAGGAGGCCATAGGGCTTCCGGAGGAGTGGATATGAACGCGGCCACAGATCTGCGTACAACGAAAGCGCGGCGGCGTGCGGCACGCTGGCAGGACGGCCGGCACCAGCGCGAGGAGGGGCCCTTTCGCCGTATTCGCGGGATTGCGACGGCGTTTGTCGCGCTCACAATCTTCGCGCTCGACACGCTTACGCCGATATCGAGCGCGATCGCGGTGCTTTATGTGCTGGTCCTGGTCGCCGTCAGCGACCGAATGTCCCGTGCGGAGCTATGGTGGCTTTGCAGCGGATGTGCGACACTTACGCTCGCAAGCTTCTTCATCGACCACACGCTTACCGGCGACCTTGCAGCGACCTTGCGCCTCGCTATCAGCGTGGTGGCGATCGTGACAACCACCTGCTTGCTGGAGCGCAATCTGGAGGCGCGCCAACGCTATCAGGCGCAGGCCTTGTTGCTCGATACGACGACCGATGCGATCGTGCTGCGAGATATGGCCGGCCGCGTGCTGCTGTGGAACCGCGGTGCCGAGCGCCTCTATGGGCGCGGTCGAGATTCGATGATGGGTGTTGTCCATCACGACCTGCTCGGCAGCGGCTTCGCGGTGCCTTTCACGATGATCGAGCAGGCTTTGGAACAGAATTCGGCGTGGGACGGCGAGATACAACAGAGCGGATCGGACGGCGAAGTGCTGACCGTAGCCAGCCGCTGGACGTTGCAGTGCGATCCCCAGGGCATGCCATGGGCCGTGCTCGAAACCAGTACGGATGTCACGGCCAAGAAGGCCGTCGAACAGGCTCTCAACCAAAGCGAGAAGCGATATCGCAGCATCTTCGAGACACTTGCGGTCGCTGTTCTGGAGTATGATTTCAGCGCGGTTGGGGCCGTACTTGCCGACGGCCGGCGTGGCGCGTTGCCGGACGTGGCACGGCACCTCGCGCCCGATGCCGAGTTGCTTGCAGAGGTACGTCGGCATATCTGTGTCGTGAACGCCAACCCGACCGCGCTCGCGTTGATGGGACTGGCGTGCCGCGAACATTTTCTAGAGTCCTATTGCGATTTCCTGCCCTTCGACGACGAGACCCTGCGGTCCTGCCTCGGGGCGCTCGAAACAGGCGGGACGGTCTTCGAGCATGAAACGAGCACAAGCGGTCCCGAGGGCGTCGCGCTGACCCTGAATATCGCACTGCATTTTCCACCGGCTGGCGAGCCGTTGGACCGTGTCCAATGCAGTATGGTCGATCTCACCGAGCACAGACGAATGGCTGATGATCTTGCGCGCACGCGCTCGGACTTGGAGCATGCGATGCGTGTAACAACGATCGGGGAGGTGTCCGCGACGATTGCCCATGAGGTGAATCAACCGCTGGCCGCCATCTTGACCTATGCAGAGGCAGCGCAACGATGGCTCGGGCGCGGTCCGGAACATCGCTCAAAGGCTGTGGCCGCGCTGCAGGAGGTCGCGAATGCCGCAGGCCATGCCGGAGATATCGTCCGCGGCGTGCGCCGCCTGCTCAGCAGATCGTCGCGCGAGGATCTGCCGATCCCTATCGACGATATGATATCAGACGCCATACGGCTGGTCCGGCGAGAGATTCTCGAAAGTCGCGTGAACCCGACGCTGGATCTCGCGGCTATGGACGCGATCGTCTTTGGCGATCGTCTGCTCTTACAGCAGTCGATCATCAATCTCGTCATCAACGCGCTTCAGGCCATGCAGGGGACTCCGGACCCAAGAGAGTTCCGGCTCTCAAGCCGCGTCGAGGATCGGCAGGTTCTGATCACCGTCGGCGACACTGGCCCTGGCTTCTCGGACGATATCATCGAGGAAGCCATGAATGCCTTCGCCAGTACGCGACATGGCGGCATGGGGCTGGGATTGGCGATCTGCCGTTCTGCTGTAGAGGCGCACGGCGGCAAGGTCCGCATCATGAACGGCGCTAAAGGCGGAGCAATCGTCATCTTGGAACTGCCGACCGCAGCATGAGCTGAGCCTTTGGCAGTCGCGGCCGTTCTAGGCGTTCAAGGACGGCCAGAAGCTTTGAGTGCCGCTGCCATCCTCACGAGATCGGGTACGGTTCGTACTCCCATCTTGCGCATCATGGTTCCCCGGTGAAGTTTGACGGTCACTTCGCTCAAATTGAGGTCACCGGCGATCTGCTTGTTGAGGCGTCCGGCTACGACGTGCGACATCACTTCGCGCTCTCGTGGGGTCAGCGCGGCATAGCGTCTTTGGGTGTCGCCGGATTCGCGGTCCCTGGCTTGCCGGTCGCGATCGCGCCCGAGCGCCGTCGACACTGCCTCGAGTATATCGAGCTCCCGGAAGGGCTTCACGAGAAAGTCGATCGCGCCCGATTTCATCGCGCGCACGCCCATCGGAATGTCCCCGTGACCTGTCACGAAAATGATCGGGACCTGCTCGCCCCGGTCGAGCAAGCGCTGTTGAAGATCGAAGCCGCTGATGCCGGGCATTCGCATATCGAGCACGAGGCATCGCACGCCGTCGGGCAGCCCGGCTTCGAGCAATGCAAGCGGCGATCCATAGGCTCGGGTCTGATAGCCAACCGAACTGAAGAGGCTTTCCATTGCCGATCGAACCAAAAGGTCGTCGTCCAGAACGATTACCGTTTCGTCGATCGCCGCTTCTTTGAGCGCCAGATTCGCGGTCATCGACGGCCTCGCTTCTCGGAGAAAACGGAGATTCCGTATGCCTGCGGCGCAGCAGAAACTGATCCACGCTGAGCGCGCGGGCGCGGCATATCACGCAAGCGCCATCACCCGACCCACAGGCGGGCGTGCTTGGTCGAGAGGCATCTGGAAAGAGAAGCGCGTCGCGCTGTCGTTCGATCGCGCTTGGATACTACCGCCGTGCTGCGCCGCGATCTGTGACGCTATGAACAGACCAAGGCCGAGACCCGCGCCATCCGCCTTTTCGCTTGCCCGAACAAATGGCTGAAATAGACGCTCGAGTGTATGAGAGGGTATAGGAACCCCTTCGTTGGATACGCTGAGCTCAAGCAACCTATCCACGATCTTGCCTTGCACAACGACGGGGCGGTCTTCCGCGCCGTGAGTCAAGGCGTTGCTGAGAAGATTGCTTAGCAACTGGCCGATCCGAGTCGGATCGCAGCGCACCGGCGCGTCCAAGGAGACGTCCAGCACGATGGAACGCTCGCTGTGAGTATTGCCGAGTTCGGCTGCGATCTGCCGCACGATTGGCTCGATCCATACGTTCGCTTCTAGTGAGATAGGGACGCCCTCGCCAAGCCTGCCTCGAGCAAAATCCATGACATCGTCGATCAATCCCGACATACGGGTGACGCTCTGTTCGATCAGGGTCACCATTTCCATCGCGCGCTCGGGTTGGCGGCGGAGAACCCAGCCCCCGGTGCGGATCGACGCAAGCGGGTTGCGCAAATCGTGGCCCAGAACAGCGATGAACTGCTCGCGAAGCTCGGCGATCTGGCGTTCGAGCAGTAGCTCACGGCGGGATGTTTCCAGTTCGA
>Ga0247734_1002093_pt1 | contig 13774 bp, 7 predicted proteins | sample UWRJL103311B2_FD_180933 | JGI IMG/M metagenome (GOLD analysis project Ga0247734, IMG submission 180933) | Plant litter microbial communities from Arlington Agricultural Research Station in Wisconsin, United States - UWRJ-L103-311B-2 | ecosystem: Environmental > Terrestrial > Plant litter >... | reverse complement strand
ACAAGTATAAAACTTTGGACAAAGCTTTAAAAAATAAAGAAATATTAGTAAAATCTTTGAAATATTAATAATATATAAATAAAAAAGTCACATATTTAACATCAAACTCCAGTTTTACGCCAAACTCCAAAATATAAGTTATTAGATATTAATACTTTTAGTTTATTTAATTAAATATATATAATAATAAGTATAAAACTTTGGACAAAGCTTTAAGAAATAAAGAAATATTAGTAAAATCTTTGAAATATTAATAATATATAAATAAAAAAGTCACGTGTTTAACATTAAACTCCAGTTTTACGCCAAACTCCAGGATATAAGTTATTAGGAATTTGATTGAAGGTTCCAAACCCTAACACGAATCCCGCCCTTCTATTGAAGAGAAAAGGGACCCCGGGACCCCAGGACCTAGCCTTGGCACAAAGGGTTCTATATAAGTAGAATAGTTTCATTAGATAGGAGCTTCGTGCTCAAAACCTTATAGTTAGCAATATAGATTGTTTACTTAGTAACAACTTCAATTCTATTTGAAGACCCTGAATTCTAGTTAACTACTTCTCCCTCAATACCAACTCGACAACCCTTTAGCCCTACTAGGTAGGATATTAGGATCGTTACAACAATGGGGGCGGTGACTCCAGGGAGAGGCTGAAAATGAATGGTGGTAGAAGGGTCAAATAATTATTTAATATCAGCTCCTCCCAAAGGAGAGGGAACAGAGTTATATACAGCTACATAACAGCTTACCCGCCACTAGTCTTTAGCCCTTGTAGCTTGTGACTAGCCAAGCTTAGGCCGTATAACCAATCGTTGCCAAGAAATGGCCTAAAGGGGATTAGCGAATATATTCTCTAACTTCGCCACTACCCCGCTACTTCCCCCACCGCTGTTTCTCTCTCGTTATTCAGTGTGACAACTATTGTGTAACAGGTCGCAATAATCAAGCGGGAACCACTAAAGAGTATTACAATGACGCAGAGTATCTACGTTTATAAGAAATTTGTAGAACCTACAAAGGAAATTAGACTAGTTACCATCCTTCCGGGGCAAGGCGACGAGCATATCAGGCTCAGAATTACCCATGTTATTTTGGAGAGATCTCCACGCCCACAAAAAAACGACCAGCATTTGAAACATGCTCAAAAAGGTCTTCCAAACAGCTGGGAAGCATCTGAAGCTCTTGAAGGACGAATTCTGTACATCCATAAAGAGGGAACTGGAACCACTACTTCATGGCTGCATCCAGATGCCACCTTTGCTCCTATAGTAGATGTCAATGAGACAGGTCAAGACTTAGTTCCGGATCGAGTTGTTGATTATGAAGCTCTCTCATATATCTGGGGGGCAGAAGATAGCCCGCTCGAAGTTCTGATTGACCTTGCTTCCAATGGTTCCAATGACGATGCAGCGGAAATACTGATTGTGGTCTCAACAAACCCTTTGCGATACGCTTCACTTTCGGTGGGACAGAATCTTAAGGGTTCGTTACGACACCTGAGATCTAAGGATACGAATAGGGTGCTCTGGATTGATGCTATATGCATCAATCAAGCAGATGTTATAGAGAGAAATGTCCAAGTGTCTCGCATGGGAGATATATTCAAGATGGCAGAGCGTGTTATTGTCTGGGTAGGACCGTCAACAGAGGACAGTCGGCTTGCAATACAAACCCTTGATTATCTCGGTAGACAAGTAGTATCGACAACTGATCGGCGTCGTGCACCTGCTCCTGGTACTATAGAAAAGACATGGTTCGACTCTTCGGTACAGCTTCCATTCGATGACAGCACTTGGAAGGCTATCAGTAATCTGCTTCAACGCTCATGGTTCGAACGACTCTGGGTTGTTCAAGAGGCACACCTGGCTCGCAGGGGTTTGTTCTTATGCGGTGAGGATGAGCTTGACTGGATCACCTTCCGCTACGCTATTCTCGCTCTATGGTATAACAAAGCGGCATCGTGGAGCTTGCCACCGGTGATGAGGTTAATAGGGAACCTAGTGGAACTACTTCCTGAAAAACACCCTATCTCTGATGTGTTCTACCAAGTGTATAGTAGATCTTGTACCGACTCTCGGGACCGAGTATATGGTCTTTATGGCCTGTTCCCGCGAAGTTTTCAAGAATTGATAAATCCGAATTATTCTTCACCAGTTGGCCAAGTTTATAAAGATACCACTATAGCTCATATCAAGTATTCCAAACGTCTTGAATTATTACGTCTTTGCCATATGGAAAACTCCCATTCAGGTATCGGCCCTTCCTGGGTTCCGGACTTCTCTTCAAAGTTAAAAATCTCACGAAGAATGGACTGGCAGTTCGCAGCTGGATATTCTCGTTCCGAGGTATTTTTCACAATGCCACATATATTAAATGCTACAGGTATTTATTGTGCAACTGTTACGCATATCCATGACCCTCTACCAGCCGATGCAAATGTACTCGAAAGTCTGCAGTTGGTACGGGGATGGGAGCCAGAGAATATGGATTCGGAAAAATATGTCACTGGAGGCAGTGTACGTCATGCACATGCTAGGACGCTCACTGGAAATGCTTTGAATGACAGGTTTCCAAATCGTGACTATGCCGGTTCTTTTGAAGAATGGTCAACCCAAGACTCACCGACAGCTCTTTTCGGGGCAAACGCAAAAGCTCCTCTTTCAGGTGACTCCAAGCCAACACCTATGGAGAAATTAGCTCTCTCCTTGTTACCAGGCCGCGCATGGGTAACAACATCGGAAGGATATTTTGGCTTGGCACCACTTGTTGCGTCTAGAGGTAAAATATTATATGAAATCTGTTAAATTAAGCTGATAATATTCTTCCTAGGTGACATTATCGCCGTCTTCCTTGGTTGTGAAGCACCAATTCTCATCCGCCCACAACCCAACGATACATTCCAAGTCCTTGGCGAATGCCTGATTTATGGTCTTAACGATGCCAACGCCTTTCTAGGACCCCTTCCCTTGCCTTGGGTGGCTCATGTCTCTAATGACTTAACAGGTCTCTTCACTATCCTAAAATTCTACAACGCCGAAACACAAACGACATTTGCTGAAGATCCCAGACTTGGTCCATTATCAGAAAAGTGGGAGGTTGTTGATCGGGAGGATAGGATCTCAGAAGATCCACGCATTTTTAAGTGTTTCAAGAATAAACAGACGGGAGAGATTGTTAAGTCGGACCCGAGGATGGAGCCTGAGGTTTTGAGGGCTAGGGGTGTGAAGTTAAGAACGTTTGCTTTAGTTTAATCAGTTTGGTGATATGTCAAGAGGTGTGGCCTCGGATGATTTATAGATTGTGATTTGAGTGATTTTTGCGCATCTGTTCTTAATGTCCATAACATCGCATTACAGTCTGCTTTAATCGGACTTATTAGTAGTGGCAGAATACACAACGCTTCACAAATGTATCTCAGTGGGGGTTTTTCATTATTGCTGACCGTAACGCTGATTTATTTATACGATGGCCGCAATTGGAGACCGGATTCGAGTGTTTCGAAGTGTGCCTGCAGAGTGCAACTTCCATTACCAATATACGATACACAATGCTACTGTTCAGGTTTTGTTAGAACATGTCTTCTGATTGTGCTTGTCTATTGTTGCAAAAACGGAAGCGATTATAAAGATCTTCTGTGGCTAGATCAAGTAGAATATGTTTCTTTAAAAGATATTCGAGTTTTAGCAATGATAGCTATTAATTCTAGTGGCTTCAATATTACCTGTAGTAATTTCATCGAATTCAAGAATTCTCCCGCGTCTGGAATGTCTGGCCGAGCTTCCCAAAGCCTTTGATATTTGCTAATCATTTCACTGTCGGCAGTAAGCACGAGTAAGATAAGCTCCTAGCCAAGGTTACCAATCAAGCCGCCAATGAATGCCGCTTCTATGCTGACTTGTAGACGCACAACCTGTAGAGTGTTTATATAGTCTTTTCTAGAGGACAGTAGCTCTATATTAGGATTTTAAAGTCGTGACATGGTGTACTATAATCGAAATTGCTGTAAGTAGGACAGCCGGGGCGGATATCATAATAGTGCACGAGATCAGCTGTTAGACATGCACTTGGCAAGTGGCTCTTTTCTCCCGCCCTTCCAAACATCAGTCTCCTTATAGGTTTCTTCACTTGAACATTAACCACGTTCCTGATTGTCCGCACCCTCTGATACTTTATTGGGCTGGTGTTTCTAATCGCGGTACTATTAATCTGGGAAACCTGAAGACTTAACATCTTTTAGGTAGATAGGATTAGGGTTATCACCCTAGATGATCAAAACCATTCGAGGAATTAAATGTTTGTCGTTTAAATAGTCAATTTTCATGCTCGGTGGACCATGTATCAAGTTCCCAATTCAAAGTCCCAAAGCAATGTCCCATATCTCCACACCTACATCACATTTCCCACTTTCTCCTTTCTTCTTCCTTGTATCTTCGCTTTTCTATTTTCTTTTGATCTTGGATTTCTTCTGTCCTTTCATCTTGAATCTTTTTGACATTAACATGCAGTTAAAACTAGCGAGATAGAAAAAGTCACCGTCGCCATCGCGAACTGGAAATCCAGCATTACTTCGTCTTACAAACCTAGATCCAGAAGTGCCACTTCCACCACCATTAACCTCTCACATGGTGCTTCCAGAACCAAGGCCTAAATGACCCGACGAGAGACATGCTCAGGTAAGTATCACTGTCGAGTTCATCTTCAAGTTGGTGATGCCTATGTTGTAAGATGAGTAATAGAATGCTGATATTCGTAAGCTTAGGAGGAAAGAGCAGATATTATTAGGGGCCAGCCCAGATAGAAATGATAACGATGATGTATCAAAAGTTGGTGCGCTGAGTTTGATAGGCTTGGCGGTTATGTACTTGATGGCATGGAGCAGGGGGAAGAGAGATTTTCTTAATGACCTTCCAAACTTCTGTCCATGGGGAGTATCTAGAGTCTAAATCTATTTACTGTGCTTACTTGTTTGCCTTTAAATTAAATTGATAACTGAAAAACCTCCTTTGGCCCAGTGGAACAAGAGATTGACTAAGGTGGAGATGATTGGCACATCACTAGGATATAGCTTGGTTTTCGGAAGATGGTTCAAGCTGACAAAATATCGAGAAATGTTAATGAGGATAGTAGACATTGGGCAGAAGGCCCAGGTACATATCCTCGGTTACGGAGCTAAGTGGTGTTAAATTGTCACAACCGGACATTGTTTAGGCTGCTCCACGTAAAGATTTATATACCGCTACATAATTTCTTTTATATAATCAATATGGTGCCTTATAGATATATAATATGTAACCAACCATAACTTGCTCACGGTGTAATTTTATATTCGGCCTATCACTTTTGACATTAGCTACCACGATTTTCCGTATTATAGTATAATAGAGTTAGATTCGTATACTATAATGATATGTCACTCTTACTTAATATAGCCACTAATGGCACTCTAATCTCATGACCCAAGAAAGGTGGCCCACGTTGAAAAAAAAGGGCCTCTTATCAGAAGAGGCACCTGTAAATTCATAGACATGTACTAGCTATAGGGTACTTACAAGTAGTAACTGGCACATCTAATAATAGTATAATTATTATAATAGTTAGCTAGAAGTAGAGTTCAAGAGCTTTTAGCTCAGTTGGTAATGGCCGAAGGTAAGAATTATAAGTATACAAATAAACCCCAAAGAAGCTTTAGGATCTAGGGCTCCTGGAACATTAAAGCCTAGGGTCCCGATAGACTTAGTGTATAGAAATTCTATAGATTGTAATTTAACTTGTTGTTTAATAATATCTCCAATGAACCTTAAACTACTATTAACCAATTCTCTTGTAAAATTAATCTAACAGCCTTTGAGCCTTATAAGGTTGGATAACAGAAACGTTATACTCTAGTTAAAAGAAGTCAAACAAAACTATTAAGGTGCCAGTAGTCAGCGAGTTAAAGATTAATAAATGAGGAGTATATAGAGGAGAGATATTAAAGAATAAAGAATTGGGAAAGCTTAAGATATAATAAGATATGTTATAGTGCCTCATACGAAGACTGGGGTTCCGCACAGAACTTCTTAACGAACCAGTATAGGAAGACGGGTTGCTATCTCATTTAAGCGGAGGTTGGCCCCGCCAACAATGACACGCGATGATCACAGTTTCGAGACGAGTTTGGTCACCTAGCATCCAACATCCATGTTCACAACTACGCCGAGTCCAACTGCGGTGCTTGGTGGGAATCTTGAGGGTCGTAAGCTTGTCAAGTGCGCTTTGGTGCCAAGCCAGGTGTCGATAGACCGCTTCTGTCGACTAGTAGCTGTTGTTTAACATCATCATGTACAGTAGAGTACAAAAGTTCTTATCTGACAACTAACGCCAGCAGATGGGGGGACCCGGGGCAGGGAAACTGGAATACCCCCTGGACAGAGCTTTTCATGTGATCTCTAGCGTGGAGAGAATCTAAAGCATTAGCATCTATATCTCGGATCAGATAACTTCGAGCTATAATTTTCTTCCGTGCGATGCAATAATAATGCCGGTCACTTTTACAAGTCTGTGCCTTCTCATTCATTTATGGACCAATCATGGGTTGAAAGCTACTAAGGCTATGAAAGATGGATTGTTGAATGGACCACTCCGAAGAAGAAACAACAGTCACATTGCCAAACAGAGAATTTAAATGCTGCTCTCTCCTTTGGATCCGGGATGTACTATATTACAACCGCCATCTCAGCAGCAATACAACCTATGAAAATATTCCATTTAGACTGTGAGAAACGGTGAGAAATTCGTTGCAGCGGGATTGGGATAATAATAGCTTTACTGAAATCTACAGCTTTCATAAACCTGAAGTTGGAATATCCTAAGGCATATCCTTGGATATTGCAGGTTCGCTGATTTTTAATACATCCATATTCTGCCCCAATATCTCTTCGTTTTGGATCGTGACCACGATGTTAAATCTCACACTTTGCTCAATTGTTTGGATCGTGGTACTGTTACGATAACTCGGGACAAATTTAAGCGCTTCCCTGTTGGTAGAGATTTCCCTTCCAGAAGAGATTTCCCTTAACCGCCACGCTATTGGATCAAAGATGTCCAGGTCATACCCCACAGTAGATACTCTCTTCAGACGCCACGCCATGGAGTCATAAACTGGCACCCTGATGCTATATTCAATAAAGACCAGCAGCCTCAACTTCGAATTGATCTTTTCTTTGATGGACATGTCATATTCTAGTTGTAGAAATGCCCTTGTGTTGCTTGATGCTTTAGAGTATGAACGCGGCGGACCAAGTAAATAACGATTTGAGTCCCACTGTATCATAGGCTCTACGTTGGTCACTTTATAATTAGTAGACCGGGAAACAAACAACGAGTCGTGTCGATAGTCAGTTAAAGAGGTTATCATAGACCTCATGGGGTTGGAAAAGTATATACTTTCTAGAGCGAAGGTTTCGGTTTGATTGCCAATTTTGATTTCGCATCGAGGAATGAGATAAATCTTGTCGTCAACTCGAATCTGTGATTCCAGTATCCCAGAAGTATGAATCGCTAATTGGTGATCTAAATCGTTTGCGAGGTAACAGTTAAGTAAAGCCAAACAGTGGTCACCAGAAATGCCACGAACTGCGAGCTCAATGCTCAACCCTCGATTAGTTAGCGTATACGGGGTAGTTTGGCCGCTAGGTCGGAATGAAACAATGTCGGCTGAGAAACGGAACATTGACGGTGAAGTTGCCAGCAGCCTTTCCCCCGAGGTGTTTTCAGAAAGAGAAATAGTTTTATAATCTTCAGAGATCTTGCACCATGCAAGTAGCGAATGATCATGGTAAAGTCTTATGATTTCTTCTTGCAGCCTTACGAATGCTTTTTCTCCTTCACCGTAAATGAGGGGAATGTGGACATCAAATAGGCCTAGCAAGCAATAGGCCATATCTTCTACTCGAGTTGTGACTCTGCTCGAGGCCCATGACATACGTTTCGCAATGCTAGTTGCTAGAATTCGTTCCAACTCGGGGTTTTCGAGTATCCTTAGGTCAATCCCTGTGATTTTAGAAAGTAGCTTGGACAGGCTTTGCCTTCTTCCAAACTCAAGCCAGTTTCTCGAAAAGAACACTACAATTGAAGGTGCTATCAACTCTTGCAAAGTCCAACCTCTCGAGAACCATCGACACTTCCCGAACTCTTCCGCATCTCTGTCATTCTGAAAGTCAAACTCCCGCGCGTCCTCGATGTATGCGTAACAGATAGCGGACCTCGCATACCAACTGAACATTGAGTTGATAGCTTCCGAAAGTTCAGCACTGCTAGTCTTGTCAATACAGCAGGTGTCAACCCAGACGTATCTTAAATCATCACTTAGTGCTCGCTGACAGATATTCAAGACTTTTTGATATCCAATCTTGGATTTTTCTCTACCCAGTTCGAAATCCTGAAAAGTAACCTCATTATTGCCCCAAGTGTGTGAAAGGATTGCGTAGCGCGGGGTTGAGTTGTCAGGAAACTCCTCGAATTGTAAGGTGAAGGCATTCAAGAGCCTTATTTCAATTTACCGTATTGAGAAAGAATCAAAGAGAAATTGTATAAAATTTCATAGAGTTTGCCGCGTCACAAACTAAACTCTGAAGGAGAAAACAGCGATGGATTGAACTAGATGAGTCACAGAACTCGTACGGGGATATAGAAATAGTTGAAGAGTAAGAGGGTAATTGTGAGACGGAAGGCGGGGAGTGAAGCGTAATTCAACTTTGCATAATAGCGTTAATGTATGATTCGCCTTATGACGTTGAGCCAGCTGTAGCTCGCGGGGTCGCTCTTCTTTATCTTCTTTCAAATGATGTAGCGACTTGAGTATATTAGAAACAAACGAGAAGAAAGGTTTCAAATCGAATTTCAACACGAGGCTGAGATTGCATAGCGCCGCAGATTGGTTGGCCAGTAGCGTGACTGCAAAAACTAAGCCTGCGTTACCATCTTAAGTAAGCCCAAGTACCACGTGCCCGATGAGTTGCTGGTATACTCCACTACAGCAAGGAGAATATAGCTGCATTTACAATATATTCTGTGCATCTCCTTCGGTGGTTGGTTATATCCTCATACGTAAACCCAGTATGCCACGAACGGTCAGTAAAAGCAATAGTATTGTGGGGGTTAAAAGCGGATGAGCCTGAAACTTCAGGTTTACCGATACCTCGCTAAAACCCTATAATACTAGCTAGCATGCTTCTTAGCGAAATGAGAACCAAGCTTCACTTCGATTATTTTCTGAAGTGCAAAATTGTGAAGTGTAAGAATTGAGCAACGATCGGTGACTATATGAAGTAGAATAGACAATCCCTGAGTATCACGATCAGAGTACCAACCTCCTGAACCTTCCTTTGGGGATCCTAAAGTTGTCAGTATCAACGTACACGTGCGAATAATTGTTTGTAGTCCATCCTTGTGAACTGCCACAATCCAAGCGTTTTTAATACTGCATAATAAAGGGAATCGACTAATAATACTTACACAAAACTCTCAGTTACAGCCGGAATCGGAATGGGATAAGGATAATTATACACTTAAGACTATACATACGTTTTCAATTATTCTAGGATGCTTGAGTATTGTATCTCTGTTATGAACTCATTTATATGAGGACGAGTACAGAGTTCGAGCTGCTGCTTTTCATCTTTTCATCTTTCCGGACTGAAATACTTTTTCAGAAAAAAAATTGATCACTTTTAAACCGATACCCAACTTAACCTATTCTTACCAAATACTGCTTCTTTCTTTCAATCCAGACATACAAAACTAGCCGTGGTGAAATTCGTGATCCATTAACTCTTCCGCTTCCGCCCCATCGAGATTTTTCAGCTCCTCATTAGCCCCATCATACTTAGCAAAAGCCGCCGGAAATATTCACAGAACTAGTAAACAAGCAGTCCAGAACTTTTAATATATTTCTGGGTATGTTGAAGCTATTAACGACAAGCTTGCGATATTAGTAGGGCTAGATCAATTAATTATCCTAGAACTTCGTCAAAATAGGGAGAATCCGTTGCCTACCAGTAAAATACATTAAAAATATATAGAACCGTCTATGTTCGATCCTCGATAACTCGCTCGCCTTTCTTGGTAATTAACACTTGTGGCACTACTTGAGTGTATTGATCACCTAAATATGGTTTAATTAGCAAATTACAATAACCGACCCATACTTAAAACATACTAATAAACGTCTGACAGTATTGAGTGAAATTCGACTGCAGTTGAGCAAATCAAATAGACATCAGAATTTGTATGATGCAGAAGGAGACAGATAAACGAAGGCGAATGAATGGGCCAAAATACTTTTCATCGATCTTCGGGAAATGACATTTCAATTCACTAGATAACAACCCTGTATCTATAATACTAGATGATGACGAAATAGCGTTTATATTGGTACAGCAATTCTTGGTGGCCCGACTCCGCTTAGAGCTGTTCCGTTTCCTGAAGCAGTTCCATTAAAGTCTCCTTCGCCACCTCAACCCCTTCCTTCAAAGGTATTAGCAGTGGCGTGACCTCCATTAGCCTGTAAATAGTAGCAACGTTATCATAAGAGCTGGAGCTTTCATCGACAGTCGAGTTGAGACTAACTTGTATTTAGGCTATCTATCAATGATATTGTCACCCATGTATAGGAACTCTGGGAAAAGATCATATGTGGTACCTGCGCCAACAATACTCTACTAAAACCCTGAATTATCTATATTATCATACCCAAAATCATAAAATCAACTTTGCCTTTGACATTTTTCTTCGCTGCTGCTTCTTCAATTCGCTGCTTCGCTTTGTCTCTCCGGCTCTGGGTACGCCTAGTGATAATAACTTCAGCGCCCAGACTGGCATATTGCGCTACAGCGACTAAACCGAGACCTGTTGTTCCCCCGGTAATAAATACAGTCTGCGCATTAAATAAACAAGCGGGTGGCAGTCGCTGTCCCTTCCATTGACCGATCCAGCATCAAGGCGGAATATCCCACAACATGTTTGTCCGAAATTGCGAACAAGTGGTTTGTTTAAAAAGCTGATGGTTTGAAAAAAACTCTTTATACACTTATAGTAAGTACCATGGAATTAAGTAAATAGTAGTTCAAGATAAAACTTGGCACAAATACTTAGGGCACAAATACAGCTTCCACCATTTGAGTGGCTTCTTTAAGCGGTGCAGAAATTTGAATTCTAGTAGGACAAGACTTGAACGTATGCAGTGTCAGCCCATAATATTATGATGAGAGGGAGGTCTATCGGTGTGGTGGACGGGAAGATTCTGCCTGTAGATTGGGCAATATAGGTGAATGTAGTGGTTAAGGCGTGGAATTACGATATGATAGGCTGTCGTCTCCAATCCGTCGTTACTGACTATTCTCGTGTAAGAAAAAGTCAACGTAACATAAAATATATTACCGGAGTGGGTTTAGTGGCTGCGTACCTGATATGGAGGGGGTGGCGCTAGCCACACGCACATCTCTCAGCTGTTCGCTTCTCACCTCCTCACCATCAAACCAACAAACCCAAAACCCCTTTCTCTACCCCTTTCTTTGCACAGAAATTTGTGATCTTCTACGATTCAAGGATAATCAATTACTATCAAAGCTAAAGCTAGCTCTAATTACCCGCCAGCTGCTCGCGATTCTCTCTTCTCCGCTTTGTCGTTGTCGCTGTGCCTTTTACGATTTCCCAAACAAGATGAATCCCCAAAATCGCAATGGACGTTTTCTGCTCTATCCAGAGCCACTTCAAGCGTGGGTTCAATTGAATTCATAGCGGAGATATCGTCGAACCGAAAAGCTGATCTCAACAGACCATCCGTCCCTCACAATAGACAAAGGAAGAATAATCCCAAACTTTCCGGCTGGGTACTGGTTGTGGCAGTTTTCTTGTACGTTGGACATCTGATTTACTACCATAAAATTGCCTGTTAATATATGTTTTGGTGCTGGGAGCTGATTTAAGCGGCGTCTCTCTTTAGAATAGAGTGTATTGGAGTTGTCAGACGACACATCTGGAGAAATGCAGGATTTGCTTCGCTACGAAATATCAGGAAGTATATTGACGAGACAGAAGCTCAATTTGATCCCACTGTCATTCCCCTCGAAGGACACCAGCAGGCACATGGAAAAGATGAGAAAAGTGCAAAAGAGCTACTCAATAACAACGAAGTCGAAAATTTGCCCTCCTCACTGTCTGATAATGGGTCCCCAGCTCCTCTCAGATACTCCGTCGCATATTACCGGGCCCTCTATCTCTCTGGCGAACTGACTCCGCTTGCGGTTTCCAAGACCATTCTTCCCCTCATCCGACGGGACACGTCGCCACCAGGTGAACACTCGACGGCGTGGATCAATGTCAAGGTTGGCCTGGTTCTCAAAGCTGCAGAAGAATCAACATTGAGATACAAAGAGAAACGCTCGCTGGGTCCTCTTGACGGCATCCCAGTAGCAATAAAGGACGAATATGACGTAGAAGGTTACCTTACAACTATGGGTTCTGCTAACAAACCTGCTGGTCAAGGCCCGGAAGGCGCCAAAGTCGACAGCTGGTGCATCAAGGTACTTAAAGAGGCAGGCGCCATTATTATGGGCAAAGTCACCATGGTGGAATATGGAATGGGTGAGAATCTCCAAGACAATTTGGACTTCTGAATCCCTTGGGCTCCATGCTAAAAACGAACAGACACCTCGGGTAACAATGTTACATTTGGCACTCCACGGAATCCATACAATGAACAGTACTATTGTGGAGGCAGCTCCTCCGGATCTGCCTACGCAGTATCAGCTGGTCTTGTCCCAATCGCAATGGGTAGTGACGCTGGTGGCAGCGTTCGAATCCCCGCATCGTACTGCTCCGTTGTTGCCCTCAAACCATCTCACAGCCGACTCTCATTCTCACCATGCACCAACCATGCCAGCACATGTGCAGTCAAAGGTCCCATCGCAGCAGATCTGCACTCTCTTGCAGCTGTGTACGCAGTCGTCAGTCAACCACCTCCTATCTCACCATTTTGCAAATCACCACTTGCGTCGCACACCATACTCCACCACGCCGAACGCCCGAAGGTTATCGGGCTCCCAGAGGCTTGGTTACAGGATGCTGCACCGGGAGTTCAAAAGCTCTGTCGTGCAGTGATCGAGCGTCTTGCAGCTAGTAAGAACTACAAGGTCATCCCCATTGAAATCCCCTTCGTCAAAGAAGGTCGTATCGCACATGCTATGACCATGCTCACGGACGCCAACCGTCCTTCCCCAAACCAGCGGGATCTCGCCAGGTATCCGTGTTATGCTCGCGCTGGGGCGCACCACGCCCGCAAACGATTTTCTGCTCGCGCAGAAACTGCGACGTGTGCTCATGAAACATCTTGCATGGCTCTGGGAAACGTATCCCGGGATGGTGATCGTGACACCTACATCTGGGTGCGCAGGCTGGCCAATTGGCTCAGCTGCGGAGCTCAAACATGGTATCAACGATGGAAATCGTACGGAGGAGTCGATGGAGTATACCTGGATGGCGAACTTCTGCGGGGTACCGAGTATTAGTTTTCCTGCGGGTTATGTGGTGCCGGAAGGGCAGTTTGGGGAGGGGGACCTGGCTGATTTCAAAACGGAGGGTAAAGTTCCCATTGGGCTGATGGCCACGGGGGAGTGGGCTAGCGAGGAGGACCTGATGCGGTTTGGACTTGATGTTGAGGAGGTTTGTGGTGAGACACTATGTCGACCTCCTAATTGGGTGGATATTGTAGAGTTGGCAAAACGGGAGGCAGAG
>Ga0247734_1002092_pt1 | contig 13774 bp, 7 predicted proteins | sample UWRJL103311B2_FD_180933 | JGI IMG/M metagenome (GOLD analysis project Ga0247734, IMG submission 180933) | Plant litter microbial communities from Arlington Agricultural Research Station in Wisconsin, United States - UWRJ-L103-311B-2 | ecosystem: Environmental > Terrestrial > Plant litter >... | reverse complement strand
TGAAATAGTAAATGAAGGATTTAATTTTTTAAGTAGTACACCAAGCGTTGCACTCATGATACCTGCACCAATCAGAATAATATCTGGGGTCGTAACTTGTGAAGACTTTTTTATGCGCATTTGGAACGAAAGTTTATTTTTTAAACCAATCTGTCAACCCGGAAAAATCCAAATATAAGTTGACAACAATAGTGTGCGTATGATTTGTTTCCAAATTAGTATAATATATGAAGTGTCATTTAAATTTCTTTTTTATGACCAATAAAAACCTTGTTTGTTTCAATAATATTTGTCTTTATAATAAATCATAATAATCCTGACATAGCTTATACAAAAAAACATGTAACCGTTTTTAACTAAATATTCATGGAAAACTATTTTATTATTTTGAAGATTTTCCCATTTACCCTGACAATGTAAATACCACTTTGGTATTTTGTCATATCAAGTTTAAAAGAATTTGTCTGGGAAGAGGAAGATAATAATGGTATTCCAAGTGAATTAGTTACTTCGACAGAATATATCGATGTTTCTGACTGAATGTTAAGATTGTCTATAACTGGGTTAGGAAACAGGCTAATTAGCTCTTCATTATGAATATTTAAGCTTAGGATACGGCTATATTCATATTTTCCATTAAAATCAACCTGCTTAAGCCTGTAATAATAAGTGCCTTCCAGCTGCGTGTAGTCATGATAGTTGTACTCCTGAATTACTTTTGAATTTCCTGCTGCTGCTATCCTTTGTATGGTAATGAAATTGTAAGGATCTTTTCCGCGCTCCACTTCAAAATAAGATGCGTTAATTTCCTCAGTAGTTGCCCATTCCAACATAGCATTTTTATCGTCGGCTTTTACTTTAAAATATTTCCAGGTAACAGGCAGTGCATTTCCAGAAACATATAATGCAGGTGAAAAGACTGAATTATTAAAAGAATCAGTTGTTTTTAATTTGTAAAGGCCAATTCCGGCGGTCCATTGTGATGTAGTTGCTTGTATTTGGTTGCAATCGTTTTGACTTAGCCAACTGTAGGTATTCCAACCAGCTGCTGCAGAAAAAGTCATAGAATTACTACTTGCCTGTACTGCGGTAATTTGTGGCGAAGGAAGAGCTGGATAAGGAGTTGAATTGGATAGGAAGCTATCATTAATCCGATCAGTCCATAATTGTGCAAGAAAAGTAAGACCCGGACCTTTGAAATGAACTGAATCAGCTCTGTAATCTGTACTCCAGTATGAATCCGTTTCTGGTCCTTCAAAAACACCTTCCAATTTATAGGCGGGATCGTTCGCATGTGTTCCAACGCCAATCACATCGTTTTGAGCTGCAATAACATTACTGGATACGTGCGTTGATCTGTCTATATCACCTGTTACAACCCAGCTATAACGGGAAGCTCTGGCTACAATCCAGGGAAGATTTGTTTTTCCTGATAAACTTCGCGATTCTTGTATGATGCTCCTTAAATCATTTTTATATTGATCCTGAGTAGTATTTAAAAAAGTATCTGTTTCGCCCTGATGCCATAACACTGCCCGGATTCCGCATTGAGCGATATAATTATTTAAGGCAATTCGCAAGTGCCCAAATGGTAAACCTGCTGGGTAATCTACTCCGAACCAAGCAGTTGTAATAGCATTGACAGGCATAGATTGTTTCCAGTTTTCAATGCCGGTAGCCGACCACCCAGCATTGTAGATCATAACCGGAACGTTTAGTTTTTCTACCAGTTGATCTCCGAAAGATCCCCAGCACCATGCATAATTTCCAAATGGAGCTGTTTTTGTACTTTGATCCAAATGTACATATTCAGGACAAGGAAGTTGAAAATCAGAATAAGTACTATTGTTTTCATTTCGAAAATTCACACTGCTCACAGCATCTTCCGTTGCACCCGGGCCGGATGGATTATTATCTCCGCCGGTGGCATTTGACTGTCCGGCAATTAAAAATACCTCACCAACACCTACATGTTGCACGGTACCAACCACAGGATCTTTGCCGGATTTAATACCCCGCACTTCTAACCGATACCAGCCCCCGGAAACTGGCATGGAACCATTAAAATTCCCACATGTTGAAGTATTTTTTATTACAGTCCAGCCTCCGCCTAAGGGAGAAGGATTACCCAGTTCAGCTTTGTTGGGATTAGATTTAATAGGAACAAATCGTGCTTCGACCTGATCCATACATTCGGTAAAATAGCCTCCGATACTGACGACAGCATTGTTCGAGTTATCCCGTTGGAAAACGACACGGTCAGCAGGAAACGTTACAGTAATTTGACCAAAACATACAACAACGGAAAAAAGGTAAAGTAAAGACGTGAGTGTACAGTGCAGTTTTTTCATGCATTTCAAATTCATAATACTGATGGAGGTAGTTATAAGTCACAAAAAATGTCATAAATGATTTTTTAATCATTCAGAGCCATTCAAAATGTGATTTTAGCGTAAAAGTAGGATAATTATTTTATGCGGAGGGATAAATTTATTTATTGGTTAGGCTGGATAGAAGGAATGTTTCTGATTACCACATAAATAAATTAAAATTTGGACAAAAAAATAAGCGGAAATAATTCCGCTTATTAATATTTTTATGGAGATGTTTAATATAGTCTTATTTTATTACCTGAACATCCGATTCAGTAAGTCCTAAGGCACTCATGGCAGTGTTATAGTCTTTCATATTGACTTCAGCACTTACTCTTCTAAATTTCTCTGTTGGTACAAAAATTACACGAATAGCTTCAAATTGTCTTGAAGGAGGTGTAAGCTGATCTGACGTTGACCAACTTACCGGCCTGATATCAACAAAAAATGTAGTACCTCTTAAAGAATATTTAAAATTAAACGTAGTTGTACTACCATCGTTAAATGGTACAATACCCGGTATTGCATTCCAGAAATTTTGACTTTTAATATATACAAATACACCGCATGTGCTTAGCATAAGGGTATCGGCAGGAGTTAAATTACTTACTCCAAAAGTATATCCACCACCATCTGATTTAACAGAACCCGTTGTAACTACTCTGGCACCCAAAGCATCTTTACCAGGAAGGCCTGATGCTCCGGTTGCTCCCGTAGCACCTGTCGCTCCCGTAGCACCTGTTGCTCCTGCTGCACCATTAGTTCCATTAGTACCATTGGTTCCATTAGCTCCTGCAGGACCTACATCTCCTTTTGGCCCTTTGCAACTTACAGATGTTGCAATTACACCTATCCAAATAAGTAAAATTAGCTGTTTAATCATAATTTGAAATGTTTTGTTTAAAGAGATTAAGTGTTATTTGACAAATATAGTTATGATATTTTTTAAATTCACAACAAAATCATGCCCATGACATAAAAATCAGGCAGAAATAGTATAATATCTATTTCGTAAAAGCTTGTATTAATAAATTGGGATAATTGAACAAAAAATACGTATATTTTTAGTCGTTATTCCAATTTCATGCAAAACGATAATTATTACTACAAGTAAATCTTAAATTTTTTACTTTTGTGAATAACTAATAAGGATATATTTGTAAAATAAATTTTACAATGTGATTATATGATGCATTAATATAATGCTTGTTTGGGTTTGAATTTATATTAAATTTGCTTAAAACTTGAACATTATGATTAATTGATTAAATTATCTATCCTGCTATTTACATTCGTAACTTTAAAAACTTATAAATAATACACTATACTAAATTTTACAGTTTATGAAAATGAGAAAATTTACTACATTAATAGGGCTATTACTTTTGATAATAGCACTTTCAACGACTAATCTAAAAGCTCAGTGGAGCGGTGCCTATGGAAATGAGTGGTTGGCAGGAAAATATGATCAGAGCTGGCTTCGAATTGGAGTAAGTGCTAAGGGAATTCATAGAATAGCAATTACTTCTCTCCCCTCAAATTTTCAGACAGCAGATAAGACCAGATTACAACTATGGCATCGAGGAAATCAAGTTGATATTATTAAGGCTGATGATAGTGAAATTCTTTTTTATGGAATTCCTAATGATGGAGCATCAGATGAATTACTATACAGATTGCCAACATCGAGAAAGAATCCTTATTTCAGTACATTTTCTATTGAAAGTGCTTATTTCTTAACTATCGGTTCTACTGCTGGAAATCGTGCTGTAACTGAGAATTTACCAATAGATAACAATATTGAAGCTCTACAGTTTCACATAAAGACTTATTTGAAAACTTACCAAAATGAGTATACTCATACTACCCAATATTCAACCAGGCCAACTACTTTAAACAGCTATTTTGAAGAAGGAAAAACAGGAACTGGTACTGCTATTCCAATACCTAACGATTTGACTAAAATACATACTTCAAATCCTAAATCTATTCAATATTCCAGTGCGTATGTACCAGAACCATTTTCATTTGAAGTAAATAATTTATATGGAACAACCCCACCAACTGTAAAGATGCTATTAAGTGGAAGGTATGGAAATGCACAAATTGATCTTTTTGTAGGCAAATTAGCTAGTCCTTTAAGAACTGTAACAACATTGAATACAGTCGATTTTAGGCCGTTGGAATATTCTTTTCAGTTATCCGGAGATGATTTTGATCAAAATGGAGGAACGCTTGGCTTTCGGTCTACCGTTAACTTGAACTATTTTTCAGTTACTTATTTTACTGTTACGTATAATCAGTTAATCGACATGCAAAATTTAAATTCTTACGAATTTAATTTCCCTGCTGTTGCTGCGGGTACCAAATCTCGTTTTGCGATAAATAATCCATCATCAGATGCTAAATTTTACGATATTTCCAAAACATATAAACCAAGGATCATAGCAGGAAATACATCCAATTTAATGATTTCGCGTGATAATTTACCTCTCAAACTTTTAGGTACAAACGAAATAACTAACGTTTTGGCAGAGAAGATTTCGAGTGTTACGTTTGAAAATATTAATCCCGGTAGCTATGACTATTTGATAGTTTCAAATGAAGTATTGTACAATTCGGCAACTCAATATTCAGGTTACAGAAAAAATCTTTCTCCGGGAAAGAAGTATAAACCATTAGTAAAAAAGATTAAGGATATATATAACCAATTTAATTACGGTGAACCAAGTCCTGTAGCGATTCGGAGATTTGTTGATTATATGATCTCAAATGGAGATAAAAATAAATTTCTTTTATTAATTGGTAAGTCAGTTACAAAATCTGACAGAGTTGTTATGGAATTGCCTGAAGAGGTACCAACTGTAGGCTTTCCAGGTTCTGATTTGTTGTTAGTAGATGGCCTAGCAGGTACGCCCGATGATGTACCGGCCATACCGGTAGGTAGGATATCAGCTATTACTCCGACTCATGTTACAGATTATTTGGCAAAAGTTGTTAAGTACGAAAACCAGAAGGATTTGTCTTGGCGTAAAAATGTACTACATTATAGCGGAGGTAAAGATCAGAATGAAATTGATGGTTTTGCAGGATATTTATCTACTATCGGAGCATCAGTAACTAACTCTCCTTACTCAGGAACTGTTTTGCGTAAGGTAAAAACAATTCCTCGCGATGAACGGGAAGAAATAACACTTGCACCTGAGTTAAATGGTAACGGACTCGGTATGATAAGTTACTTCGGTCATGGCTCAACTTATAGAACTGACTTAAATGCAGGCTATGCTACTGACAACGATAAAGGTTATAATAATCCGGATAAGTATCCTGTTTTGTTTTATAATGGTTGTGGAGTAGGAAATATTTTTAGTAATCTTTTTGCAGAGACTGTTAATACTAGTACATCACGTCCAATGTCTCTTGACTGGCTGCTGGCTCCTAATAAAGGTGCTATTATAGTTTTTGGAAATGATTGGGATGCTTATGCAAGTAATTCAAATGAATATCTGGATCGTTTATATCCTTTAATGTTCTCAAAAACAGATGCTCAAAGAGGTACTATTGGACAGATACTTCAGGAAGTAGCCGCCCAGACTAAAATTGCTAAGGGGTACACGTATACTATTAGTCAAAATGCACGTGTTGCAGCATATTATGACGCAGATCGTGCTAACATACATCAAGTACTGTTACAAGGAGATCCTGCTTTGAGAATTTTACTTACTGAGAGTGCTCTTCCGGTAGATCTGGTTGAATTCAATGCTAAAGCAGTTGGGGAAAGTAAAGTTAGTGTTACCTGGAAAACAGCCTCTGAAAAGGATAACAGCCATTTTATTATAGAAAGGAGTTACAATGCTAAAAACTTTGAAAATATTGGTTATGTTGAAGGAAAAGGCGATTCAAATTCAGAAGTGTCCTACAATTTTTCTGATAATAAACCATTAAGTGGTACTAGTTATTATCGTTTAAAACAAGTTGACAAAGAACTTTTGGTTGATGGAAAATATGAGGCTAAGAGTACTTACTCTAGAATAGTTTCTGTAGTCCTTCAAAATACATCCAGTCCTTTAATTGTTTCTCCTAATCCGGTTTTGAATTTTGTTAATATCGAACTTAGTGTTCCTGTAAGCGTCAAGACATGGAATTTAGTAGACTTAAAAGGAAGGGTTATTAGAAAAAATGGAACAGGAACTAAGATTGATCTTTCAAATCTGGTAGGAGGAGAATACATAATAGAAGTGACTACCGACAATGGTGATGTTTATACAAAGAAAATTATTAAGCAATAACTAGAATTACCAGAGGCATGAATAATTTAATATTATTTATGCCGCTGGTAATACATACACTATGATTTATCAAAATTTAAAAAAATCTGTTTATTTATTATTTTTGTTAACAGGACTCCAAAACATTGATGCAAAAGCACAGTGGGGAGCTCCTTATACAAATAGTTGGATTAATTTTGGAAAGCCCTATGTAAAAATTGAGGTTACCCAAAAAGGAATACATCGAGTACCACTCACTTCTTTACCAAATGGCTTTTCAGTTAATGAGCCTAATAAACTCCAGCTTTGGCATCGTGGAAAACAGGTTGCAATTTTAAGTACTGCAAATAATGAAATAGTATTTTATGGCGTACCTAATAATGGGGCACTGGATTCTTTATTATTTCGGCCAATGAGTTCACGAATGAATCCTTATACAAGTATCTACTCGGATCAAAGCGCTTACTTTTTGACAGTAGGAGATACTAATGGATTAAGAGCGGAAGTGAATAAAGAAGCAGTGAATAATAGTTTAACTATACTTAAAGATCATGAACCAGTCGATGTAACAGCATTTAGCGATGAGTACTCTTTGAGTACAAGGAGTGCAATCAGAGCGAATTTTTTTAATAGTTTTTTTGAAAATGGAGCTAGTAAAACAGGTGTTACTATCCTTGGAGGAGTTCTCAGCAGTAATACTATACAACTCACAAATCTTTCTGGAAATTCAGCGGTTAAACCAATAATAAAATTAATGGTTCACGGGAGAAATAATAATTCCCGCATGGTTGAAATTTACATAGGGAAGGATGAAAAGTCGCTTAGACTGGTAAAATCAATTCAAAATCAAAATTTTACTGCGTCGGAATATTCATTTGAATTACAAAATGGCGACGTTGACGCAAATGGAAAAGGAATTTTGGCACTAAAATCTGTAAGCTCTGATGCTTTAGATCGTTTTTCCCTGGCGTATTATACAGCAACTTACCCGCAAATAATTAATATGTCTGGTATTAAATCTTCTGAATTTAGATTTAGGCCAACAACAGAATTGAAAAATCGGATTAGTATATCAAATTTTACCCCAAATGCTAAAATTTATGATATTAGCGATGAAGATATTCCTATAATACTATCCGAAAACGGAACCGATTTTATGGTCTCAAGAAAAAATGGGAAGGCTCTTAAATTATTGGCAACTAATGAAGTTACAACCATTTTAGCATCAAAAATTACTTCTTCAAATTTTAATTTTATAGATCCTAAGAATTACAATTATATTATAATTACAAGTGAAAGCTTAGAGGCCGGAGCGTTAAATTATTCAAATTACCGTTCTTCTAAAGAAGGAGGATCATACAGAAGTCTGGTGGTTAAAATAAAAGATATTTATGACCAGTTTAATTTTGGAGAGCCTAGCCCGGTTGCTGTTCGACGCTTCGTAGACTACATGTTGTCTGACAATAATAGAAACAAATATTTATTTATTTTAGGTAAATCCATAGCTTTTAATGAAAGGATGGTCAGAGAACTTCCAGACGAAGTTCCAACCATAGGGTTTCCAGGATCAGATGTATTATTAGTAGATGGTTTGGCTGGTGTTGGGAAGGATATTCCAGCAATTCCGGTTGGAAGACTGTCTGCCTTAAATAATCAGCAGGTAACGGATTATTTAAATAAAGTAAATGAATATGAGCATGACGTTTCTGGCAATATAGGCTGGAGAAAAAATATCCTTCATTTAAACGGGGGAAAAACTTCGGGAGAAATAACTCAGTTAAAAAATGTTCTAATCAGCTTGGAACCAATAGTGAAAAATGGATTTGTTGGTGGAAAAGTTACTTCTTTTGTTAAACAGCAAGCTATTGGAGAAGTAGAAACTGTAAACGTTACACCTGAAGTAAATGCAGGAGTTGGTATGATAACTTACTTTGGTCATGGATCAACAACAGTAACAGATTTGGATATGGGATATATTACTGATGCTGCAAGGGGATATGAAAATGGTGGAAAGTATCCGCTTATGTATTTTAACGGATGTGGAGTAGGAAATGTTTTTAGCGGAAGATTTAATACAAGCCCTTCTTCATCTGATCGAATTGCTCTTTCTCTTGATTGGATTTTAGCTCCTAAAAAAGGAACAGTTGCTATCATTGCTAATACCTTTGATACCTATGTGTCTACTACAACTAATTATCTGGAAAAATTATATCCTGCATTATATACAGATTCCAGCACATTTAAATTGTCTATAGGTAAAATTCAAGCTGAGGTTGCAAGAAGAATCATTACCTCCGGAGCAGACTCATATGATATTGGTAATATCCATCAGGCTTTATTACAAGGCGATCCTGCTTTGCACATGTTCAATTTGATAAATCCTGACTATGCTGTTGATTCTGATGAAAGCATATTACTGTATTCCGAATCAGGTAATAAAACACTTGAAAAATCTGCAACGATTAGAGCTGCTATAATCATGTCTAACTTAGGCAAATATAATATAGGAGAAAAGGTGACGATACAGGTAAAAAACTATTATACAGATGGTACAGAAGAAATAAATTCAATATCTGTATCAGGGCCTGCATACAAGGATACTTTATTTGTTCCTTTTCCTAATAAACAGAATCTCTCTCGGATAGAGGTAAAAATTGATCCTTTAAACTCACTTATTGAATTAAGTGAGACAAATAATATTGCTGAATTAATAGTTGATTGGGATAGAGCAAAAACTCAAATGATGTATCCAACTGAAAAAGTAAAAGACCTGACTCCTCCCATTCTTAATGTTACTTTTAATGACCGGATTATCAAGAATGAGGGAATTGTAAGTTCCAATCCTAGGATTGTTTTTACATTAACCGATGATCGTATTCTTCCGGCTGATACTTCACTGTTAACTGTCTTTATTAAATCTTGTAGAGACAATAGTTGCGATTATGTGAAACTGCCTTATTCTGATAAATTTTTAACTTTAAGTCAGGGATCTGATACCAGATTATTAAAGGTCAATTATTCTTCGAGTGGACTAACGTCAGGAGTATATCAAATGCTGGTTACAGCTAAGGATAAATCAGGAAACTCTTCAATAAATCCCTACGAAGTAAAATTTAATATAAAGGAGGAAGACGTAAGTAAGAATATAACTGTTGTATGTAGCCCTAATCCTGCATCATCAAATTACGTTCGTTTTGAAACTACAGGTTATGATATCTCAAGCATACAATCCATTAAACTAACTATATATAATTTGAATGGTATTGTAATAAGCAAGCAGGATATTATCCCTTCGAATTCTGGTACAACCGAATGGTACTGGTTGCCACAAAGTTTAAATGCCGGAGCTTATTTATACAAAGTTAATTTTATCGAAAAAGATAATATGGAACAGAATATTACTGGAAAGGTTCAGATTGTACCATAATTTGAAAGCTATAAAATTTAATCTTTAAAGCTGTTTGATTTTAGCCATTCAAGCCAAACGGCCAGTGATATAGTTCTGGTAATATGAAATAAGCTTCTATTGTACAGGTGAGTTGGTATACCCTCAGTTTTAAGAAATTTTAATGAATTGAAAAATTTTTCTTTATCAACATATTCCCAAATTTGTGTAGAATTCATTAAAATATCTTTGGACTGATCATAGAGTTCCAAGGTTACTTTTCTTCCGAATGATCCCACCACAGCTTTTTGATGCCGGGTTCTTACATTTTCAGGGAGCACACCTTTCATTGCTTCACGAAAATGTGCCCTTCCTTGCCCTTCTCCAAACTTAATTAATGTAGGCACGGCTAGGCATAATTCGAATAGTTGTTTATCATAGAAAGGGGAATGATTTCTAAAGCCATAGTATTTACTCATGAAAAATCTTTCTTCATTTTGCCAAATACTTTGGGCATTATAAACATCTTGAAAACTTTGTTGATATTCATTTGATAATTCTCCTCTTAATGATGTAGATAAAACACGTGTAGAGGTTGCTTTGATGGAAGCAATTACTTCATTACGAAGGATAGATAAAGGAGGAACATATCCTTGTGACAATTTTTTATTGGCACTGTCTAAACCTCTTTTTAGGAAATAGCCCACAGATATATCAAATTCAGAAGATACTTCCTTATAAATATTGTAAAACTGGGATATTGTTAACTTTTTAAATTGCTCTGCCAGTCGATTAAAAAGAAAATTTTGTTCGACAATGTAGGTTCTCTCTTGAAAAGTTAAGTTTTGCCAGTTACTGTATTTGTTGGTTAAAGAAAAATAGTTGACTCTTTTTTGTAATAGAATTTTAAGTAGTTCCCAATTTTTTTCTTTGTAAAGCTGATCCATATATTCTAAACCGCTTCCAACGATATTATCTCCGTCACTTCCGTTGAGCAATATATCACTGCCTAATTCACCCGCACATTTCATTAAACTTCCTTGAAAAGTAGGTGAAATATAGCCTCCTTGTGGATGTCCGTATAAGCCAGTATATGCTTGAATCTGTTCTAGATGGTTTCCTAATGGTAAAATTTCGTGATGCAGCGACCCGATTTCCTCAGCAGCACTTAAAGCATAAGTACGATCATTACTATCTACGCCATCGACATTATAATAAAACGTATGGAGAGGTCTGTCAGGATCTAAATATTTTACAAGTGAGCTAATTGAAGAAGAATCAAGACCACCGCTAAGATGGGAGCCTAATTGCTTAGATTCATCTTTTATATTACGATGTACGGAGTTTTTTAACAAGTCATGGAATATTAAGCCATATTCATTTAAATGTTTTAAACCATTCCAATTGTCAGTAGAAAATTTTATATAAGGTGTGGAAACTAAATCTCCCGCATCAATAGAAATAATATGACCGGGTAAAACAGATTTTATATTTTTATAAAAAGTTTCTGATGTATAATCGTTTCCTTCATCATAACGAAATGTACAATAACCTGAAATTCTGTTTTGATTTAAATCTAAAAAGCCTTCCAATTCTTTCATTTTAATGAGAGAAGCAATACTTGTGGAAAAGGCAATAAAGTAATGAGGAACGTGAATATAATACAGAGGTACCAATCCAAAACAATCTCTTGCTAAATATAATCGATTATCTAATTGATTATACCAAATACCACTATGTAAAATACAATTGTTATCTCCCTTAAGGCAAGCGTTGAAAAAAGAAAAGGACATAGAATAATCAAGCTTTGTATTGCTCAAGTATTCTATGTCCCTAGAATTAGTAAATTCTACACCAATTAAATAAGTATAAAAGGTTTCTAATTCAAAATCTTGTATACTGATATAACCTTTTTCCCAACTAATAAAAGAATTAGTTCTGTTTAATTCATTGGAAAGTGATGATGCAAATAAATCAGTTTTAAAGTTAATTATACCTTTTATATTCATAAACAACAAAGGATAATTAAACTAAAAACTTAGATCAAGCATCTTCAGAGTAAGTATTTTGAGATGTCAGAGCATCAAATGCACTTCCTTGTTTTCCTTTTGTCAAACTTTCAACGCTACCCAGTTTATTCAAAACGGGCTTGCGATAAGACTTTTTCGTCTGTGTAAAGTGCGAATTCACTGTTTTCATGTTAAAAGTGTTATATGATTTATACGAGTATCCGAGGTAAACTTAGATAAATATTTTCTTATTTACAAATTTAAATCGAAATCATTTAAAAGTAAAATAGGATTGAAACAAGGATTGCAAATATGATACAAGCCTGATTCTTAGTAGCTAGCATTTATTTGGTACCGAATTCTATAATTATTCTGGTTTTGTGCGTGCCTGATTCAATAGTTTCAGAACCTATACAAGCGTCATTCTGACAGTATTCATAAGCAGTCTGTTCATCAGATATAAGCCCTGCGCCTAAACCATACTGCTTAATACCGATATAACGATTGATAATAGAAGTATCTTTTCGTTCTAAAACAGTAAGAGAATTGTCGAAATTTATCGTACCCTTCTGTTGTGGTTTATTGATATTCTGATAACGGTAATTTTCTACGTCCAGATTATTGTAGGTATTTCCATTCCAGGTAACTTTCTCATCAATTGGAAATACGAGTGAAAGAAAAGTTTGATTATCAATGTTTGTCAACAATCTGTCCGGATACTTTTCTACGCTGAATTCTTTAATTTTTTGCCAGTAATCGGTAGAAAGAACTCTTGTTGAGCGTGAAAAAATGTAAGTAGGTATTCCCTGTGAATTCGTTGACATTCGTTCTATTTCATCTTTTTCCTGATAGGTACGAATAACCGGTGCTTTTACTCCCGCGGAATATGTTTCTTCTTTTACATCGTAAATCTGATAACGTCCGATTTCCAAAGGAAAATAGTCGTACACATTTAAAGGTTCTGTGGAGTTGTTATCGCACGACTGAAAAAATAATACAATTGTTAATATCGGCAGCATTTGGATGATACGCCGGGTGCTGGATTTTATAATATGTGTGTAACTTTTCACAAAGATTTTAAAAATTAATGAGTAGCAGAACCTGTTTTTTACCAAAATATAAGTTACTAAAATATAAATTTACAATATTCGGCTGAACAGTTAATATTTTCTCTCATCCAGTTTTTTTCTCAAAAAGCCAACCAGAACTTCAAGACCTGTATCGAACCGAGCATTATTATTAATTACTACATCGGCTTCGGAGCGGAGAGGTAATATAAATTTATCATAAGTTGGTGCTACATGATGTTCCCAGCGATACAAAACATCATCCAGATCATATCCACGTTCATTGTTATCACGTATAATCCGGCGTTTGATTTTTACATGCTCTTTGGCATCAACAAATACTTTAAGATCAATTAGTCTGGCAATATCCGGAAAATAAAGCACAAAAATTCCTTCTACAATAATGATAGGACGTGGTTCAAAGACCAGCATTGCAGGTTGAATCAATGGATTATTAAAAGTATATTCCTTCTGCTGTACTTCCCGCCCGGCTCGTAATACAGCAATATGTTCTGCAAAAAGATGGTGGTCAATTGTTTCAGGAAGATCAAAATTTTCGACCCCGTTTTCATCTCTTGGAATATCGTGGATTGGCCGGTAATAGTTATCCTGTGAAATGCGGGTAATTTCATTTTCTGCAAATGAGTCAATCAGACATTTCATAAAATAAGTC
>Ga0247734_1002091_pt1 | contig 13782 bp, 9 predicted proteins | sample UWRJL103311B2_FD_180933 | JGI IMG/M metagenome (GOLD analysis project Ga0247734, IMG submission 180933) | Plant litter microbial communities from Arlington Agricultural Research Station in Wisconsin, United States - UWRJ-L103-311B-2 | ecosystem: Environmental > Terrestrial > Plant litter >... | reverse complement strand
CACACGTTGGTGTAAAACTTGAAAAACTTACAGACGAACAAGCTGCATACATTGGTGTAAGTGTTGAAGGTCCATTTAAAGCTGAAACTTACAGATACTAGAAAAAAAGAGATTTCACGCAAAGTAGAAAAGAAAAGAGCAAAGGCCGCAAAAGAATACTTCGCGACCTTTGCTCTTTCTCATTTTACTTTGTGTGAAACCTTCCTTTATTCCTTCGCGGGCGGGATGTACTCCATTGTCCGGGTTGGATATGGAATAGAGATATTATTCTCATCAAATGCTTTTTTGATTGCTTTAATAGCAGCACTTTTAGAAGCACCCGGCCCCGTTTTTGACTGATCTATCCAAAACTGAATCTGAAAATCAATACTGCTGTCTCCAAACTTGGTATAAGTAAATTCAACCGGCCTTGTTGGACTAAGAAAATCAAAGCTTTGCATTGTACGGATCACAAGGTCCTCCACAAAGTTTAAATCGTCGTGATAAGAAACACCGCAATCCAGTAAAACCCTTCTTTCCCCCGAATAAGTAAAATTGACAATGGGTTTTTGAAAAATATCTTTACTTGGAAGTTCAACCTGTTGTCCTGCAAAATTATCCAGCTTTACCGACCGCAAACCGATTGATTTCACTCTTCCCGTAAATCCATTGGTTTCAATAATATCTCCAACCTGAATGGGCCGTTGAATTGCTATAAAAGCGCCGGAAATAAAATTTGTTGTCAAATCCTGAAAAGCAAATCCAAGTGCCAATGCGATCACTCCCGCTCCTGCGACCAAAGAAGTAACCGTTTTATCCAGACCAAGGATTCCCAGTGCAAAAAACAATCCGGTGGCAACGATGGCAATTTTTGTGAGAGCCGATATCAGACTTACCAACGCAATATTCTGAGAAGCTCTTGTCAATAATTTTGCAACAATTTTGCTAACATACGAAGCCAGGTATCTGAAGAACACCAGGATCAGTATAGAGATGACAATATTCGGCACAAACTTAACACTTGCCTCAAACCAACTATCCAACTTTACTGCAATTGGATCTATTACTTTTAAAATTTGTATTAATATCATTTCAGCTTTTTATATAATGTCATTCCTGGCATATTTAGTACAAAGATTCACTACTTATCTAATTTTAATATATTTAATTAAAGAAAATAGCGCGTGATTTCAGATTACTCGGGTAAAATAATACTTTCCCCGTATGGGCAGGTCAGCCATAAACGTTATCTTTGCAGCTTAATTATCATGAGACATTTCTTTTAACAGATATGAAATTTGGCGTAGTCGTTTTTCCCGGATCTAATTGTGACGATGATGCAGTGTACGCGCTGCAGCATAACCTTGATCAGGAGGTTGTGAAACTTTGGCACAAAGACCATGATTTGCAGGGATGTGATTTTATAATACTTCCTGGTGGCTTTTCGTATGGCGATTATTTGCGTTCAGGAGCAATATCACGTTTCTCTCCTATTATGAACGAAGTAATAGCACATGCCAAAAGAGGAGGATATGTGATGGGTATTTGTAACGGATTTCAAATATTATGTGAAGCCCAGTTAACACCTGGTATCCTGCTGCGTAACATCAATCAGAAGTTTATCTGTAAAAATATTTATCTGAAATCACAAAGCAGTAATACATTACTTACTGCCGGACTTGATGCAGACCGTGCATTTAAAATACCGGTTGCTCATGCAGAAGGTCGTTTTTTCACGGATAATGATACCTTGAAAAGTCTGAATGACAATGATCAGATCCTATTCCGCTATTGTGATGTAAATGGTGTGATTTCGGAAGAAGCAAATATTAATGGCAGTTTACAAAACATTGCCGGTGTTTGTAACGCACAGCGTAACGTATTTGGCATGATGCCACATCCGGAACGTGCTGCTGACGAAGCATTAGGCAATACAGATGGCAAGATTATTCTGGAACAAGTTTTAAGCGTTCTTGCATAAACGGTTTATATTGAAACAAGAAAGGGCTGAAATCAATTGATTTCAGCCCTTTCTTGTTTATAACTATATCACACTTTTCCCATCACATACATTTCCTCCATAGTTGGAGAAGGGACTCCTCCTGCTTTTTCTAAAGTAATAGCAAAAGCAGCTGATCCGGTTTTTGTATTTTTCATTTTTAAAACTTTCTTCTCAAACTCCTGATCAAGCATCCCAATGTCTACCGGTTTGCCGTCTACAATGCTCCATAACTGATACTGTTTTCCGGCTGGAGCTGCTGGTAAGTTTTGTACATCCAGCATCACTTCATTGGTTTTCTGATTCCACAATGCTGCAACTGAACTTTCAGGTGATTTGCCCAGACCAGCCATATGTACAACCTTAAAATTAGGATCGCGGTATAGTTCGGCTAGCATTCCCGTATATGCTGCTTCATTTTTCATGATCTGCATATCAGCTGCCATTTTTTCATTATTCTTCTTCAATTCAGATGTTTGTACCGCAGACCATCCTGCAAATAAAGCTAGAAGAACGGAAGCTGCAACGGCAAGTTTTGCCCAGAAAGGAGTTACTTCCTTTGTCTCAGACCGACTGAATGCATCCTGTATAATTTTGGGCTCATCCTTCTCTTCAAAAACGGGTATTTCAACAAACTCTCCGTTTCTGATATCATTACTAATATTCTGCTCAGTTTCTGACTCTTCGATATCAGCTTCGGGTTCTTGTATAGAATCAAAATTCATTTGTGCAAATAATGATTCTTTTAGAGAAGCTGGTGGTAATGTCTGATGTTTGAGTGCATATTCTTCCAGAGTGCTTTCGAATTTCAACAACTCTTCTTTAATCTCAGGGTAAATGTGAGACATACACTCCACTTCCTGTTTTTCCTGTGGAGAAACAGTGCCCAATACATATTCCTCTAATATACCGGACTCTATGTAGGCTTGGATATTCATACTGCAAAGTGTTGTTTTAGCTCCTGTAATGCTGTTCGGATTCTTGATTTTACCGTACCCAAAGGAATACGTAGTTCCTCAGAAATTTCTTCATGTGTATAGCCCTGAAAATAGGCCATATCAATCAAAATTTTCCTTTCAGGTCTCAGCATGTCAATAATTGCTTTCATTTCTGAACTGATTGTCAATGAATCCGCTGATACGTCTTTCTGATTCTGGACAGCTCTGTCTTCAATATCATCCATTGCTGGTTTCCTACCTTCCACTCTTGCGGCATCTATTGCACCGTTACGCGCAATATTCATGATCCATGTAAACAGTCTTCCTTTTTCCGGATTATATGAAGCTATATTCTTCCAGATTTTTAAAAAAGATTCCTGCAATACATCTGCCGCTCTTTCCTCGTCCCTCACCGTTTTTGAAATGATATTAAACAAAGCTCCCGAATAGTGATCGTACAGGAATTCGAAAGCAGTCCGCTCATTTTTTTGCAGAGCTACCACCAATTCTTCTTCCGAATATTTTACTTTGCTAGTCGCCAAGAGTCGCTTAACATTAAATTTTAAATTTCTTATTGGCAAGCTAACAAAATTTTCGAAGATCTGTAGAGGAGGAACATAAAATATTGCTTCCGAATAAACTGCTCCCGAATATCCTGTCAGATGCAGTCTGTATGAGCTGAATCCATAAATATTTGAAATATTCATTATTATAGTGTGTTTTAATCATATACGATTACTACACAGAAATGGATCAAACGGGCAGTTTGTTGAATAAATAAAACTTGTAGTTTCCTGTTTGGTTTGAATAAAACAAATATTATTTCCTTAGTTTTTCAACCTGCCAATAGGTAAAAAAGAGGAAAAATATCATTAGACTTATCAGATATATAACGTTCCTAGAATCGATAAGTCCCTTTCCCAGAGCACTGTATTGGCCGTCTAAGGCTATCCAGGAAAATAATTCTGCTAAAGAACCACTTTCCAGAAGTAGTGAGACTGCTCCAAAACCTACATACCATATAAATGCCAGAAATACACCCAGAATAAATGCAACAATCTGGTTATCATTAAGTGAAGAACACCAAATACCCATTGAAACTAACACACCGCAAAAGAGGATAAGACCTATATACGATCCGAATACTGCTGCTGAATCAATATTACCTTTGGGATTGCCCAGCTGATAGATGCTGATATAGTAAAGTAAGGTTGGTAAAATAGTAATGAGTACTAATGCCCAGTTAGCAAAGAATTTTCCAAGAATAAGATCCCGGTTGCGCAGAGGCTTTGTAAGCAGTAATTCCAGTGTACCTGTACGGTTTTCCTCTGCCAATGAACGCATGGTAATGGCAGGGATTAAAAAAAGTAAGACATAAGGAGCAAGTTTGAAAAATGATCCCATATCCGCGTAGCCATAATCAAGAATATTTGATTCGGGAAAAACCCAAACGATTAATCCAACCGCAGTTAAAAATACCGCCATGACAATGTAGGCGATCAATGAATTAAAAAAACTGCCAATTTCTTTCTGAAAAATTGCTAACACGCTTTTATGAATGAAGAATGAGTATGAACCAAACGATTGGCATTTGTAAGTTCTTATGAAATTCTCTTAACAATTAATCAAAAACCGGCTTTTCCTTACGAAGGATAGCAGAAACTACCAGTGAGATTAAAAATCCCATAAAAATATATCCAATCACCACCATAAAAAACAGAATTCCCGGTGACATAAATTTTTGGGAAAGCTCCATTGCCTGATCAATTTGAGCATCATCTTTTCCCTGCGCCTCCATGTTCTGACGCACCTTGTCCATACCCTGAGTAAGAATGGATGGATCAATAAACCGGGTATAAACCATATTGAACATCGAAACAAGGAATCCCATAACCGCCGATAATAAAGTACCCAGCCCTAGTCCTTCCCCATAAGACATAAAATTCTTGTTTTGCTCACGAAAATCTTTCATTGCCAGTACAATCACGACTATCATAAATACAAATGATAGTATCGGTACAAATGTATTTTGCGAAAGGCCGGATACATTTACAATGGAGGTATAAACCATAATTACCACACCTCCTAAAACTCCGAATTTCAGAGCTGCCCGGGCAGTAGATGCATTTTGTTCCATTTTAAAGTTGTTTAGGTAGATTTATAACTTATAATTATTATTTATTGCTATAAAGCCCATAATCCTGCCTTCTGAAAATGAGTGATATGACAAGAATCGGAATAATACCCAAAATAAACTTCTGGACTATTTCATTTTTAATAATAATAGATGGCTTATTGTCTTGCACCTCTTTGTACATTTTAATAAATTCAGGCTCAGTAAGGTAGCTTAGCTGTGTTTTGCGGTCCTGATCCAGCAAATGCAAACCAGCAGAAATATAATCGGTAAAAACGCTGGAATCTACATAAGAAACGAAGAGATAGATCAGCCATCCATTTATAATTGCAGCAACACAAAGTACTACATAACCAATGGTCAGCGCTTCCCACAAATGCAATAATCCTTTCCCAACATTTTTGCGGTAATACCAGCAAGCTCCTGAAATGAGGATAATAAATATACCCATATCCAAAACCCTTATATTACTGAGTGGTTCCAAACGTAACAGATACAATGCAAGAAAAAATATAAATGCCAGGAGCCCGGTAATTACACCAAACACCATCGAGACTTTCAAAAGTGGTTTATTAAAATAATCAATTACTGCTTGCATAATTTATTTAAAACGAAAAAGTATATAACCACCTGTTTAGGTGAACAGATCAGTATTTAATTTAAAGTAAAAAGTTATTAACAAGGTTACTAATCAAACCACTCCAATTTACCATTATTCATTACACCACGGACTTTACCTTTCAAATTCTTGCCCAAAAAAGGGGTATTTTTTGATTTTGAATAACTTTTATCAAAAATCCATTCTGTTCTTTCCTCGAAAAAAGTAAGATTGGCATCCGTATTTTCATCAATATATCTTTCTTGCAGCCTTAAAATATATCTTGGCCGGGAAGTTAATTTTTCAATTATATCCTCAACCGATAATCCGGTATACATCAATGACAGTGAAAAAGCTGTTTCCAATCCGGTTATCCCAAAATCAGCATGATCAAATTCCAGATTTTTACTTTCCTCGTCATGCGGATTGTGATCCGAAACGATTACATCAATGGTACCATCTGCTAACCCGGCCCGGATTGCTATTGCGTCGCTGGCTGAGCGAAAAGGAGGATTGACCTTCAAATTGGTGTCAAAATCAATCAGATTATTATCTTCAAATGCGAGTTGATGCGCGGCCACATCACAAGATACAGGAAGACCTTGGGCTTTCGCTTTCCTAATCAGGTCAACTGCTTCTTTTGTTGAAATTAATGATACATGCAATGCAGGCTTTTTGGAAGAATACATACTTTTTTCAAGTGCATATTCCAGCAATTTTAAATCCCGGGTCAGCATCATTTCTTCTGCCAGTGACGGAATTCCTTTCATACCGATCAATGTGCTGGTAATGCCTTCATGCATTTGTCCATACAATGTCAGCTGCCGGTCCTCAGGACGGTTCATAAGAAGCGCATCCATAGGCTGTAAGTATAAAATTGTTTTCAGAAACAAGTCGGCATTTTGAACCGGGTGCTCTCCATCTGTAAATGCAATGGCACCGGCTTCGTGCAGGTCGATCATTTCAGTGAAATCAATCCCTTCTGTTTTTCTGCTTACTGCTGCTGCTACATGCAATTTCACCAACCCGCCGCTACCCGACTGGCGAATATAACTTAACGTATCTTTGCTATGCACCACCGGCTCAGAATTGGGCAGTAATACTATTTCTGTAAATCCTCCCCGGGCCGCTGCCATTCTAACTGATACTAAATCTTCTTTATGCTCAAATCCAGGATCGCGGGAAGCTACACGCATATCGATCCAGCCGACTGAAACACTAAAGCCCGCTCCTTCTTTCACTTCGGCATCACCTGCTTCAAGGTTTTCACCAATTTGCTTTATTTTGCCATTTTCTATCAGTAAATCCTGGACCTGACCGTTAAAAGGTGATTTTTTATCAATTATTTTAACTGAGCGAAATAATAATTTCATAAGTTCTGCTTCAAAAAACCGTGACCCGTATCACAGTTACAATCTAATCTGTATTACAAAAAAAAAGCTCCGTCCGGAGCTTAAAACAATTATCAGGCACCAATAAATTTCTGATAATCTTCTGCTGAGAGAAGTCCATCGAAATCACTGGGACTTGATAAGGTTACTTTCACCATCCAACCTTTGCCATAAGGATCAGAATTTACCAATTCCGGTTCAGCATCCAATTCTTCATTTACTTCAAGCACTGTTCCGTCCAAAGGAATAAATAAATCCGAAACCGTTTTTACCGCCTCAACCGATCCAAAAACTTCACCTTTTTTCAAAGTGTCGCCAACCGTGTTGATATCAACATACACAATATCACCCAATTCCTGCTGTGCATGTTCTGTAATTCCTATAAATGCAGTATCCCCTTCGATACGAATCCATTCATGATCTTCTGTATATTTTAATTCAGATGGGAAATCCATAATTTAATTAATGTAAGTTTTGAAAAGTCTTTCTATCGCAAATTACACGATGTAGACTGTATTTTCCAAATGGAAATTTTATTCGGCCAAATTGAATTTGATCTGCACGCCTCCCGAAGTACTTGCCCGGTAAAAAGAGTTGGATACCAAAGGATCATTAAAAGTCCTGTCAAAGTAAAATTGCAGACTTAATCTGTTGTTAACTACATAATTAACAGTAGGACGTAACTGGAAATTAATATTACCGGATATTGGCGTATTTTCACTTACAGGGGTAAGCTTGCCGTCAATTAAAACAGGAGTACCAAATTTGCGCTGGATAGCACGAGTGTCCCGGAATGTTAATCCAAGCTGCATAGTCATGTCATTCTTTAATTTCTTTTTTACACCGTTAATTTTAAATGGTAAAGGCACATTGTTTTTTGTAAAACCAATATTTACTGTTACATCCTGATTAAAGAGTTCGGCAACCTGAGAGTTTGCCAAATTTAAAGCAATTGTTCTGGCCCTGTTATATTCGAAGCGGGCTGTAACTTTACTTTGTGTCCTGAACTCAACTCCTAAAAGAGGCTCGAAATTTTCGGTCAGTGTAATCGTGCTCATAGCAAAAACCGGAACATACTGGCCTAAATCATTATAACGTGATGACAACGGATAACCCGATACAGCCAGGTTTACATAAAGCGCTTCATAGTTGAGTGAAGAAGTAAAATTCCCTACGCTGTAATTCGAATTATATTTATGAATAAGGGAAAATGCACTGAATAATCTTTTAAACATGGGTAATTGAGCAAGTCCCGTATACCTCACGTCCCAGTTTGGCATTGGAAATTTCAGGAATGGATTCGTACGTATTTTAGCTACATCCGAAGTATCTTTTCCTGAATAAGCTGCAAAAAATGCCGCGATCAAAACATCCTGTGAAGTTTCAGTATACTCTCCGCCCGATGCTCCATTCCTGTCTGCAAGCACCCTCCTCATTTTGTCTCTGTAACCATTAAACCTATCAAACACAGCAGAAGAATTATCCCTGTTCACTTTGGCAAAAGCAGTACGGAATGACCAGAATGACATACTGAACTGCCCGTTACGTAACGGACTTTGAGATGAAAAACTACCGGTAGAATCGGGCCGGTAAAACTCCTGGTAAGCATCCTGGCGTGTTAACCTGGCGTCAATCACCATTCTGAAATCCTTAAATGGTTCCAGTGTTGTAGTAGCAGAAAACTTTTTACCAATTGTTTGCTGAAACGGCTGGTTTTGTACCTGGCTTTTTGTTATCCATCCATTTGCAGCAGCTTTAATCTGAAAATTCCTGTCTTGCTGTCCAAGCACAAATGGTAAACCCGGTGCATTGGTATTATCAAGTCCAAAATACTTCGGAGCCCGCAGGTAACCCGGCAGTGCAGTGGTTTCTAATACTGAATAATTAAAAGTGATTCCTCTGACCGTCATCAGCACCCGGGTAAGATTCTTCATGATATCCGTCGTACGCATATCAATTTCCTCTACATCACCCGGGCTGCGGGCAAAATTCTTACGTACTGCGGAAGGTGAATTGGCAAATTTCAGGTAACGTAATTTGTTGTATAATAATACAAAATCCACTTTGCCATTTACTCCTCTTTCCCGGCTGTTACGGATAATATCTCCAAAAGGTGCTCCGGTAGTATCCACCAATCCAAGTGCATTCGCCTGATATGAATATCCGACAGAATGTTTGTAATCGGCACTCATCCAGTCCAGCAATGGAATTTTATCCAACGGTAAGCGATAGGTAAAATCAATTCTCTGATCGAAATTTTTAATACGGCCAAGTTTCTTAAAATTCGACCATAAAGAATCCTTTTTCTCCGAGGTGTTGATATCACCCATTGGCTCATCAATAATAGAATTTGCTGACGAAATATAAGCCAGGGTCATATTCCTGGTTAAATTCCAGTTAAGGTTATAATACCTGTTAAACCAGAAATATTTTTCGTACAATGGCTGAATTCCATCCGTGGTCAGATCTGCATTTCTTAGTTGCGTTTTAAGGAAACGGCGGTCTACGTCGGCCCGGATAGAAACCATATTTGGAAGTAGGGTAAGATTAAAATCCTTGATCAGCTCTCCCCACCGGTTTTTTACCACCCACTTTTTGAAAGGCTCAAATGCTTTTGGCTGACTGCTGTAAACATAGGCTATGCCTCCTTTATACATACGTTGTGAATATTCCTGCGTAAGAATATTTCTTCTTTTATCATCGCTGAATGCATAAGTAAAAGCCAGATTCTCAAAATCATAAAAATGGTTTTTAGCATTAACATCCGTTTTAATCTTTCGTACGTTAGAAAAATTAATTCCTCGTTTTACACCATTTTCCTCAACCATTCTGCTATATCCATTCCTTTCCTCATCGGATCGCAAATTATCCAGCGTGGTACTTAAAGGTGTGTCAGGATCCAGTGGATCATAATGAGGTTTTACATTTCTGCGGTCATAACTTAAAAATACGGGAATACTAAATCCCCAATTCTGAGGCAAAAGTTTATCCAACGCAATGTTTGATGACATTCCATATTCCGATGTAAAATTCCTTGACCGCTCGCCGATTCGCTGTTGTACACTTCCAAAACCGAAAGTCTCAACGCGTCCGGAAGCTGTAAGTGTTGCAAAATCTGCCAGTTTTGCATTCAACTGTGCAATGGCTGCAATTCCTCCGGTTTCATCAAATCCTTCCACGTGCATTTCATCCACCCAAATACAGAAACTTTTTGAAAGTTCATCGGCAGACTTCGAATTTCGCATACCAATCATCATCATCCTCACTGAGCTCAGATCCGGATTTCCTACCACAGTAACTTTATATCGTCCGTCAGAGGTTGTAACTGTATACGGTACACCCTGATTTCTGCCCATTAATTTATTCCGTTCTGCTTTTGCACTGATCAGATCAGCCAACGCAATATTAAGTTCATTACCTTCAGGCCATACTTCTCTCTCTGTTAATGCGGAGGCTCTGCTAGCCTGCAAAGCAGAAATATCAATTTCATAATAGTTTTGAGTAATGTCAGTTCCAATACGCATAAATGCGCCTACCATATTATCTTCTTCACGCTCATTTTGCATGTGAATGTACATACGCAATCTTTTTCTGAACAATAGATCCAGGTTCACATTTTTGTATACTGCACGGGAATCTCCATCGCGAAGATCCGTTACGCATAAGCTCATAGATTGCTCATTCAGTAATAATGGAGGTCTTTGTGTATTGTCCTGATCACGGATCCAGCCCGGAGGAATAGTATAAACATATTTGTTATTTCCTGTTTTCTTCTGCCCATTTTCCTCAATACTTACTGTACCAACTGTAAACTTGGCATCATAAGGTTCCGGAACTTCCTGTAAACCGGTAGCATTCAGATTGGCGGTATATTTCCTATATTGTTGTCCAACCATTTGCAGCTGTGCAAAGCGTAATACAACCGGCTGTTCAAAATCAGTCAGGTACATACGCATGAAACGAATTGATTTAAATCCATTCATCGATCCAACCTGTCCTGTAAATTCTTTTATCGGCACTCTGAATAAATACCAGTTCTGGTTATCCGCTGTATTTACTGTTTTGTCTACAATAAAACCTTTCCCTATTGCCAGCTCATCCGGTTTCAGGTCAATCGTGTATTCGTAATAAGCTTCATTATCATTAATGGTATTATCCACGTTCATATCCTCACCATCCGGAATATTGGTTGACGAAGGTGTTACGGTAGCTGCGCGACCAAGACTTTCAGGAGAATTATTTTCCATCCCGATATAATTTTTGTACCGCTCAAGTACTTTGGCATTAGCCTGGTCAAGATCATCACCCAAAAAGAACTGGAAGTCATCTCCGGAAGGATCACCCATAATTCTGGCCATTGCCTCAGGAGTCAGCTTACCTGAAAGATTATCCAGATATCTTTTGAAAAAGATTTTTTCCTCATCATTATTTAATCCGTCCAGACCAACATCCTGTCTTTGGCGCGCACCTGTTTCATTACTGAATGCATTGATCAGATATTGTGATTTTGTAACATATCCCCAGGCTGTTGAATCTACATTATCCCCAACTATTTTCGGTACGATTGGCAGGCCATTTTCAAAGTTATAGCGCTCGTCAGGAATGGCATCTTCTGAAATATCCCCCAGGTTAAAAACCAGTTTACCACCTGTCGAATTATTTTGCCCGGTATTGTTATTTTGCGGATCCTTCGTTCCGTCACGTACAATACCATTTCTTCCTTTTATAAACGGATCCAGCATCCAGAATTCTATGCTTTCAATATTGGCATTATCAAAATCATTATCAGAAGTGATAGCCCTGCTGATACCTCCGAAATTTTGTCTGGGCAGTTTAAGCCGTCCGTCAGCAGTAAGATCCGGATTGTAATTGTACATTCCTCTTTCCGTAGGATAGTAGGCAATGTCAAGAATATTCTGCGGATAAGTTACCAATCCGGCAATGGCCCGGTTTGGGAAAATCTGATTGGGCAGATATAATTTTTCGTAATAGTTACTGTCAGCTCCTTCGAAATTTGTGGGTGGCTGATATCCGCCGCCAAGGCCTTGCTGGCCTCCAAAAATATTGTCAACGGTATACGCCGAAATTTTCGCCCTTTTATAACCATAATCTAATGTACGCCCGGTGGCACCGCCGGTAAATTTAGGTGGAACACCAGCAAGCCGCCATTTTTGTGGCTGACGTGCCAGATCATACACAGTGCGTGTAGCCTCAAAATCATCTACAAGTGATCGGTTGTTTACGTCCTTGGATACGCCGGGAAAAAGTTTTGCAACTTCAGCTTTAAACTGAATGCTTGACATTTCTTTGGTTTGCAGGAAAGGTAATTTATCGAGCCATTTGGTCAGGAACGGTACATCTTTCCGTACATTAATGTCAAAACCAATCATGGTATTATTCACTGGCTCATTACCTATTGAAACCCTTGTCAGGAAGCCTGCCGGTCTCTCACGGTATTTGATAGCCGTCATCCCTAAACTAATATCGCGGCTTAAAACATAGTCTAACCGGGTACCTAACATGGAACGGATCTGATTCTGAAACATGTCAGGTCTTTCGAATTCGATCACGATTTCACGTCCCGAATTTAATACACTTGGATTAAGCAATCTGACGCGGCCTATCTGTGCCTCAACAATGTAATCAGAACCAGCTGAAAGAGGAACACCACCGGAAGTAACCGTGACAGATGTTTCCAAAACACCAAAGGGTAACTGTACTTCTGCTCCTTCACTCGACTGATAAGATCCTTTCAGGAAAAACTTGTTTTTTTCTGTTATCTGCTGCGCATCAATCATTGTGGTGCGATACAGTTCATTAAAGACATATTTATTACGTGCCTGATCATTTCCTGCACCAAACTTTCTGGAAAGATTAGTACCGAATGGTTCCAGTACAGGAAAGAATATCCTGCCTGTCTTACTGTCTATCGTAATTCCTTCAACAAAGTCAAAGTTACCATCCGGCTGCAAATCATTTACCGGATTAAGGCGGTCAAGACCCATTAGCCTGATCAATGGAATATTAGCAATGTCGCTATCCTGTAAAGTAGGATTATCGATACCTGTTAAATCATCTTTATATATCACACGAAATTGGAACCCTTGTTTTTCTATCTGGCTGGTTCCTAATGAATAGACATTTTTCATCATTAAATCCCACATCGGAAGTTTCGTATTGTTCCGGATGGTAGACGATTTCAATAATTTCAGGGCAATAACTTCGTCATCTTTTCTTGTCTGATAATCTTCGGTAAGCTCTCCAACTTTATGCGCCCGTCCGTTTAAAGTATACTCGTAAGCTACACCAAGGACTTCATCATTTCTAAGTGCATTGGTTAAGGAAATGAAACCTAATTGCGGATGAAAGACATAATCCACGTTGGCTACCAGTTTTTTGGCGCCTCTTAATAATTCATAATCCGTTGTTTTTTCAAAGCCAAAACCGGTTATAGCAGAATTAGTATTATCCACTTGCCGGAATGCAGTATTATTTTGCAAACGCGCATACAATCCGTTCGCTGCATTATCCGCAGGAGAAGTTCTGTTAATTGGCTGAAGATTAGTATTAGCCGACTTATATGGTGCTGGTTCCCCCAGATCGGCAAACCCAACGACGTTTCTTAACGATGATGTTGTCGTTGTCCTGTTTGTTACATATACCTCCATACGGGTAATTGTAACTCCGGAGGTAATAGTAGGCGTACTGGTTAAAGAAGATTCAAAAATATTTCTAAAATATTG
>Ga0247734_1002090_pt1 | contig 13784 bp, 15 predicted proteins | sample UWRJL103311B2_FD_180933 | JGI IMG/M metagenome (GOLD analysis project Ga0247734, IMG submission 180933) | Plant litter microbial communities from Arlington Agricultural Research Station in Wisconsin, United States - UWRJ-L103-311B-2 | ecosystem: Environmental > Terrestrial > Plant litter >... | reverse complement strand
ACTTCAAAAAGCCTGTGGAAAACATCGTATTCAATATGTTACTAATGTCACCAATACGGTCTATCTCAAAGTATTCTTGGCCAACGGTACATCGCAGATCCTCCAATAAACAACACCAAGAGACACATTCGCATCACGCAGATATAATGGATAAAGTACTCGGCACAGATATTCGGCACATTTATCTTGCGTTAAATAGTATAGCCTCGCTTACACTACCTCAAATGCTGATTGCGAATTCTTGCAATTCCACTCAAGCAGGTGTATCGTTTGGTTATGTACACTTGGTTCGAGAATCCCAAAATTAAAAGAGACTGCGAGCTCTTGTAATCTCTGTTTCTCGTAAATAAAAAAAGTGGAGTGAATTATACTGGCATGAATTCGAAGAAAGGTATGATGGGACGCTTGAGCCGGTGATGCCCAAAAATGGAATGATAGGGTTTTTACTTCCATCCATCAACTACCGCCATGCCTGCTTCACGTATGTCTCGAAAACTTTCCCTTGTGGGCAATGAAACTTTGGGATAACATATGATTCGACATTTAGGCCTTTCTCTTGCTGAGCAGATTGCTCAACTCGATGCTCCTGCACCAGTTGGTAGTATCATTTTCTCCAGTACTGCCATACTATCCGGGCTCACACTCTACTAGACTTCGATCTCGAAAATCTCGGTGCTCATGGTTCAGAAAATGAGACAGATGAATTGGTGTCTCGAGACCACTACGCAGACGTTGGGTGCGTGATGAGAGCTTACATAGGAAGTTGGCACTAATGTCATCTTCAGGCCAAGTTCACTGAGGAAAATGCAAGATCCCGTCCTGAGCGAGAAGTATAGCTCGGTGAAGGTATCTAGGGCTCAGATTGAAGCAGACGGCGAAGACCATGAAGCCAGTGAAGCAGAAGAAGACGAGGATAGGGAAGAGGACACCGGAGATGAAGTAGACCAAGGCTACCAGGAGGAAGATGGTCCGGACCAGAGCTCAGAGGTATCTGGGGAAGACGATGCTGTGGCTCCCCAAGTCAAAAACACCACGCAACCGCGGGAAGACGACATGTCGACGTCTTTACGCCAAAAACGGGAAGAGGATCAGAGGAAGGGCAAAGCTATTTCACGACAACTCGTGCGTTTTTCTGCTAGTATTCGGCTCTAATCTCACATGTGCTTCTCCAGGGAGTCTGGGATTCCCTTTTGGACAGTAGGATTCGAGTGCAGAAGGCAGTTGCTGGTGCCAATCGACTCCCTACCGTTATGTCGCTTTACGCAGAGTCCGAATCCATGAAAAAAATGCTCGAAGAAACTGTGCTACTCTCAGAGGAACTGTTCCAGTTACGAGAGGTCCGTGCTGCGTGTGTGTGCTTCCTTCGATGCCTAATATCATTCCTAGAATCTCCTCCATGCCAATGGTCCTGTAGAACCGTCCCCAAGAAAGCGTAGAAAGTTGGGCGCAGACACTTCACTTGCTGAACATCTCCAAGCTGCATCCCGAGAAGAAGTCGCATTCGAAGAATTGTATGTCGAAGCGGTTTTGCCTTTATTGTCGCTGCTCACATTGGGTTTAGATATCATCCCCACCTCGTTCAAACTCTCAGCAAATGGTCCTCCAAAATTCAAGCTGTTGCGCCATCAGCTCTCCTTCCCTCCACACGGAATGCATTCTCCAAATCGCATCAAAACAATCTCAAAACTGCTGTACAGTTGATTGAAGAATCGTCTGCCGACCATTCCAAACTTCTTGCTCGCACACAAGTGTGGCGGCAGAAGGGTCGCAAACTGGATGACGACCCTTCTCCTGAAGACACTCCTCAACTCGGGGAAAAGCGAGACGCAGGCATATTTGACGATACAGACTTTTACCAGCAACTACTGCGAGATGTGATTGATTCGCAAGGAGGGAAAGGGAACGATGACTGGATGACTGCGCAGAAACAACAAAAAGCGAAGAAAAAAGTCGACACTAGAGCAAGTAAAGGACGAAAGATAAGGTCAGTCGCATGACGCCTGTTCCAGCTCCCTTCTTACTATTCACAGATATGAAGTCCATGAGAAACTACAGAGTTTCATGGTTCCCATTACACAGACACACGATACATGGCACGAAGAGCAAATAGATGAACTATTTGGGTCTCTGCTGGGTAAAGGCTTCGAAAATGCGCTGGGGGATGAGCTTGAAGGTCCTACTGAGGGTACAGGAGAGCATTCTACGGGAGAATTACATGGCTTTAGAGTATTTTAAGAGGCTGAATGCATATTACATGTTCCCAAATGGGAGACGAACGCTCGGCAAGCAAAGCCGGGCGATGATGTGAACATGAGCATCTATGCGATCGTCCCTTCGCCCTCTCTCGCCCTAACCACCACTACAACCTCTCCCCTGCCAACTCTGCCTGTGGACCAGCCCGACACAATTTCTAGCTGCAATGGACGGCTTTGAAGACGAGAACCCCTTTGACATCGACTCGGACCGCATACAATCCGAGACGTCCTCCGCATCCAAAGTCTATGTTTCTGAGCCGCCATCCCCCTCGCCATACCCCGATATGCAGCAGAAGCATGACCTGGGGTCGCCAACACAGAGGGCGCGGGCTGTCTCTTCCACCGGCTCGGGTCCTTTAAGGTCTCCGCAGTCCAACGTTAAGACCGAGTTCTGCTGTGCACGAGACAGAGTGTTGCATTCAGGGGACGATGTCGAGATTTTAGTGCGTGAATTCGGCAGCTTATAATGGTCATGTATACGTTTTCTGACGCAAGGTCGCCTCAGATTACAGATGCTGTTAAGACCTCAGCCAATTCGACCTCCCCATACATCGCGTACATCATTCAAACAGGCGTTCGTTCATTGTCGGCTTTTATCCTCGTGTTATAGTCTGACTTGGCTTTGTTAGAACATTCATGCTCAGCATCGATATTCTGAATTCGAGTCTTTGCGGTCGAACCTATCAAAGCTGTATCCAACTCTCATTATACCGCCAATACCCAGCAAGCAGACTCTTGGGGACTACGCCATCAAACAGGGTAAAGCAAAGGAAGATGTAGCAATGATTGCACAGCGAAAGCGTATGCTTCAAACATTCCTTAATCGTCTAGCGAAACACCCTGTCTTGTCGAGTGACCATGTCTTCCATCGCTTTCTCGACGGTGAAGTGTCCTGGGTACGTGGAATTACGAACATGTATAGGCATTCGGTTGACGCTGTGTACCCACAGACCGAAGTTTTGAACTCTCCTCCTCTAAGCAACCTTCCTAAGAATATCTTGAAAGCCCCCTCCAGTTCCCCCACAGACTCAAACGCATCTATGGCCTATGCAGCGTTACCCAATCCCTCCGCAGCTCATCCATTGCGCAACCCTGACCAAAGATTCTTGGATTCAGAAGCATTCACGAACAAGTTTGCTGCACATGTCAGTGGTCCGATGGAGAAAGTTACTCGACGAGCCATTAAACGATGGGCTGGTAAGTCTTCTTTGGGCTTTTCAAAGAGACTACACCTACTAATTTCTTTGTGGAGATTACTCACAAGACCATGCAGACCTAGGTGCCGCCCTGAACGGATTCAGTCTGAACGAAAATGGCGAACTATCTGTGGCAATCGAGAAGACAGGTCAAGCAATTGATGTCACGTATATGTCTACTACGAAGATGGTAAGCAGTGCTAATTACTTTCCATGGTCTTATATAGGAATTGACAAACTTTGTCTACAAATAGTTACAAGAGTTGGAGCAAGAATGGGCTGAACCGCTCCATGAATATAGCCAATTCGCCCAGATCATCAAGAAGATGCTTGCGTACAGACATCAGAAGCACGTCCAGTATGAGATGACCCAAGAGTCTCTCGAATCTAAGCGGGAGTCGCTGGAGGAATTGGAGAAGAGTGAGAGAGAAGCAAGAAGGTTGGAAGACGCTTTGGGACGTGGCCGATCTGTGAATGCCTCAACATCTGCCTCAGTACTGGAAGGCAGTAAAGGCAAAGACCCCGAGGATCCCAACTCTACAGAAGAGCGCGAAGAGCCTAGCCCAACCGACGAATTTCAACGGCCGGGTCCAAGTCTGCCTCCTCACCCTGGACCCAATCCTCGTAGGCGAAGTAGGACTGTACCAGGGATGGGTCTGATTAATGCATTGAGCTATACGTTGCACGGCATGATGGATGTCGATCCGGAAACTGCTCGTCGGAATAACATAACGAAGACACGAGAAAGCATTGCTCAGGTGTGTTTGCATATTTGACAATCCTGGCCTTTCTTCCGCTGATGCATTGGCTAGCTTGATGAAGCGGTACAGCTTGTAGCACAAGACCTAAAGTACTCTAGCTCAACTATTCAGGCTGACTTGGATCGCTTCCAGAGGCAGAAAGTTGCCGATATGAGGGAGATGGCTATTAGCATGGCTCGTTCACATCGAGACTGGTGTCAGAAGGTTTGTTTGTCTACCGTCGTGCGGCAAACCATCTTTAATGTGTCTCAACAGAACCTGGAAGCCTGGCAAGAAGCAAAGCAGGAGATCGACAAAATTTCTGATCATCCCAACAAGGCTCCTGAGGAAGAGATTGCCGTAAGATCTCCTACGCAACAGAACCCAGGTGCTATCAGGAGAGACTCTACAGCGACGATCAATGGACGATAATGTGTTGTAGAACAACTTAATAATGGATAATGCTTTCTTCCTTTTGCAGTGCAGCTCAAAGTTCATGCAGACCAGGGGGATTGCGAATGCGTCGAATGAGGTCCATCTTTCTCTTCAAGTCTCAGGTCGAAGGCGCCATGAAAACCAAACTGAAAGAAGAAAAGGAAGTGTAAGCTGGCTCTAAGGATAGAATAGTGTCCATGTCCAATCACTCATGTGTATCGAGTACATTCTAATTAAATATAATGTCCAAGAGTCGCGCGTAAATTCGTTCATCTTGTCGGCGTTAAAACAATCGTAAAGAGCAGCTGAGAGCAACCATTGTCAGCGAAATTCATGTGCAGTTTGTGACTCACCTACCGTTAAGTCATTTCATGTTCAATGATCAGAGTGGTAGCAATCTGCCAATCGGAGAATCCTTCGTTTCTTAAAAGCAGCGAAGACTTCTTCTACTTCTTCTAGAGAACGCCGCACTATGCTCGAACTGTCAGGAGGAGTGATATGTACCTCCAAATTGAGCAGTTTTGGGAAAAGAGCGATGGATGTATACACTTCATGCACGATTTGAGGTGGAGAACTGAGAAAGGAATCGGGGAGGAGCAATTTGAGGGTCCGAAGCTCGGGAGCTTGGATCGCGCGCAATAGCATGAGCAGGGTGCTCTCGGTTGACACACCTGAATAACGGCAGTTGTCCAGGGTCAAGGAGGTTAAGAGGGGCAGAAACACCGGGTCCACTACCGAAAATTAGCGATCGATGCGCAGTATAGCTAAGAGAAATACACTCACTGAGAACAACACATCCACGAAGGTGTAAATGTTCAAGGGACGGCGCAAGTTCTTCCAGTAGGAACGATAAAGAGCCTCCCAGATTCGACGTGCTCTTCACATTATCGAGAGATAGTGTTGTGATAGAGGGAAGTTTAGGATGGCATTGCGGAGGATGGAGATCCCTGATGCGGACCTGCTTGAGCGTGAGAGACTTTAACGCGGACCAGGTGGACAACCAAGTCGTGAATTTAAAGGAAGAATCAAACGTGGTGTGCACAATGTCTAGGTTGCTAATTTCATTCCTAGATGAGTTTCCGCACCAACTGCTGAAGCCTGCCATGCATGGCTTGAACAGGTGGCCCATATCAAGGCTAAGCATTTGTATGCCCGCAGCTACGACGAGGCTGATCGCCTTATCCAAAGCGCACACGTGCTCCGGGGCAGCCAAAGCAAAGGAATGCAGGGTGGCGAAAACCTCTCGTACAGAGGCAATGAGGGAATGCGGTGCGTGAGGCGCTGTGAGGATATCTAGAAATGCAGACACATTGGAAGGATAGAGATGGATTGAACGGAAGAGGTTATGCCGCGTCCGAGGCAGCCAGGCTCTGCACACTAGACCGCACTGGCCTAGAGTTTTCTTGTCATCATGACAGAGGTCGATGATAGAGTCGACGAGTTCTGGCGGGAGATCCATAGCAGAGGGGCAAGAAACAAATGTCCAGAGAATGTCCAGTGGAGGTCGGTCTGAGAAAGTTGAAGCGTGGGAGAGCCCTGATCTATCTAAGTACCAGTCAGAACTCAGATTCGTTCACCTGTCAGCCAGCCGGGGAAGCACGCGCGGGTCCTCCGTCAACACAAAAACAGGGCTTCATCATCCTGTCAACCGGACGGTCGTCGGTGGCCCACCGCCTCAATCAGGAGTCAGGTAGCAGTATGCTCGTTGTAAGGGCCCCCTCGTAGTTACGAGCAAAGCTAATTGAGAGTTTCAAATTCAACGGCAAGTGCCGAGCCAACATTTGCGTCCGTTTTTGGGTGTTTACCCTGCAATGTGTTGCCAATGTCCCTCGAGACAACCAGGGTCATTCCGCGTGCTATACCTTGCACAGTACTTTCGCGGGACGGACGTGTTGCGCAGGTCAAAACTTGCTGAGGACATACAAGGAGGCAGGAGCATGAACACAGAGTACAAATCGATAGATTCAAAAAATAACATTCATAGCCAAGCTGCCACCGATAGTATCATTATATGGTAAGCGATATCATATCCCATTCCTCGATGGCGCGGTCAAGGTCCAACATCAGCTGCTTTACAATGGGATGATGACAATGCTCCGCTAATGGGACCCGACACTCTGGTACTGACTCCGTGGCATTTGAGGGGAGGTAAATGGCAGGAATGGCAGGCACGTTTGGTACAGTACCACCCCCGGAATCAGCCACATACATCCCAACCGGTACGGAACGTCTCTTTCCCTTAATCTGTCCCTTCGTAAGATGGAGAGAGTTTGCAGGAGATCGGGAATAACCAGCATGACCGTGATCGCCAGGTTTCCCTAGACTAGTGTCAAATGGCGAGGAGGTAGTATGAAAAGAATGCTGGGGACTCGAAATCGTGTCTGAGCGGTCAAAGGCTGCTGGTAAGATACTGTGAGCTGTCCTAATAGGACTGGATTCGGCTTGCGCCTGACCGAGCGATGTGAACGAGTCAAAGGTAATCCACTGCGACGGGATGTTTCCGGAATATAGTGGATCGGAAATCTGTACAGTGCTGTCGTAAATAGCTCGCCTTCGGGAATCGCAGGAGCCTAGAGATTTCCCACGTCCGTGTCTGCGGGGGTTCACAGGTGTCAGATGTCCGTTCGACGGAAGAAAGTCAGACGAGAAAGACGCTTCAATGGCTGCTCCGTCGTCAATCTTAGAAGTCCCCGCCAGCGACGTCGAAGGGCTGTCGATCCGCAGACTACTGAAGCTCTGTGACTTTGGAAAATGCCCTGAGTGGAGAGAAGTACGGTCTGTAGAGGGTAGTGCTGAGGTTCCCGACGGATCATGAGGATTGAAGGAATTCTTGGGCCCCTTCGATCTGCGCGAGTCTGGGTGGGGAGAAGGAAGGCGGACGGCAGCTAAATTCTCGCCAATCGTGTGTTTCTGACCAGTTCGAGTTCTTGCTGAAACTTCTTTGCAGAGCTTCTCTGCCTTGTTCTGGAAGACAATCCCGCGTGAAAAGGGTAATATGATGTAGCGCGATATAGCATACCTGAGCCGAGGGCGTGTCCATCGTTTTCCTACGTATTTGGTCTTTTGATCCTCCGTTTTTCGTAGACAAAGCGATGGCAGTGACATCCCGAAGGGCAGACCTATGTTTAGAGACTGTAGGTGAGACGCGTTCCTCGTTTGGCCGTGATAGAGCTTTCAGATTCATCCCGCCGAGAGCGCTGACGTCGGAGTTCGCCTTGGTAGATATGTCTTTCCGAGATTTGACATTGGTATCAACTGCAAGATGTTCAGATGGTTGTCGTCTGCTGAGAAGTAGCCTGTGTTGTGGAATGTTGGAAGTCTGTGAAGAGAGCGGAGGTACTGTAAATGCATCTGAAGGGAAATATGCAGAGCTAGTGAGAGCTCGCGAAGGATTGAGGCCTGTCATTTCTACGCGAGACAAGACTCAACGCCACCCTGGCTGGTGGAAGGGAGAGGACAAGGAGCGAATCACACTCAAAGCGTGAGATGCCGGCTGAGATGCCGACACCGCAGGTCGCCTCTAGACAGTACACTGTACAGAGCTCGCTATTCTGGCTGCAGTCTGAGCCTGCAGACATCAGCAAGAGGCCTTCAGCGGAGTAAATGGCTGCAAACGGCCATTAAACTCAAGCGATGAGAGATGAAAGGACCCTCGATTGTAATTTGGCATGCGCAATGATCATCCGAAATGGCGTGGCTGCCCTTCATCTCCTTGCATCCACGTTCGCTGCTACGCTGAGCTAACACGCTGCAAATTATACCAACCTTTCCTACAGTTGAAATGCCCGACGCTATCAATCCCAAACGTGTTCTTATCATTGGAGGCGGGGCTGCAGGGCTTGTAACGCTGCGCAATTTGGTTCAGCTTGGTCAATTCGACCACATAGAACTTGTGGAGCGACGCGACAATGTCGGTGGGGTTTGGTAAGTGCATTAGAATTGACACTTGGGTGGTTTTCTGAGAGTTGGATAGGTACTACGACCAGCCAGATCCGTCAAATTCCCATCGACCTCGGTGGCCATCACCTGCATATCCAAACCTCGTAGGCAATGTACTACCCGAGTTCCTGTCCTACTCGAAAGCTCCTTTTCCGACCCCTTCAAATCATCCTGACCAGCCTTTCCCTACGCTCGCAGAAACACATCAATACTTGCTTGATTTCGCTGAACCGCTGAAAAGCCACATCCGTCTAAACACCGAGATCATTCAGGTTTTGGAGCTTGCTGAAGGTGGATGGAAAGTGACAAGTCGTGATTACACCACAGCGCTGCCGGAAACCCGAGAGGAAATTTGGGATGCAGTCGTGATCTGTGTCTGCTGGTATGATAATCCCGTTTGGCCTGAAGTCGAAGGACTTGATGTTCTGCGCCAACGGGACTTGGCCAGGCATGCCAAGTGGTGGAGAGGCCCCAAGGGATGTGAGGGCAAGGTACGCGGGATCCTTTTGATTCTTCAACTTCTGCCTGACGAGATTCGTAGAAAGTCCTGGTGCTTGGAAATGCCAATTCCTCCAACGATATTGCAGCTCAGCTAGTTCCCGTAGCTTCGACTCCGGTGTACCGAAGCATACGGCGTCCGGCATTCCCTGGGTTCGTTTCTCTGCCAGATGAACGCATTAAAGATATTGCACCAGTGAAGAAGTACATACTACACGAAAACAACAAGATCACTGCGATTCTCACTGATGACACAGAGATCAACGACCTGGACTTAGTCGAGGTTGGCACAGGCTACATCCCCCGCCCATCTTTTGTGCACGTACTTGACCCAGAAACCAGAACCAAAGCTGGTCCAATCATCCACGATGGCATTATCCCCTATCGCGTCCCATCTCTTCATCGGCTGATCCTCTATGCCTATAATCCCACCCTTGCTTTCATAGGAATAACTATCTCTTATACACCATTCCCAATCGCCGATGTATCCTCTCTCTGGCTGGCTCTTGCATGGCGAGGAGAAGTCAGCTATCCTGCAACCGCAGAGGAACGCCTCATTTCCGAGCAGGACCGACTTCGTACAATCCAAGAGTTTCGGGACAAATGGGGTGACAGCTCTTTGTATGTCTACAGTGTATTGGGCGCTACGGAGGAAGGATACGCAGCAGGGCTTAGAAAAGATATTGTTAGTGCAAGGCCTGACTTGGATGAGTTGATTATGCACTGGAATGAGGAAAGGACGAAGCACAGGGAGACTATGTTTAGTGTGAAGAGAAAAGCATTAGAGTGGACTAGAGAGAGGAAGAAAGGAACGGGAGAGATAATTTGACGATTCTTTCCACAGCACTACGTACTAATCATTAGATAGATGTTCTGAAATGCAACATGATTAGTAAGCGTAACAATCTCTCCTTCGAACCATATGCCAAGATACCCGCCATGTCTTTGATCAGCGACACACGGTACTATTGGATTCCACTCTCTGTAAGAAAGGACTCATGGGTATACATAGATACCTCATTCACAGTCTAAGGCTGTCATATCTGCGAGAGGTTGAAGATCCTTACGGCTCTCGCATCATCTCCCTGGATCCGTCATATCTATCCAATCCATACGTTCATGCTGCACACCTAGCAGACGAGGACCGATGGCCTGAACTTGCTACTCCATCGAGTCCACAACTTTCTGAGGACGAAGGAGATCGTCCGCTGGGCTTTCCTGGCGCCAAGTTGAAGTACACACAAACGATCATGGGAGGAAGAACTGGTGGCCTTGGATTGCGAACACACGGGAAAAGGTCTTCAACCTCAAAACGCATGTCAATCGCCTCTAGGTCTGAAGAAGTACAAAACTTTGTGCAGGACAGGGCGCCTGTGCGAGAAACTCTGATTGAAACAGTGCCCGTGGCCGGAAACCTTAGTACATCTAGTTTAGATGGACTCGTCAAGATTATCCCTCCAGAAGACTCCGAATCGACCCCGACCACTGCAGAAATACAGCCTCCAGAAGATACGCCAAAGGAGGCGCCGAAAGTGGTCCAATTCATACCGAAATTCAAGGGTGCCGCGGAGATGGAGGAGCGCAGAAGACAGCGAATGGCCAGATGGCGAGGAGGCAACGACCCACCAGCGGTGGTCCCTTCGCGACCTTTGACCTTTGACGACTTATCATCTGAAGATGAAGGCAATGTGATTGACTCCGAGTCTTCAGACTCAGATTTCCCAACGCAGCATGCCGACGACCTCAGTGATGATGAAGACTTTGACTCGTACGTACTTCTGCGTCATAGATCCTGGCGAATCCTGAATTATTTATCACAGCGAGTTTGCGGAAAGCAGACCTACAGGTGTAAGCTCGGAGAGCATTTCCGACTTCATCACCGACTTTTCTGGAGCGGGGAACTTATCCACCTCACAGAAACACAAGCTGAGCCCTGTATCAGAGGATGAAAGAAATGATGACTTCTTTGAAATGGTCACCCCTGCGGTTTCGCCTCATCGTAGGGTTGAAAAGTATGTACCACCTCGGCGGTTAAGCACGGCAGTGCATCCCACGCTCGCACGTTCAACGCCTGTGCCGAGTTTGCCTCCTTCAGAACAGTTTTTCGCCAAGCGCCTCGTTGTTCCTGGTTCGCAACATTCAAAGTTGTCTGCTCTTTCGCAGGCGCTTGCATCGACAAGCGGCTCATCCTCCAATCCGTTTTCTGAGACGTACGCCGCTATATCCGGTCGCGGAGAAAGTGCTTCTGTCAATATCCCAGTTTATTTCCCACGAGCGCGAAATCCTGCTGGAAAGCCACTGAATCTCAATGTTCGCCGCGACTCCACAATTGAGGAGGTGCTTGGGTTTGCCCTTTGGAGCTATTGGGAAAAAGGTTGGCTGCCGACGTTGAGCGAGGGAGTCACAGATGAAAGAGACCCAAAACTGTCTGCTGTTGGTTGGATATTGCGTCTAGCGGAGGATGACGGTGAAGTTGACGACGATTTTCCTGGTGCGTTCTCACTTAGCTGGCCCTGGAGTTTTTATCTCACTGCGAACCTAGCCCCCGATCGATCAATGCCAGCATCTAAGTTCGCCGCTGATGCTTACGCAGTTCTAGAAGCCAATCCAGCTCAGAGTAAGTGCTCTTCGCCAAGAAAAGAGAGCAAACGTGACTTATTATTGTCCACCCCAGTTTCGCAGAATCAATTATTGCAGAGCAAAATTCAACGACGACCTTCAAGGACGGTGGGGACGACCTCTGTCAGTAAACCTATTGAGGCCAAACCGACAATGGCCACTTTAAGTCTCCCCGCTCTTGGATTTGCTTCCTCTAGCGTAGTATCGGGGTCAGCTCCCCTTTCGACATCGATCGGCCCATCCTCCAGCCATGGACCGCAGTTGTTCTTGCGAATCAGGATTGCGGAAAGTGCAGATGATATCCATGTATCTACGACAATACCTGTGTGAGTGTCTTATCTTATACACGAGAGGAAATATTCAAATGAGAATTTCTCTTTAGATCAGCCGGGATGTACATGCAGGAGGCGTTGGAGATGGTTTGTGCAAAGAGAAAGCTAGACCCAAAGCAGTACTCGCTGTTGCTGACCGAAAGAAGGATGGTGATCCCCTTGGATCGTACAGTGGCGAGCTTAGGAGGAAGACGGGAGCTTATGCTTATGAAGCGAAGCATGATAGAAAACATGGGCGGCGAGGTTACGAAAGTGGTGGGACGTACAACAGATCCGAATGCTTCCATCCTGCAGACCTCGTCCGATACTCCACCCGAGGTGAAGCTTTCAGCAGCCTTGGACTATACAAGCGCATATAAGAAGTTCACAATCTATCGGAAACTACCAATGCTGGTCGCAAGGCAGGAAAGAACATTGGCTATTGATGGGGTCCATATCCATGTGAGTATCGCGCACACTTTCGGTCGGGGCTCTAATCATTTGTCTCGACAGATTATGCCTTCGAACAAAGCGCGTGCGGTATTCGACAGCGGGAAAACATCATCCTATCATATCAAGAGCGTGATTGAATGCACGCAGTCTGTAAAATCTTCTTCCACGTTTAAGTTAGTTCTCAATCGTGGGGGAAGTAAGAAACGGTTTGACTATGAAGCAGAGAATCCCACACTTGCAGGAGAGATTGTGCAAACAGTCAAGAACTTAAAAGCTTTGGAGAGATCCGCGACTTTACGGCATTCTCGAAGGAGCCGTACCGTAGGCACTTAGGGATACAATATTTCTAAAATATACCAGTATCAAATTCTACTAGTAGTACTATGTTTGCTGTTCACTGAAGCGACACGACTGCGTGCTCACGTGCTCGATCCTCTCTTGAATCCAAACTCCATCGTCGCGTAATCGTCGCATCACCACCTACGAATGTCTGACAAAAGGAGAGCAGAAATCGAGGCCAAACGGGCGAAACTTGCTCTACTACGAAAGGAAAGAGCAGACCGCATTGAACGAAAGACCTCAGACGTGCGTGGTCCTCTCTACTCGCGTTTCCCGCTTCACTGACGTATATCTTTGGCTCCCAGCACGTACCTTCCACACCTGACCGCACTAGGAAGCCTCTGGATGTAGACGACCTATTGCAAACGGTTCTAGGGACAACGAAGTCCAATGGCACAAGTGGCGACTTAACACCATCCTCGTCCATGCCAGGTACCCCCGTAATGGGAGGAGGGCTGACATTGCGGGGCTTTGCCTCTGGACGAGCAAGTCCTATGTCATCTGATAGGCCCAGTGTTGGCGCTTCAACGGTGGCGCCATCGACACCATCTGGGACGGACAATGTGTACAGGTGCGCAGCTTCATATGCACATCTCGGGACGTTAACACTCAACATAATAATGTCATTAAGGGAAGCTGCCACTAGGTTCACGCCGGACCTTATAGACGTCGAACAGGAGTTATTCGACTTTCCTCGAAAGGTGGGTCTTCACAGTATTCTCTCCTGTTCGCTCAGTATTGACATCCGTGCGTTTTATCCCAGGAACGCGTTTTATACAACAAGGATGTGCAGACAACAGAAAGCGATGATTCGCAGCAGAACATCGAGGACGACCTACGACAACAGTTGATTAAGGAACGTGAACTTGAAGCGGACCGTGTGGCCAGGGATAAGGAGTTGGAAGAAGAAAGTGTCAAGCTAGAGCAGGAAATAGAACAGGAAATACGAGGTTTCTATCCTTATATCCTGCCGGGTATATCGTTTTCTCACTGGAGTTC
>Ga0247734_1002089_pt1 | contig 13785 bp, 12 predicted proteins | sample UWRJL103311B2_FD_180933 | JGI IMG/M metagenome (GOLD analysis project Ga0247734, IMG submission 180933) | Plant litter microbial communities from Arlington Agricultural Research Station in Wisconsin, United States - UWRJ-L103-311B-2 | ecosystem: Environmental > Terrestrial > Plant litter >... | reverse complement strand
CTATAAAATGTACTCAAACTAAGACCGTCCGCCCAGATTTATCTTCCAGACTGAAGCGCGACGCCGTGCCGACGTAGAAGCAGCCGTCTCAGCAATCCAAGCACACGATCCAGCATCGGAACGGCTCTTCGTCCACTCCCTCAGTAACGGTGGTGGTAAGCGTCTCTATAACGTTGCTTCGGTCTACAAGACCGCCACTGGCAAGACCCTACCCGTGCAAGGCTGGATTATCGACTCCGCGCCGGGAATCCCTAAATTTCGACGAGATCTCTACTCGCTCACCTTGCCCGCGCGAACATGGGGCTGGTTTCCGTGGCTACCGTTTTTCGCAGTGGTGCTTTCGACTGTGTCTGTCGTGTACGTGTCTGCGAACTGGATGCCAAAATGGTTTTGGGGCGAACTGGTGTGGAAGCCGACTGCGGGCATGAATGATAGTCGGCTGATACCGTTGAATTGTGTGAAGGGCTATGTGTATAGCAAAGAGGATTTGGCAATTGCATGGCAAGATGTCGAGAACCACGCGGAAGATGCGGAGAAAAAGGGGTATCGTGTTGAAAAGATGCTGGTTCATGGCGCCGAACACGTGCAACAGTTTAGAGGCAAGCAAGGAGAGAATGGATATTGGGGTTTTGTCGAGAAGATTTGGTCACGTGCTGTGGCCGGGAAAATTGATTCATAGTCAGGATTTGATTATACTGTTATGGAATGAGGCCGCTAGATGGTTATATGCAACTAGATGTATGATTTTGTTGGTGCGCACATCGGATTGCGTACTTGGGCGTTGGGCAGAAGGTTATCCGGCCAGTCGGACAGTTCAACTGGTTTGTTAGATCCCCATCAAGACTTAGAATGAAAATAGAAGAAATAGAAGAAATAGAAGAAAGATCGCCGGCTTGTGGATGCTGTGGTAGGATGCTTGTAGATTTGTGCAGAGCTAGCCAAATCAACTCAACCTATTCACAATTGTTCTGTTATTAATTCTAGTTGTATCTAAGAAGAAACACACCTTGGAACTGCCCTATTTCTATTTCTACCCTGTTGACACAGATGCTTAGATGTGTATATGGCATAGTTTGACGTTCATTAACCGATTCGAGTCTGTCTTTTTCAACTAAGTAATATATTAGAGTAGTATCGTTAGGAATATAGTTAGGTATATGCGTTGACAGTAAAATGTTTAAATCCAATATAATTTCATTTTAGGTGGGCCCAGTCAGCAGTAAGCAGTATCCTTTACCATGCCTATAAGCCCATTGGTTAGCTTATATATATATCTATATATCTAGACATATATATCTCTATCTCTATAAATTTCTCTATTCCCTCAGGAATTATTCTTTTCCCTCTCCCGTATCAACTGCCGTACAAACACCTCTATTATTTGAATCGCGTATAACTCTCTCTTATCAATCACAACCCCTATCTCAATTCTTTCATCCCATATTCAGCTTCACGTGGTCGCGATCCAAGGCGTGTCCCTCTTTAAACCAGCATCAGGCTCCCCACCCCAACCAATTCCAACCAAGTGAAGGGATCCACCTGCCCCTCACCGGTCTCGACCAGAGTGTCAGGGTCCAATACGTCATCTTGCATAAATGACATCGCCTGGACCCCTACTTTTCGCTGGTAGTAAAATCCTCTCCTCACTTTGAACCAACACCTACTCATCTCTCATCTCATACTCTCTCACACCCGCCGTTGCTCTTCCCGGACCTCAGTCTCCGGACTCTCCTCCTTACCTCCTTAATTGAAACCCGCTTAACCACATATATATATAGAGGACCCGACTCCTGCTCGTTTCCCACGGACAATATTCCCAACTCGGACTTACTTTGCTTCATCCACCACACGTGATATGATCCTCGCGTCCCCTTTCTCAATATAAGCGACATGCCCACTACGACGACGACTGAAATAGGCGATAAGAACGCCTCAATGTCCTTTTCCGGTACTGGAAGCGCTACTGGATCCGCGACTACGATAGAACAAGGCCTGCTCGCTCTGGGATTACAGCAATACATCAAGCCTTGTCAAGAATCCGGTGTCAAGAGCTGGGCCAAACTGTCCCAGCTGTCGGAATCGGATTTCGAGAATCTCGGAATATCGCTCGGGCATCGAAGAAAACTGCAACGCGCATTTGCCCAGCAAAACTTCTGGCCCGACTATCTACCCTTGCCCACGGCAAAGGAGATCCAGGGCTTCTCCTCGTTCCCATTCGAATCCGAGTCTTCAGGATCCGAGGAATCGACGACACCACAACCTCTAACAGCAGGAATACCTCCCCAGCCGACTTCGGCTCCAGCACAGAACGGAGGATCACTGAAACTGGACGACGACACACGCCCAGAATTGGAAATACGACAAAGGGTAAGTATCTGGGTAGAGCATCGTCATTAGCCATTTGCCATTTGCATCACGATATTGACGCGTTCTCCAGCCCCGCCGTCCGGACGAGTTGGAGAGCTCGTGATCAACTCCCGATCCATCTTGATGTCCCTGGAACTCAACTGCCCAATACCGGGTGGGTAAGGTGAAAGTAACATTTAAGGTATGTCCAACTCGTCTCCACTTTGCGGGCGATCTTGGCCGACTAATTCAGTTCGCCAGGCTTGGGGTGGTTTGCATAAATCTCCAAGAACTGGGGAAGAATTGGATTGAAGCTATGTTTCTGTACCGCGGACCATCGGTGTTGATCAGCATAGCTTCTAAACCTTTGGGCAATGTGTGGAGATCGTACGACGATTGCTTGCGATGTCTTTTTCGCAATTGTCTCTCTGGAAAACCAGGGTGGGGAGTTACGGTGATGGGATTGTTTTCTCCAGGAGTGAGGGTATGGGCATACTTCGATACACATGAAAAAAATCGGAGTTCTGGGCTTTGGAAATATTTTGGGCACCTCTTGTACACGTAGAGGCTGGAGTATTGGGCATGGGAAATTTACGAATCATGGAATTCATAAGAGAGAGATACACATGACGGGAGGGCGGAATATGTAAGACAAGCTAAGAATAAGAAATAATGACCGGAGTGGATGATGATCTGGAGTTCTCAAAGGCCACTGGTTTACCTATTGCATTTCATACTCATGAACGAAAAATTAAAACAATTTCAATTAAAACAACCATATCGTTTTGACCACCAATATATATCACCATCAATCCATCAGAGTGAAGATTTTTGTTTTTGAAATATCAAACACCCTGACTCCAGAAAGAGAGTGAAAGAGTGAAATCTGATGTCAAAGATATATAAATTCTTCCAACAAGCAAGCTCCGCAAGGATTTGCCATCCGTCCACTATTGGACTCTCTTCTAAGATCTACAACAAAAGCGCACGACTATCATTTCTCGAAATAGGAGCAACATCTTTTCACTGGCTCGCAAGTTTTCCAATAAATGTGGCTGCCAAGCAAAGATAGGCAGTGGATGACGGTTGCGGCACCACCTCAACCGTCTTACGTACCTAATGCCAATTTCTTGCGGTTTTCCCTGCCAACAGGATTATTTGGATAGCGGTCTTTTTTGAGAGTTCGTTCCGACATCTCGGGACAAAGATATATATGGTAACGCTAAGGTAAAAGCCCTTGGAGATTGATCCCCGATTAGAAAGGATGGGGTTTCACATGACTTGAGAGATTAGAGGTATCTTAGGGTTCATTTCAATGTTGGCGGATCCCGTCAAGGAGTTAGTAATGGAATCCATAATCCAAAATCATTTTCTAGGTGTTCAGAAAGTTATGAAAGCAATATCCACAATTTCGAACCTGCTGCTTTTCGGAATATAATATGTTGCCAAACCAGCACCCTCAATTCTTAGCGACGCAAGCACAATAACCAAATCGTTTCTAGGCCTTCGCAAGCCAATTTCGAGTAGTTAATGATAACATTCACTTAGTCCAATTCTTTTACCATCAATGTTTGCAACAACCCAATCTCTCGTTCTCATGCTGGCTGGTCTCCTCGATATCTACGAGAGAAGTAGACGGAAGACATGACCATTTCTCACCCAAAATCCGTCTTCTTACTAGTATATCACATGTTGTATGATCATGCTCCATGACTTGTCTGACGTATATTATTTGGGGTCATCTCATAGTACTGCTGAAAACTTGACCAGCCAAGATCAGCATCACAAATCGCATTCACCAACTGATGAAAGTTCACTATTGGTTGTCTAACAATCCAGTTTCGTGGAAGACTTGTCTCCTTCTTTACAGCCAGCTTACCATTCCACATATTCTTGTAGTCAAGTGAAATTGGTTCGAGCTATGCTGGTGTATCAACGCCGGGGCATGAATCGCAACATAGTTATGGTCGCCTTTATATAGAAAGAAAGCTTGGAGATTTTTGAAGTGGAGGAGCTTCATAAGGCTGAATCTGCGTTTTTATATCTCTCTGGCTCACATTATTAGCACCATCTCTTTGCTCGTCTCTAGTCCAATCAAGAGAACTGTATATTGAATTTAGGAGGACAGTAAATTGTGACTTATACTCTATCCCCTTAAAACTAAAGCTAGGCACCTGGCACGCTCAATTGCAGATTTAAATAAGGAATACAAGGAAAACGAACCTTATATAACTACTACAATGACTGACATCCCCATCTCTCGTCACCCGTTACCGAACTTCTCACAATCATAAATATCTCCTTACCTCTTCCCACACCAATGAAGCCTTGGGCCGCAATCATTCGGAACAGAAGCACCAGGAAAAGGGCAGTAGATTGTGAATATAAAGATTCTATCAGCGGTAGCTCCTGCTACCCCTTCAAGTATGGTTTATTAGATGATGAGGTGGCGCTAGAGATGAACTAGACGGACCCAGTGAAGGATTGTTTCGTGCGGACTACAGTGCGTGATGATAAAGTAGTGATCGAAGACGATTGAAGCTGAGAAAAAGTATCGTGTTAGTTGAGTGTGTAGACCTGTGAATTTTCGAATGCGAAGAAGTGAGCCTGGCAGGGGCTTTGGCTGTTCCGGTCCGAATGATGAATAAAGAACTCCTCTGAGATAAGTTTATGGCTTGCTCATGCTGGAATTAGTGACTAACTCTCTGAAACTTAAGCTAGTATGTCATAGTCGCTCATTTTGTGAGCCATAGGTAGTTTCCTTTCCAATCTCAAACCATATACTCTGTCGACAACACAGTTGGCTTCTATTGTTACTAGCTTTGGCGTTCCTATTAGTTCAAGTATATTCGCCCTGAAAAGCATGCTATCGACGGCCATTACATTACAAAGTGGAAATGCTACGTTAGTCCTCGCAAATTGTGCGAAATTCAAGACGGGAAATCAAGATGCGTCTACACAGCCTTAGACATGTTAGACTCTGTATAGATATAGACAGCAACAAGAATGTCGGTTGTTAATTACTCACTTCAGCCATCCCGTAACTTCTGTCTTCCAATACTTTGGAAGCATCAGTCTTAAAAGATTTGATACTCCTCCCAATTCCTTCCCTTAGATCAGCTTCTCACTCATCCTCGAAGACAGCGTCTGAAGTTACCACGTCCTGGCATGAGACTTAAAACCACTGTCTGTTTTGCAGATAGGAAACCGTGTTGCTCTGTATTTGAGCTAAGTAAAGAACTCTATTAGGTTGCGGGTTCAAATCACCCTATGCACTCCGAAGAACGAGTGTCCCAAATCGGACATGAACAAACCCATCTCGTGGTCCCTATCTCGTGGTCAACCTGCTGTAATATTTATGTAGCAGAAGTGCATATGCACTGTACTTCCCCGATTTTGGGTCAATATATTTTGAATTTTCACCCGGAGCCTATCCTACAGTCTACGAAACCGCAAAAACTTTTGGAGCGAAAGGCGTAGTGATAGACAATATGCTTACCAGGGGAGATAATTAAAGGAGACAACTTTTCTGCCCAGTTTTCTGGTGAAATTCTGGGAAACTGCAGCTTGATTAATCTGGTGCATATAGTGGATTTCTACTTTCAGGATAAATAAGTAGAAAAGAGCCCTAGTTGACAGGATATATTAGAAGTCAATCTGAACGTCAACAAGGCTACCTTACGAGGCTGAGTCCATTTCTTGGCATTGCCGTGTTTTATGAGCCACTCCGAATGTTCAACTCCATCTCTTGATCAAAATAATATCAGAACGAACACAAAATGCCCAAAGAGAAGTCCATAAACCCGGCGCAGGCCCAGAGGAAAGCCGAGAAGGCTAAAGCTATCAAGAAAGGTATTGCATACTCTCCCTATCGCAATCCTTAACTAACATATTTCTAGGCAAGACAGAAAATCAAGCCCGTCGCAATGAAAAACTCGCGAAGCGCAACCCAGATCGTCTCCAAAAACAATTAGACGACCTAAAAGCAATTGAATCCGGTGGTGGAAAACTAAACAACCATGAGAAGAGCATATTAGAGGGCCTGGAAAAGGAGATCAAAGCTGTCAAACGGGCTAGAGACGCCTTGGGGGATGCTGCCCCGAAACTTGGTAGGGGAGACGGAGATAGGGATAGGGACAGAGGAAGTAGAGGAGGCTTTGGCGGGGATCGTGGAGGACGGGGTGGAGGAGTTTTAGGGAAGCGGAGAAGGGATGACGAGGAGAGCAGTGAGAGCGATGTTCCTGACGACGTGAAAAGCATTCCTATGCCTCGCGATACGCCCCCGCCAATACCCAAGGATATACTGGACAAGTGGTATCAGGCGCGGCGCGAGAGACTGGGTATCAATAGAGACAACAGCGGACGAGGGACCAGTGCCAACTCGATGCCTCTGGGGCAAAATGACCGGAGGCTGGGTCAGGAAGGTCTACCAGATAGGCCGCAGGCAGCAGCAGCACCCAAGGTGGAAGCGAAGGTTGTTTATGAGTCGAAGCCTGTGGTTAGAGATCTCAGGAAGGAGGCTGTGGCATTTGTACCGGCTGCTGTCCGTGTCAAGATGGAGAAGGTCAAAGGTATAGGAGGATTGCTTGAGCCAGAAGAAGCGGAGGAGTTGGAGAGGCAAGGATATATGGGCTCAGCAGCAGGAATCCCAGGTCCGAAGAAAGCAATGGTAGAAGAAGTTGAGGATGAGGATGGCTGAGGCAACAACCTGTACCAGAGAAGAAGTTATCAATACAATATACCCAACATTTTCTACGAACCTTCGAGTTGTGTGACGATTACTAGAATTGCGTATTATACGCAGGTAACCACGTTTTTCTTTCTACCACTTCTTACACTCTCTATATCCTTGCTCTCTCTACTCTCCTTACATTCCTTACTCTCCCTGCCCCTCATATGCAAATTTGGAGGCTCTGGAAAGACATCTTCAGTTCTTATTGCATTTACAGCAGACGATAAGGAAGGACAAACGAGCTGGAAACGTGTATAGTAATATAGTGCCCATTTAAAACAGTCATACACTGCAATAGATATGGCATAGGCAATTGAAGTGATCATTTGATCCATCCAGCATTGAGAAGCGCTCAGAAGTTGCTATTTGGTCAAGATCTGGTGCTGTTTGTTACTAGGCAGTAGACGCAAAGGGACTTCGAAGCAACGACGATATCCTCGTTATATACGTTTGGTCCAAATTAAAACATGCACAGCCTCCCCGAGATTGACTTTAAGCTTCCTGATTACCAGATTCTCGGGACATTAATTGAGTAACTGTAAACTTTGTTTCTTTGAGATCCTTCACGAGTCCCTTTTGGGTCTAATTATAAATTTGTTTACCCAGATTCTCGCCCCGATTTCCGAGTCACTGGCTTCTTCGGATGCTTACCTTGCCTTCTTCTTCTGTCCTTGCTTCTATAATTAATCCTGTGCATCGGACAATCCTCATCTCAAGTCCTTCGTCGCCAGTCCAACCTCAAACACCTCGTCGTCCCAAAACCCGTCAACTTTCCTATTCTCAAACCAAGGTTGTTACATGCACCTCAGGCACCCCCACGGCCACGAGGTGCATGATCACCATAGCCTGTGGACGCTCAGATCATCATGTACCAGGATGCTCGGTGCCCCTCCTCCTCCGTTCCTAGCCCTGTTGCTCACCGCAGAACAGAATAACTGCCCAGGACAACAAGTACTTTCAGCGAATATCAATCGGGTTCGAGAATCATTTCACATAGCTGAAATTTGGTATGCGGTAGATGCGTCAGGGGACTCCCTCGATCAAGGCTCTTGTTGGCCAATTCTCATTTCCGCAACAGCTGGAATCCCGGAAGGAACCTCGTGATATTATTTCTCCCAGATAATTACCGGTTTAAGAAGTTCTACATAATACTAACTAGCTTAGAGGGTAATTAGAGAACAGTTTGGTTTGGACCGTACAGCATTCGACGCTTCTGTTAGTGATAACAATATGACTATTACTATAGGTATGGTTTGTCAACCTAGACCTAGAATGAAGATCTCAACGTGCCATTTTCACCTAAGCTGGGAAGCTAGCAAACATATCAACGCTCTGATATATCGATACCAACCCAAATAGTCAACGAGCCCGGGAGACAGCGACACAAAACGGCGTGCTGATCCAGAAACGCATATCATTTCGGCTCCGTTCGTTGATCGTGGTTTCCGCTGTGTTCCATCCAAGTCGTGCACTTGTGTAGTGTGCCAATTTTGAATCACCGCATTAAAGTGTCACCAAACACCTGAAGGGTGCCGTGAATCTACCGGTATTTCTAGCCTTCTCCACCATGAATCAAATCTCTCGAAGAAATCTATCTCGGCCACCTGCTTATGCGTTACCTCATTGCGCAGCAAAATGAACCACTGTCCCAAGCGTTTGCAAAATGCGGCTCACTCCTTTAACTTGAGTTGGCAGCCAGCACCGGGATGTTCCTGATATCGTCTTCGCACCTTTCAGACTCGTTTCGTACTGTACTGTACTGTACCGTTCGTGAGTTGGCTAGGGTGCAGCATGTCACTTAAGCGAGCTAGATAGGGGGCAGGGAATAACCAACCCCGCGGCCGCCCCAGCGTCCGGAGATCACCTGTTTGACTTGAGAATATTATACTGGAACCAACAACAAAAGATATACACTAACGGCCTTGGGGATTTGAGAGGCGGAAAACATTGGAATACGAGCTTAGCTTAGCTTGCGAGGAAGATGTGGGGTTAGTGATGGGATGTGGTATTACACTATAATTTGAGATACTCTATGATGGTGGGGGATCGTCTGTCCCGGCCTCTAATGGTCTGGTTGATACTGAGGGCACCTAGCAGCTCGAGGAATGCAATTCAGAAAAACCTCTGATGTATGTATTTCATGCACAGTACACATAGCAATGATGCGTTAGCCTACATTGTCCTGCACTGGGACCATTCACGAAGGACGTGGAGGTGGTTCCTTCGGGACTTCGGCTGGCGGTGGGCAGATGTTAATATACAGCAGCAGGGGGATGCCATCTTAACAAGATCTGAAAGACAACTAGAGGTCGGGTACAATCTAACGTTGATTGATAAGACACAGCATACAGTGTTATTGATCGTCCTGTACCGGGATGGCGATGGTGGCGGTTGTCGATATTGGGCATAGGCGAGGTACCGAGAACAAGCTGCACAGACAAATGCCCAAAGTTGCAGAATTATGAGGTACCTGAGGATAATCGGGTTATGTGTAGCCGCAGGACGGTAAGGTCGTTTGCAAACTTGACAACAGATCGATATCGAGCGTGGGATGATGGATTGGCAACCTGCATGAGCAATAAATCACGTTTATCCAGAGTGAGGTCAAAATCCGGCTGAATGTTTCAGTCTTTATTCTCTTATCTTTTTAATATACAAAGCGTCTGCTTTTCTCTATTCTTATCGAATACACCATGGCACACCCTCAATCTCTATCTTTCCTAGATACAGCCTGGATCTCGCGGTCCGGTCTTTCGTCCCCTTTTCTCCTATGAATGAGACCGATGTCGATCCCGTTCCAATCAAGATTTTTATTATCTCGAACTAATATCCCTGAACGCCCTTTGTAAATGCTGTTCGCTGTAAATTCCACCAACGCCTTCTTCATGTATATATGAACTCCTGTGAGAAAAGAAAAAAAGTGTATGGGTATCCGTAACTCGATCAATACCGATTCGATAGCACCAGGTAACAGCAGATGTAAAAGGCGCTATTTATACATTAAAGTTTTTGAAGTTTGTGGTTTTGGCCTATTGATTATGCGTATATTCCGTTTCAATCAAGCATTGCACCGCCTTCGAAGGTATGACAACCTCGCTCGTGTCTTTTCATGTTGCTTCTAACACTGAAGGCTTTCCCACAGCCCTGGTGTGGACACTTGAATGGCTTTTCTCCAGTATGCGAGTGCGAATGAATTCTTAAACTAGAGGGCCGAGAAAAGGCCTTGTTGCAGGTCTGGCAAATGTAACGATCTTGTGATTGGGGAAAAGACGCCGTTGAAGATGGTGAAATGTAGTGGTGATGTTGCCATGGATTAGCTCCAGACGAGGGAGTAAGTGTAACTGAAACTGGCATCATGGGAGGAAATTGCTGCATCTCGTTAGCATAAATCAATGATTAATTAGACACAGAATGACATACTTGAGGCAGAGGTCGTTGATAATAGAGTCCAGATATTTGTGATTGAGGAGGCGTAGGTTGCATGGGACTCGGGTAGTAAGAGCCCATCGACTGTTGATTTGGGTTAACGCCATAAGGAGAGTCATTTGGGTACGGAGACTGTTGATATCCCATGGCTGACATCGATACTCTCCGCGACGAGCCATGCTGTCGCTGAGAGTGAGGCTCTACATTGTTGATAGCCGAGGCAGATGATGTGTAATAGTAGCCAGGCGCTGAAGCAACAGAGTATCCCGAATTAGATGTTGCGGATGGGGACTGTCGGCCATCAAATCCAGACTCAGATTGCATTGGTGGCGTAGGAGGAAGTGTTCCACGGGTGCTCATCGGTGGTGATGGCCCGTATTGGTGACTAGAGCTTGGTCGGTACTCGGCCTTGATTTGTTGTGCTTTTTAAGATGTTAGTTTAGGTAAGAGAAACCAAGTTAGGAGATCAAACCTGGGTGTTGTGTTTGCTGGGTTTGTTCCTTGGGGCTCCCACTATCGGCCATACCTAGGAGACTTGATATGGAGGGCAGCGAACACTTTGAGGTTTCGTCCACTGGAGGCGAAGGTGGTGGTTGAGGAGCAGTAACATAAGAGTAGTTGATATTCTGAGCAAGAGGTTGTGCTGTATATGGGTTGGTTACTAAGGAAGAAGCCATTGCTTGTTGAGGTCTTGGGTTGTATGTTGAGATGTGACGTTCTGACTGATATCTTCCGGCGTGAACCAGGCTGGAGAGATTCATGACCTGGAGTTATGTTGGAACGAGGTGTCGAGTAGATGATGATCGACGGAGTGATTGTGACGATAGATGAGCTGAATGACTGTTACTGATGGTGATTATGGTATTAAGTTGACCTTTGTTTCCTACAATTCAATGACCCCTTTTGATGGTTGGTTGGTGGATACGCCTGCGAATGCAAGGCTTTACAGATGTGCGAGGGACCTGATGATATTTATTCGATCTCCCGAATGCATTGGATGGAGAAGATCAGGCGCAAATCCACCAAAGCGATCCTTGCAGCCTACCACTAGGAAACGTTGTCACAAATTGGTATCGGCCGGTGGTGGGTCTACTTGGGACTGTGACTTTTGATGCCCCAGACATGGCACGATATCCAAGTACTCTGGGAGCGAAGGTACCACGGTAGCAGGTTGGGATAGATTCGGAGCTGCACACTTCTTGCTGTGGCACCGGTACTGGATACTCGATAGGGACAAGCAGTGGATAGAGTTTCCAGGATTTCGAAGAGGACCTCAGGGATGACAAGCCTGCACCCCAACCGACCGCCGTTAAACTTGACCACCCGGCCGGGGGAGAGAGGGGGCAAATGATATCGGCTACGCTGGACTTCTGTAATGCACGCATCGGAGTATAACCCGTTAGGGCGTCGTCTCCTCAGATTCTGTAGGGGTTCCCTGCCTGTCACCACCAAGATGTTTGGACCAGGATGTTGACAGCAAGGTCCAGAGAAATGAGACGAGGGTTGACGGGAAGCGTGAATCGTGATGCACCCGCCAAACTCAAAAGATAGGATTTTCCTGGAAACACCTGGTATTCTCCGACTAGCATCGTTTGACTGCTGGTTGAAGCGCTCGACTGTTCAATGCTTCATGACTCTTTTAAAATTATTCAGAAATGGGCGTTTAAGACGGTCGTGTGAGCCTCAACTCAACGTGGTAGCCGCATCTGCAATAGTATTGCCAACTTCCCGTTCGGTACTGAACCCAAAGACTTCCTCCAGAGACAATGAACTATCTTCAAGATGGCGGCAAATAAGGTTCTTCTGTCCTGATTTTCTGTTGTTCTGCTCCTCAGAACCCCCACCCTCGAACACCGGTAAGTAGGTTTGTAAGTTGTATTTGTTTATTGCCGTTGCTCGCTTGGATTGTGAGCGACAGCTTGGTTCCGCATTAATATTCAGGGTTTTCTGATATTGCATTAGAGGTTTTAAATACTGCTCACACTCATCATACTGATATGTTAGTGACCCATGAGGAAGAAGCTAGACGTAGTTCTCCCACAATTGTCAAAGCAGACAAAAAGTACTAACCAACAACGTGGAGGTGCTATGTCTACTACTATAGCTTCGGTCATCGCCTAGACCAGCGCTATGGCGTTTATGGCTGGCGTAGATCCGCCTGCGTACGCAATTTTTAACGAGTTACACAACCCAACTACTCGTGAAACTAAGTAGAGGGCCGCTTGAGTTGGCTAGAAAGACTATCTGGTGCTGTAGGGCTTCCATATGAGGAGTGGATACAGGCGCCGGGCTACCTGTCAACCACGTTTTCACCATGACCGGAGAGGTTTTTCTTCCCAGTGAGGGATACCGTTGTTCGTGAGCAGTCCGTCATGATGGATTCCAGGTAACGAACCTGACCAACCCATAGAGATAGTGGACTGGAGACTTTGGGCTGACCTTCGCGTGGATGGCCATTATTTAGCTGGTTCGCATTCCCAGAGAATCCGGAAATGACTATGGACACCATTACCACTACCCGCTATGCTGGGACTTGGTGATCACTTCTAGATGCTTAACAATTGAGCAGAAGGTTGCCGGCTAGGCACATCTGTGTTTCATCTCTTGTTCAACCCTGTTCTTGTTGTACAGTATGTGACACAGCGTAAAATATTGGGAAGCAAAACCAACTCTAGATCAAAGAGCTCTCAATCCTGCCACACCCCGTGCTTGTGGCTGCATGATGATCCTTGTGCAAATCGATTCGAGTCGGATCCCCTTGTTACAGCCTTTTGGGTAGGGGAGGTTAGCCCGGTCAGAACTACTCTAGAAGCGCTATGTTGATCCGCAGATCTTGCTGACAGCTTCTGCTGTAAGCGAGCAAGCCAATTCGGTAGCCACTGAAAACGAGAGAAGGATATTATTTCTCCAAAGGGGATGCTGAAGATGCTGTGATGAGGCGTAGGATCGTGGGTTGTCACTCGAGCTACTGGCAAACACTGACTCCTGGCTGATATCCAACGTGAGGTGGCTTTCTGAAATTCTGACCTCGTGGATAATAGACAAGACACCAGACCCGGTGACTGGTTTAGCAATACTTGACCGAGTGTTCGTTCGCTGCTGTCTGACCAACGATCCAGGTCATATCGTTCTGAACTTTTGAAACTGGGTTGCCCATCTTCGGAACGTCAGTAGTCAGTACTTGTCATGGGCTGTTTGATCTATTGTCCAGGAGAAGCATTGTTGCACTGTTCGGCATGTTTTATCCGCCAATTTCGGATTCCCACGCCCCAAGTTTGCAG
>Ga0247734_1002088_pt1 | contig 13793 bp, 11 predicted proteins | sample UWRJL103311B2_FD_180933 | JGI IMG/M metagenome (GOLD analysis project Ga0247734, IMG submission 180933) | Plant litter microbial communities from Arlington Agricultural Research Station in Wisconsin, United States - UWRJ-L103-311B-2 | ecosystem: Environmental > Terrestrial > Plant litter >... | reverse complement strand
GGTTTAACGGCAGTAATTTGTTTGAGTCTGACATATTTCTGTCAATCCATTATGTTTCCGACAATTTTTGCATTGGCTACCAAAGGATTAGGCATTGAATCTAAGTTGGCTTCTTCACTTCTAATCATGTCTATTGTTGGAGGAGCTATTATGCCGATGATTGCCGGCGCGTTATTTAAATTCGGACCGTCTTATGCCTTAATTGTTCCATTGGTTTGTTTTGGATATGTTGTATTTTTTGCTGCCAAAGGTTCTCAAATTAAAGAATTTGTAAAAGCATGAAAAGATATTGTCTAACGGTAAATCTGGTTAATAATCCGGAAATGATTGCTGAATATGAAGCTTATCATAAAAAGATACGACCTGAAATTGAGGAAAGTATCAGAGAAGCTGGTGTAACACAAATGGATATTTACAGAATTGATAATCATTTGTTTATGATCATGGAAACTGTGGATGATTTCAGTTTTGAAAGAAAAGCTAAAATGGATGCCGAGAACCCAAAAGTGCAGGAATGGGAACAATTAATGTGGAAATACCAGGAAGGATTACCTTCGGCAAAGGATGGAGAGAAATGGGTAGTCATGAAGAAAATATTTGCAATGGAGGGTGAAATAGATTGATTATTTCATCAATAAATTAAAGGTTAAAAAGTACTCAACGTAAGCTCAACTATGAAATCTTCTGTGAAATTTAAAGTAAATATTATCTTGTTGAAAAATACCGGATAGTAATACACAGTTGTAAACTTAGCTGACTAAAAGATTGAATAAATTAAGATTGTCTTTATTGCTTTTTTGTTGTGCTTTTATTTTTCTGGCATCGCAGCCTCGCCGACCGGTTGATATTAAAATAATGAGTTTTAATATCAGACATGGAGAAAGTATGCAAGGGGAGTCCAATTTGATGGATGTGTTAAAAATTATTAAAGAAAATTCACCTGATCTTGTTGCCATTCAGGCAATTGACAGTTTGGTTGGTGATGGTAAAATTCAATTTCAACTCCGCCAGCTTGCTATTCAAACAGGTATGCATTATGCTTATGGAGTAGCAGACCGTTCAGAAAATGGTACACAAGGTGTAGGACTTTTGTCAGTTTGGCCATTTGAAAAAACGCAGGGAATTAACCTGCCAACGACCAGAGGAGCTGATCCTAAGTTACTGCTCTGCGGATTAATTCGTCAATCCAGAAACCTTACATTTCGTTTTTGTAATTCCAGGCTCGAATATGCATCAATGATGGACAGAGCATTACAGGCAGCTTATATTAATCAAATGTTGGGTGGAAGTATTCAGCCGGTTGTTTTGGGAATGGATATGGGAGCCAGGCCAAATGAACAACCTTATTTTTCGTTCCGGAAAAGATGGCAGGATGCGGCACAAGGATCACAATTAGAGACCTGGAACGAAGGTCTGCCAGGAGACCGGCTCGATTATATTTTTGTATTACTTAATAATAAGGTGCGTGTGAAGGACTATAAAGTGATAAGAAATTATCCGCAGGTTTCTGATCATTATCCGATTCTTGCCACAGTAGAATTTTGGTAAAATGAATTATTCACATTTGAAGATCGGATTATTTATTCCGTGTTACGTAGATCAGTTCTATCCTCAGGTTGGAATTGCTACACTGGAATTATTAGAAAAATTAGGCTGTACGGTAGGTTTCCCATTGAATCAAACTTGTTGTGGGCAACCAATGGCAAATTCCGGATTTGAGCATCTTACTAAGGATTGCAATAATTTGTTCTCTGATTCATTTTCAGAGTTTGATTACATTGTCTCACCGTCCGGCAGTTGTGTGCTCCATATCAAGGATCATTTGAAGTTAGAAGACAAACCGGTAGAATCTAAAATTCTTCGTAAAAAAGTATATGAGCTGGTGGAATTTATCACCGACGTTCTAAAAATTGATAGTATTGAAGCAAGTTTTCCGCATCGGGTTGGTTTGCACCAGGGATGCCATGGACAGCGAGGTCTGCATCTGGCACAAATGTCGGAGTTAAATGCAGCGCCATTTTCAAAACCGGAAACATTATTACGCAAAGTTCATGGACTGGAACTGGTAGATCTGGATCGAAAAGATGAATGCTGCGGGTTTGGCGGGACTTTTTGTGTAAGTGAAGAAGCAGTTTCAGTAAAAATGGGAAAGGACAGGGTAGCAGATCATCTTCGTCACAATGCCGAATATATCACAGGCTCTGATATGAGCTGCCTTTTACATTTGGAAGGAATTTTAAAAAGAAGAAATTCTACGGTTCAGGTCAGACACATTGCAGAGATCCTGAATGATAGTTTGGTTTTGAAATAGAAAAAGAGGAGTTAAGAATTAAGGAGTTAAGAATAAAAAGGCCTGAAAAGCTTCTATATCTTAGCCCAGGTTGCAGCCCTGGGAACTGGGAAAGAGTGAAGAGAACATTAACTTGAAAGGCTTTCATACCTTAACCCTGGGAATTTTGAAAACCCATTAACACAAATACCGGCACCCTGAAAGAGCGCCGGTATTTTACAAAGTTTCGGAAGGTCGGAATCTGAGAAGAAACAAGTCGTTAGTTAATTGAAGAAACGGCACGGCTCGTTTTAGTCAAGATGTCAAACGATTGTGAATACTTCTCTTTTCCGTCCGTCACCTCGAAAGTATAAGTACCATCAAGAAGAGTCGAAAGATCGAAATATTTCAAATAGGTTGCATCAGCGCGTTTGCTTTCAGAAAACAGAACATTTTTATCTGTATCCAATATGCGAACGATGACAAGATTTGTAAGAACTTTATTATATGATACTCTGAATTGCATAGGTTTAACTTCCAATACGCTCAACTTGTTTTCAGTTGATACAGTTTTTTCGGAAGCAGTTACGTTGGCTTGTGCATAAATAGTTGATGCTGAGCCTGAAAAAAGCAAGCCTATCAAGGCAGCTGTTACGATTGTGTTTGTTACTTTCATAAGAGTGAAAATTTTAATTGTGTCTAAGAAAAGTTAAATTAAACTTTTATCAGACTCCGATACACCGATCGAAAAACTTTGTATGTCAAAGGTATAACATATTGCATGACAATAAAATAGCTTTTTATTTGAATTTGAAAAGTTGTTTATTAAATAATTTGTAAACTTGGAATAATGCAACGAATGTGAAAAGTGCAATTCAAGTTCTTTAAATAATACTATTATCTAATTGTTAAGACGACTATGTCACAAGCAATAAAGGAACATTCCGAAGCCGCAGAAATCTTTAATAAAGACGAATCGTACGTAGACTGGCACGACGAAACATTGTGGTTTGTACGCACAAAGCGTGATAAATCATCAAAGCAGCTGCCTGAATGGGAAGAGTTGAGAGAATCTGCTTCCCAGATAAAAAATTATGTCTTGTCTCACATGGACACTTTACTGGAATCTTTTGAACAAAAAGCAAAAGAAAACGGCATTCATATACATTGGGCAACCGATGCCGCTGAGCATAATGAAATTGTGCTAGAACTTTTGAAAAAGTTCAATATCAATCAGATGGTAAAGAGCAAATCCATGCTGACAGAAGAATGCCACATGAACGAATTTCTTATTCATAATGGCATTGATGTGATTGATAGTGACTTAGGAGAACGGATTGTTCAGTTACGGGAAGAACCGCCCAGTCATATCGTACTTCCGGCTATACATTTAAAGAAAAAAGATATCGGCGATCTTTTTCATAAGTTTCTTGGTACCGAAGCTGGTGCTACGGATCCTCAATATTTAACAGAAGCGGCCAGGCAACATTTGCGCGATAAATTTCTTACACGAAGAGCGGCACTTACAGGTGTCAATTTTGCAGTTGCCGAAACAGGTAGTTTTGTGGTAAGTACCAATGAAGGTAATGCTGATATGGGCGCACATCTTGCTGATCTTCATATTGCCAGTATGGGATTTGAGAAAATTATCCCAAAACAGGAACATCTTGGCGTATTTTTAAGATTACTGGCGCGAAGTGCAACAGGTCAGCCAATTACAACTTATAGCAGTCATTTCAAGACACCACGGAAAGGACAGGAAATGCACCTTATTATTGTAGATAATGGCAGAACGACACAGCTGGGACGTCCGGATTTCAGGAATTCCTTGAAGTGTATACGGTGCGCGGCTTGTATGAATACTTGTCCGGTATATAGAAGAAGCGGTGGTCATAGTTATCATACCGCGATTGCAGGCCCGATTGGGTCAATTCTTGCGCCAAACCTGGATATGACAAAATTTGCTGATCTGCCTTTTGCCAGTACTTTGTGCGGAAGCTGTTCCAATGTTTGTCCCGTGAAAATTGATATTCATGAACAATTATATAAATGGAGGCAGGTTTTGGTAAAAGGAGGACACGTACCAAAAGCAAAAGAAATTGGTGTAAAAGCAATGTCGGTCGTATTATCGAGTCCACGATTTTATCAATGGTCAGGAAAACTGGGCCGTTCTGTGATGAGAGCCATGCCTTTTATGGTCAATAATTCAATGAATCCGTGGTATAAGCAACGTGACATGCCTGAGCCACCGACAGAAAGTTTTAGAGATTGGTATGTGAGGAACAGGAAGGAGTAGGGGAAGGGAGTTTAGAGTTAATAGTTTAAGTGAAGAATTTAGCTTACTCGTCAACAATGTCCTGATAAGTGCATTGTTAAAGCTTTCAATATTAGATATACAAAAGATGAGTTCACGTGAAAAAATGCTTCAGCAGATTCGGTTAAATAAGCCGGAAGAAACTGAGTTGCCGGCTAAGATTAATTTTGTCAGCGACTACGAAAATACTGAGGAAAAGTTTAAAGAAATTCTAGGAGCAGTTTATACAGAAGTGATCGTGGTAAATACATACGAGGAGCTTCTGGAAAAGGCCAATGAAATGTATGCAGGCGTGGTAAACCGTGCAACTACAATTCCTGCCTTGGCCAGCTGGGCCGATTTTAGCCTTAATGTTTCAGACCCTCATGAACTGGAAATGATTGAAGTGGCTATTCTGGAAGCAGAATTTGGTGTAGCAGAAAACGGAGCTGTCTGGATATCTGATAATCATTTACCGCATAGGGCTTTACCTTTTATTACTCAAAACCTGGCATTTGTAATTCCAAGAAATAAGATTGTAAATAACATGCATGATGGTTATGGGATATTAGCTGATACAACAGGCTGGGGATGTTTTATTTCCGGTCCGTCCAAAACGGCTGATATTGAACAATCTTTGGTGATTGGCGCGCATGGAGCGAGGAGTCTGGTTGTTTTTTTAATGGATATAGCTGAATAGACAGAATTACTTTACAAGTTCAAGTAAAATAATCCAATCTGATAAGGCTGGTTATGTTCTATTAAAATAACTTTTTATTATCCGTCCGATAGCAAAAAGCTGTCGGAAGGATCTTCCGGTCGGATGGTTTTTTCGCCATCCAATCGATATAAAAACAAGTTATATATAGATGTCCTGTTTTTTTCTCGTCAAATCATTTCCCCGTCAGACCACGGCTTACCAGCATAGGCTGAATATCAGGCGCATGGCCGGAAAATGTTTCAAACATCTTGCTATAATTTTCGGTATTACCTCGGGAAAGTATCATGTCCCTAAAACGCTGTCCGTTTTCACGTGTTAAACCTCCATGTTGCTGAAACCAGGAAAATGCATCTTCATCCAGCATATCCGTCCAGGCATAGGCGTAATAACCTGCTGCATAACCATTTGCCCAGATATGCATAAAGTAGCCTGATCGGTAACGTGGCGGAACCTGTGACAAGGCAAGCCCGGTTTTTTGCAAAGCGGCTGCTTCAAATTTGTCTGCATCCTGTTTTCCGGCGTTGGCTGCCAGGGTATGCCACTGCAAATCCAGGGCTGCTGCGGCAAATGCTTCCGTTGAAGCATAACCCTGATTGAACGTACCTGACTTTTTAATTTTATCAATCAGAGTTTGTGGCATGACTACACCTGTTTTGTAATGCACGGCATAATGAGACAATATTTTAGGATCCAGTGCCCAATGCTCATTAAACTGCGAGGGGAATTCTACAAAGTCACGGGCGGTATTTGCGCCGGAAAGTGTTGGATATTGCTGGTCTGCAAATAATCCGTGCAGGCCATGACCAAATTCATGAAACATTGTTTTAACATCGTCATAACTAATTAATGCCGGTTGGCCGGGAGCAGGTTTTGTGAAATTGCATACATTATAGATAACAGGTTTAGTACCCAATAATTTGGACTGACTCACCAGATTACTCATCCAGGCACCACCATTCTTGTTATCACGCGTAAAATAGTCGGAATAAAATAATCCAAGCTGACTGCCATCTTTATCAAATACATCGAATACGCGAACATCTGCCTGGTAGACCGGTAAGTCTTTTCGCTCCTTAAATGTCAATCCGTAAAGTTCATTAGCTGCATAGAATACGCCATCTTTAAGAACTTTATCCAGTTCAAAGTAAGGCTTAATTTCATTTTCGTCCAGATTATATTTTTCCTTCCGAACCTGTTCTGCATAAAAATCCCAGTCCCATGGCTGTAACTTGAAATTTCCTTTTTGTTTGTCAATAATGGATTGTATATCTGCTGCCTCAGCACGCGCTTTTGCAGTTGCAGCAGGTACGAGTTTACCTAAAAATTGTTCAACTGCCGCTGGTGTTTGCGCCATCTGATCGCGTAATTTCCAATCTGCATAATTTTTGAATCCCAGCAGTTTTGCTTTCAAGGCACGTATTTCAGCAATTCTGGCAATTGTACTTCGTGTGTCATTCGCGTCACTTTTTTCAGTTCGGGTGTATGAAGCTTCAAAAAGTTTTTGCCGGGTAATACGGTCCGAAAGTGATTGAAGACTGGGTTGTTGGGTCGTATTTTGTAAAGAAATTAACCATTTCCCATCTTTTTTTGCTGCTTTTGCACGATCGGCAGCAGCTTTTATTTCTCCTTCGGATAAACCGGCCAGGTCAGTTTTATTATTAATCACCAGAGCACCAGCCTTGTTAGCAGCCAATAACATGTTGGTAAACTTTGCACTCAGACTGGCTTCTTCCTGATTAAATTGCTTTAAAGTATCCTTAGCACTTTCAGATAAATTAGCGCCGGCAAGTTCAAATATCTGCTTGTAATATTCCAGCAGACGAGTTGATTCCGGATCAAGTTTTAAAGTGTTACGCTTTTGGTAAAGAGATTCCACTCTTTTGAACAATTTAGCATTTAAGTAAATTGCATCCTGATTAGCAGCGAGTTCTGGTGCAGCTTCTTCCTGTACTTTTTGAAGTGCGGGATTTGTATTTGCTCCTGTTAGCAAATTGAAAACAGCATTTACGCGGTTAAGTAACTGTCCGCTTTTTTCAAGAGCAACCAGTGTATTTTCAAAAGTAGGCTCTTCGGTATTGTCAGCGATTTTATTGATCTCAGCTAATTGCTGTTTTATTCCTTCTTCTATGGCAGGCTTAAAATCGCCATCTTTTATTTTGTCAAAAGCAGGCGCCTGTAATGGTAATTCACTCGGTTCAAAAAATGGATTTGCAGAAGATATATTCTCTTTTTCAGCAGATTTATTGTTGTTGCAGGAAAGAGAAAAAAGAAGCAGGAAAAATAAAGAAAGGCAGTATAATTTTTTGGTGTTCATAAAATTTAATTTAAAGTTTTTCATTAAGTTTAGGATGTTCTTGCGACTCGGGTTAGGATTTAAATGTAACCCAAATATGAAGTAATTACTAATTGATTTATTTGCTGGTATAATTGCAGATTCAGTTTTTTTCTTGAATGGATATTAAAAATAACTTTTTAAAAACAGGAACAGAAAATATAACAGGCCGAATAACTTTTGAGCTATTTCAAAACATTGATGCAATTGAGCTTACACGATTAGCTAACAATATAAATATAGCGTCCGTCGTCAGAGATAGTTTTCCTTTCCCTTATACAATATATGATGCACTATGCTGGATTGAATTCTGTAAGGATGCCAGTAAAGTAAATTCTTTTCAAAAGGCAATCATATACGAAGGACAGTTTGTTGGCGGAATTGGAGTAATAAGGCAGGAGGATATTTTTAGAAATAATGGTGAAATTGGTTATTGGTTAGGTGAACCGTATTGGTCTAAAGGGATTATGAGTGAAGCAGTGAAACAAATGACTGCCTGGATTTTTGAAAATACTACCATTGAGCGGTTATATGGGGGAGTTTTTAGTAATAACAAAGCTTCTATGCGTGTTCTTGAAAAGGCAGGTTATGATCTGGAAGCAATTCATAAAAGAGCCATTATTAAAGAAGGAAAGACTTTTGACGAGTATTTCTTTGTGAAGTTTAAAGATTAAGCAGTCTGTTTTCGGTTTTCAGCAGTCGGCTTTCAGATTTCTACACACTATCTGATTATCAATTCATAAGATTCTTTTTTTACTAAGTTTCTGAAAAAAGTACTTCGCACACTTTCTTTCTTCTATTTTTGCATCATTCACATAAGCCATTTAAAAAAAGGTTTTCCTTGTTATGCCCAAAATAATTGTTGCAATTGATGGCTATTCCAGCTGTGGTAAAAGTACAACAGCCAAATTGGTTGCAAAGCAGCTTAATTATCCATATATAGATACCGGGGCAATGTACCGGGCTGTAACTTTATATTTTTTACAAAATCATGTTAGTCAGACTAATATAAAAGAAATAGAAAATGCATTGAATCAGATTCATATTTCTTTCAGGCGTCATCCCGAACTGGGAAGAAATGATACATACCTGAACGGGCTTAATATTGAAGATGAAATTCGTAAAATGTATGTGTCTGAAAAAGTAAGTGACATTAGTGCCATTGCGGAAGTCAGGCACGCTTTGGTTGCCCAACAACAACGAATGGGAAAAACAAAAGGTATTGTAATGGATGGCCGTGATATAGGAACCGTTGTATTCCCGCAGGCAGAACTGAAAATATTTATGACAGCCGATCCATTGATCAGGGCACAAAGGCGCCAGCTGGAATTACTGGAAAAAGGAGAATTAATAGGTCTGGCGGAAATTTCAGAAAATCTTAGAATGCGTGATCATATTGATACACATCGCTCAGAAAGTCCGTTGCGCCAGGCAGAAGATGCGGTTTATATTGATAATTCGCTTATGACACTTGATGAGCAGGTTGACATGGTGGTCCGGCTTGCAGATGCAAAAATTGCATTGTCCCTACGCAGCCGGGAAATAAGAAGACAGAAATGAGCAGCACCGATTTCGATTATCTGATTGTCGGTCATGGAATTGCAGGAGTAGCAATCGCATGGCATTTAGATAATACTGATAAAAGTTTCCAGATTGTTAATGATCCTTCTGCACCTTCGTCTTCCAGGGTAGCAGCCGGTATTTTTAACCCACTGACTGGTAAAAAACTGAACAAAACCTGGCTTGCAGACGATTTGTTTCCTTATACGTATTCATTTTATTCAGATCTGGAACAGAAGCTGAAAACAAAGTTTGTTCATTCCGTATCTGTTTTTCGTCCTTTCCGATCCATTGAAGAACAAAATACGTATCTGGCTTATTCAGCAGACAGTTCAATATCCTATTATATTGGCAATAATTATGATCAGGAGCCGATTTCTGAATACATTCGAATGGATCATGGAGGATTAGAAGTGATCAGCTCAGGATGGATAGATTTGCCAATTTTACTGGATAAAAGCAAAGATTATTTTTCTCAAAAAAATCGTTATCTGGAGGCAGCGTTTGATACCAGTGATCTGAATATACATGAAGATCATGTGGAATGGAATGGCCGGAAATATGGAAAAATTATTCTTTGTCAGGGATATGCAGCAGTTGAAAATTCGCTGTTCAGTTGGTTGAAATTTAATCCTGTAAAAGGAGAGATTTTGGAAATTGCCACTGAAAATATTTTAAAGCCGTACATTATTAATCAGGGAATTTTTATTCTTCCGACTACAAACAGAAGTTTTAAAGTGGGTGCTACCTACGCCTGGGACAATCTGGATTGGGCGGCAACGGAAGAGGCAGCTAAGGAATTAGAAGAGAAATTAAAATTACTGATAAAAATACCTTACAAAATAACGGGTCAAACAGCAGGAATTCGTCCTTCAGTAGATGACAGACGACCGCTCATTGGTTTTCATCCTGAATATAATAACGTCTGTATATTCAATGGTTTAGGAACAAAAGGAGTAACTCTGGCACCATTTTTTGCGGATCAGTTTGTTAAACATTTAGAAAACGGTAAAGAATTGAATCCATTAGTGAATATTAAGCGGTATTTTTCGTTATATTTCCATTGAAGTAAGCCTAGGCACTATGAGAATAAAATTTATATTTTTATTGACCATTTCGGTTAATCTTATCGCATTTTTTGGGTTACATACTGAGGCAATAGCGCAACGATATCCTTCCCAGGAAACTTTTGGTAAAAACAGGGTTCAATACAAAACCTTTAACTGGAAAATTTTTAAAACGACTAATTTCGAAATCTACCATTATCAGGGTGGAACGGAATTAGCCAGACTTACGGCACAATATGCTGAAAGTGAGTTTGATAAAATTACTGATATACTCGGATGGACTCCATACAGCCGGGTTAAAATTTTCCTGTATAATTCTCCCGGAGAGCTGGAACAGAGTAATATGGGGTTGTCAACACTGGATAATCTGGATGACCAAAAACTGGATCTTGCACAGTCAAGGGTAGAAGTAGCGTATACAGGAGATCAAATTGGGTTTAAAAAGAAACTTGTTAAAGATATAAGTCTGCTGTTTGTATACGATATGCTGTACGGCGGAAATATGAAGGAAGCTCTGCAAAGTTCTTTATTGCTCACGCTTCCGGAATGGTTTATGTCAGGTACGGCAGCTTATATATCAGAAGGATGGTCGCCGGAATTAAATGATTACATGCGTGATTTCTTTAAAAACCGCAACATTAAAAAACCAACCTTACTTACAGGAAATGATGCTACGTTAGTTGGTCATTCTATCTGGAATTACATCGCTGAGAGATATGGTAAAGATAAAATTTCTGACATTCTTAATCTTACCCGGATTATCCGAACCGAGCAGACCAGTATAACCAGTACGCTTGGAGTTCCTTCTTACAATCGCTTTTTAAGAGATTGGCGTGCATATTATCTCAACCAGAATAAAAATGCTGAACAATTCTATACGGATTCCAAGCCTACCTGGAAATTTAAGTTAAATGAATTCAGTAGTTCCGATGCCGGAGCGGTGGTCAAAATATCTCAGGATAAAAAGTGGACTGCCGTCAGCGAAATTAAAAATGGCCGTTACCGTGTTTACCTTGTAGATAGTGAAAGTGGGTCTAAAAAGGTAATTCGTCAGGGTAAGATGGATTTAGTTGGTGGCAGAATGAATACTCAGCCTCCACTTTTGGGTTGGTCAAGAAATAATACGCTGGCCATTCTCGCATCTGAAAACGGACGTAAGAATTTCTATTTATACGAAAACGTAGGCACCAAAAAGGTCAAGATCAAGTTGCGCCGGAATATTCGTGGGCTTGATCAGATCGTAGACATGGATATTTCTCAGGATGGAACCATGCTGGCTGTCAGTGCAGATAAAGGCGGACAAAATGATTTATATTTAATCAGTGTTGCCAGAGGATCTACTTTGCCTTTAACCAACGATTTATATGATGACCTTTCCCCACGTTTTATTCAGGGATCATCAAGAAAAGTTGTTTTTGCATCTAACAGGCCTTCTGATTCTTTGGGAACTGATAAAGGAAATTATAAAACAGTTTCGACTTCACTGGCACTTTATGAACATGATGGTACGCCAAAATCCGGGATGGTTACAAAATTGCTTAAAACGGATGGCAAGGTAAAAGTTTCTCCTGTTTATGCGGACGAAAATGAAGTAATTTATCTTTCTAATATTAAAGGTGTTAATAATGTGTTTAAGTTGAGCCGTTCATCCGGAATAAGTTCTCAGCTTACAAATTATATCCATAATATAAGAAATGCTGATATAAATTTAAAATCAGCCGGAGGTGCATTAGCGTTTACTTATTTGAATGACGGATATTATACTGCCGCTTTTAAAAATGGATTTGATGCCAATGTTTCCTTAGATACGCCTGCTCTAAATTCGGCCAATGCTCCTGCCGGAACTGCTGGTAATGTAGCTGGAACGGTCAAAAAAGATTCTGCTGCAGGCACCCAAAACCAGGCTGAAATTCCAAAACTTGCACTAAAAGACGGAGAGGTTGATACAGATAATTATCAATTTGATCCGGATGTATTACAGGCATTTGAATCTAAACAACGCCGGGGGACTTTTGCCAGTACACCAAGTGTTTTGTCAAGATCAAAGGCAACCAGGGAAAATATAGCTATTAAAGGTCCTTATCAATACAAAGGCCTGTTTATTACCAACGATGCAAACTCCGACTGGAGAATCGATCCGATCAGAGGATTTGGGTATGCACAGTCGTTGTCAATGAATGACCTTCTTGAAAATCATGTTATCAAAGCCGGATTTTTCATATCCTCTAATTTCCGTAATAGTGATCTTTTTGCTGAATATAATAACAATACATATCGCATCGATTTTGGTATGCGGGTGGATAGAAAGAGCCTTTACATAGATTCCGAAGGCAGTCCGCAGAAGTATCGTTTTAATCAACTGATGTTTTCTGCATCATATCCATTTTCTACCAGGAGCAGGCTGACATTATCTCCGATGTTTGCATCAACCAGAATGATTGATGTATATGTTTTGCCTAATCCTGATATGGCATCTAATTATGGTGGACTTCGAGGTGAATATGTGTTTGATAATACCAAGGTTAATGGTATGAACATGATGGAAGGAACTCGTTTTAAAATTAGATACGACAATTATTTGGGATTGAGTAGTGCTAATGAAAGTTTCAACCGTCTTAGTCTGGACTTCCGTCATTACCAAAAAATACACCGTGATTTAATACTGGCCATCCGTGCTTCTGCAAGTCATTCAGGAGGAAAGGCACCAAAGCAAAATATTATGGGTGGTATGGAAAACTGGATCTCTAACAGAAAAGAAGCCAGAACCGGTGACAATCCTCTCAATTTTGGTCCAACAATTGATAACAGGGATATTTTCTTTGCTGATTTTGCAACCAATCTTCGTGGATTTAATCTTAATCGCTTGTCAGGAACAAGTTATATGTTGTTGAATGCAGAATTAAGAATTCCTTTAATCAAATACTTATACCGTGGTTCAATTACTTCCAGCTTCCTGCGTAATTTCCAGATTGTTGGCTTTGGTGATATTGGTACTGCATGGACCGGAAAAGGGCCATTTAGTGAAAATAACAGTTTGAATACGCAAATTATTGGTACAGAAAGCGATCCGTTCCGGGCAACTGTAACAAACTTTAAAAATCCTTACTTAATGGGATACGGAGTTGGAGCGAGAACAACAATATTCGGATTTTATGTGAAGTTTGATTATGCATGGGGCGTTGATAACGGTTATACCAACAAGCCAATTCCTTACCTTACTTTGGGATATGATTTTTAAAAAGTAGTTGATACTTATATCTGTTAAATGGCAGGGGAATTATTCCCGTGCCATTTTTACTAAATACCATTCCCAATTTTTAAAAACAGTTTCTATGATTAAAAAAAAACGGTCCTTTGTTTATGCCGGATTATTTACACTACTATTTCTATCAATAAATATTCATAAAAGTTTTGGACAAAGAGAAGTTCTGAGCGAACAATATGTGCAAAATCCAATGGCTATTAATCCAGCATTTACCGGTGTACGTGAAACATTTAACATGACTGCAATTTTTAGAAGGAAATGGTTTGCAATTCCTAACTCACCATCC
>Ga0247734_1002087_pt1 | contig 13814 bp, 13 predicted proteins | sample UWRJL103311B2_FD_180933 | JGI IMG/M metagenome (GOLD analysis project Ga0247734, IMG submission 180933) | Plant litter microbial communities from Arlington Agricultural Research Station in Wisconsin, United States - UWRJ-L103-311B-2 | ecosystem: Environmental > Terrestrial > Plant litter >... | reverse complement strand
CGAGGCGACCTCCGCCGTCGACATGGCCACCGACACCCTGATCCAGCGATCCATCAGAGAGGAATTCGGCGACTCCACGCTGATCGTCATCGCGCATCGCCTCAGCACCATCGCCGACTTCGACAAGATCCTGGTCCTGGAAGACGGCAAAGCCGTCGAGTTCGGGACGCCCAAGGAGCTGTTCCAGAGCAACGGCGCGTTTAGGGGCATGATTGGCGAGAGCGGAGAACGCGAGAGGCTGGAAGCCATGATTATGGAATAGAACAATCCCGCACGTTCCATTTCCTGACTTCTCTTTTGCTCTCTCTCTCTCTCTCTCTGTTCTCTCTCTCTGTTCTCTCTCTCTGTTCTCTGTCTCTTCGATGTATTTCTCCCGCCTCCGCCTCCACCTATTCTCGACATGTTATTTTTGGGGTGTTGCACAATTATAGAGCGAGCCTATGTGAAAAAAAAACAGAAAAGTAAAAGTTCAAATAAGAATTCTTTTTCTTCTTCTCGGTTTTGTCTTTTTTCCTCCCCTTTTTCTTTCGCGGGCGTTTCTAGAGCAAGGCGGCGCTTTGGGTTTGCCCTGCATATCTGGGTTGGCTTGAGAGGGGGGTTATCGACCCATCACCCTCTTTGTTGTAGATTACCTCCCATGCTGTTTGCTCCCACGTTGATAGTTCATTAATACGTTGTTGGGAGGGTGGTTGTAAAGCTAGCTTCGCTCGATAGATAGGTTAATTAACCTATATACTGCTATAAAAAAATCGTTTTTATAAGATATGTATGTAGATAAGAGAAAAATAAAATAAAATCCAATTCTTTTGATGCTAGAATATCATTCTCGGTTTCATCATTTTGTATGTCCTTTTGTTATATGTGTGTGTGTATGTATGTTGAAAGTCCTCGTTCAGATGATGTCAGGCATCTATCATCAAGCTTTCTATATGGTGCTTAGTGCTGTTGCAGTCTCTAGGATTCAAATATACCGTTGCCTAGATTAATTCCGTTGAAACATAATAGGTAATGACCGCGATATTGGTATTTTCGGCTTCCCAAAAGCTCAAGCTCCTTGAAATTCCTCTTCATCGTTCCCTGCACCACCACCCACACGCAGCATCACGCTCTTTACATCCTCAATCCAACCCCTCACATCCCCCGTCCACCGATGGCCACCTTCCTGATGCCCTTCCAACGCCTTCAAATAACCCCCATAAAGCTCCAGTGTCGCATCGTACTCGCCCAGCTGCACATAGCTATCCCCATAAGCCCACAGCGTCGCCTTCATCAGCTCACTCAAGCTGCCCACATAGCTCTCGATACAGCCCCACCCGCCGGTCTCGAAGCACTCGATCGCCTCGCGGTGCCTGGCCATGCCGCGGAACGCAAACCCCAGCTCTTTCTTGTACCACATGCCGATGCCTTCGATGGGGTCCGGGACGAGCATGTCGCGGAGGTGGATGACGCGCTGTAGCAGCGCGATGGCTTCAGGGAAGCGCTCGAGCGTGCACAGCGTCGAGCCCAGCTCGCCCATGTAGCGCATCGACCAGTAGTGCTGCTCACCCAGCGCTGGGATGCATTTGGACAGGACGAGCTCGCCGAACTCCGCGGCCTCGGTGACGCGCCCGAGGTTGCGCAGCACGGAGAGCAGGTTGTTGATCAGGAAGAAGCTCTTTTCCTCGATCAGCGAGTGGGCGCTCTTGTGCAGCTGGACGGCGGTGCGGGCGAGGCGCACAGTTTGTTCCTCATCTGCGTATGGCGGTGTGGTGGATTTGTTCTTGGAATTGCGACTGATCGAGAGGGCGACGAAACGGCCTAGTTCGCTCATGGCTCGTGTTGCTCGGACGTCCTTTGGGCCCAGGGAACTTAGAGAGATCTGTAGCATTTGTCGAACGAGTACCTCGGCCTCCCAAAGCTCACCTTTGTTATAGTGCCTAATGGCTTTATAAAGTAAAAAATCGAGTGCTATCTCATCATCCGTGGATACAAATTTTGGGATTTGCATCTCCAATCGTGCTTCCAAGTTATTCAGTTCCCCTGTTCGTGGATCACCGGAAATACCGATGGCAAGTATCATGGATCGGTAGACTTGGTTCATGGCGGACAGCGTCCTTCTGGTGGACATCCCGCCAGTGTTCTGGAGGATTGAGAAGGCACGTCGCCACCATGTTTCTGATTGTTCGAAGTCACCGCATTCGTACAAGCTTGCTGCCAATTCTTCTATTGACTGTAAGATCACGGGATTTCCTGAGGGTAGAGTGTTGGAAAAGGTAGCTAGGACTGCTTGAAGGGAGTCACATCGGGCTCGTAAATCGGATATATGGATGTTTGGCGCTGTGGAAGGCACAAAGCTTCGGCGAGCGACTGGTAGAGAAGTTGGGAAAGGGTAAAGTTCAAGAAAAGGACTGGGATTTCGGGATGCTTGGTCGGGATGATATTTATTGCCGGAAGTTGTTGCTATGGGACCAGACGAAGAATTGAGATCAAAGTGGGTGGGTGGAAAGGACTGGACTGAATCTGTAGGGGAAACACCTGTAGCTTCCGATAGAGCTAATGGTTCAATACTGTTGGACGGGCAATGAATGTCCAATGCAGCAAAAAGACGAGTAAGTGGTGGAGAGCCAGGTACATCGACAGAGGACCAAGGCCAAGAATCAGAATCAGAATCAGCATCTCTTGGGTTACTTTGTTCGTTTAACGTCCGTTTATGATATGTTTCCGAGCCGACGCCTGATATTTCATAAAATAAGCTCCGTACATATGTATTGTCAGGGGTAGAGTTAAACAAACCACACGATATTCCTGACTCCTCTCGAATGATTGGTTGAAACTCCTTTTCCCACCTCTCACGGGTTTTTTGGTTGATTATTTTTCCATTGGTTCCAAGAGCCTGTAACCCTTTCGATTCTGTTACAATCTTGTGCCTTTCCTCCTTACTTGTATTCTTTCGAAATCCCCACCGACTAATTCTAGCATCAAACTGACGTTTGGTGGGGGTAAACCCATGACTACGGGAAAGGATTGTAGATATCTTGCGAAATGTCTTGTTTTCCTCGATATATAGTTGTCGAATGATTGGTTTCAGCTGTTCCCATTCGTCCTTGGAGAGGACCTGCCTTGCAACCCGAGCCGAAGGATTAGGAACTGGTAGGGCCACGATGGAACATGGCTCCGGCTGGATTACACGATATGGCTGAGATTGCATGGCGCATACTTAGGCACAGACCTAGATTTTAACGTCGTAGCATCAAGAACATGTGATGAGGATGGAATTGCTTCAGGAAGGTCGGTAGAGAGTCAGCATAACACGTGACGATTTGGACAAGGAACTCTCACCGCATTTCCACCTTTGAGATAAGGCGCCGGGGATGAAACTTTGAGGCTCGGTTTCAGCGATCTGAAAACTCGATTTTGAGCATACCAAATGCCACAAATTATATGAGACCCCTGACCTCAAGGCTGAAATGAGACGAATTGAAGTAGTACTTTTAACGACCTCCCGGCATGGAACCACCGAGTTTCCCTTATACTATAATAACTGAAACGCGGGATGTATATATCGAATTGGCTATTAGCTAGCCTCATGTCTCGTGCCTGATGGATTTTAAAGTAAGAACTGTAATGACCGGTCTTATTTATTCATGGTTTTAATTTATGGTTTAAGTAAAGTTATAACTATTCCTTATGTCGAGTTAGTTGTGGTTTTACTTTTGAAGACACTGTCTACTTACGGCCATTCAAGCATCGTTATTCTTGCTGGAAGCAAAAGAGACTTTATAGATGTATATAGTGGCAGTGTTGAATCTTGGAATTTTTGGTTTTACTGGTTACAACGTAAACTCTTGTCTATAAAATCATGAAATCATCACATATATAAAAATGGTTATAATAAACGATTCTTGCGCAAGACTCCAGTGCATGGAATGCTGATGAGATGTACATACTGCTACACAGATGAATCACACTTGTCTTTGAGAGCAGTGACTGCTTTGAGATATTTGAGGTTCTCGAAAACGTACTTCGATTCCGGGCCGTTCAGATCAACTGAAGACAGACTAAAGGCACCCGAACCATATTTGGTATATTGGGAGATTCGAGATTTGAAAGTAATTCGCGTAGTCCTTGGTATTCCAGGACGAACTTCATGGTGTCAAATATGTCCGTATCCTTCACTTTTCGAGGATTGGCAGAGATGTAGCATATGGCTTTGTAGTAACGCTCTACGACTAGTCAAGTATTGGAAGGTTAGGACGAATTCTGAAGAGTTAGTACATTAGCGACAGGATGAGCTAGGACTATAACCATGGTTTGAAAAATAGCGGGTATTGCGACTGGGTAGGCCTTGACTCTTGGTTGTTGATTCTTGAGTGGGCAGTTAAGGCAATATGAACTCGGAGTAAAGAGCAACATAGAGTTGACATTATTTGAAGAGGATTTGAAAGGGCCAAACTGGAAAATAGCTATAGAAATTTGCTTCATAGCATGTGTACCGGAAGGCCGCTAGGCCGAGAGCGGTAATCAGGGTGGATGCGGTGGGCTTACACCGAAGCGCAGCAGACATGTGTTCGGTTACAAAAGATAACCGGGTACATTCCAGAAGCGAAGGTTGAATTTTGCCCCAAATAGCGGGGAATGTATGTTGGTGGTGTCCCACACGGTCTCAATTTTGGTATGCTTATTTGCTTGCCGAATCATTCCACCGCCGACTGTTGGCATTAAACGCAAATTCTCTCCTGTCAATACTAGACCGAGTCCTCATGTGCAGAACACAGATATGAAGAATGGAAAGAATGCAGACTGAAGGATAGGAACAATCATCATCAAACCCATAAACCTAACGCCCATACGCCAACGATCATTCTCCCTAAAAATGCGGCGAATTCACATTGGCCATAAACCAGACCTGAACAATCCATCAAGTTGTTAGTCTTCTGATCTTCGCAAAAGACTAGAGATATTGCGCCGAACCTGCTTATTTCCATTGCTATATCGGAACCCTCCAACGATGTGTTCAAATATGTGTATTCAACTCCAAATGACATGAGTTCATCCTTTTATTCACCGCCACCAGATTGCTGTAGATGGACATCAACAACGTCACCGTTCTCTATCTCGAGCTATTACCATGTAGGTTAAGTCAGTCAGCCCACTTCCCAGAAAGGTGAATATGCGAAACATAATAACATGAGGGGAACGGCTTACGTCTTCCAGGGTTTCATGGTCATTAATGCGTCTTCCATCGAACGAAAATCGCACAGCAAGCACATCGACGCCTTGCTTTTCACACCATGCATCTTTCACCTTCTTGAACTTGGTGGTTGGCCTGAGTACAAACTTTGTTTCCCCCTGCTGTTGATCTCGGACCAAAATAGTCTGTTTCGCAGGAAGCACGAATTGGCGCTCGTCAACGGCGGAAGGAGAACGAGCTGATGTGGGTGATCCATCGGCAGACATATTGATTGTTTAATTTGCGGTTTTTGTATCTTCTATTGAGGTATAATGGTTTGGGAATTGAGATCGAAGTGCCTGAGGTTTCTTCGTGAGGGGTTGAAGGAGGGGAGGGAGAGGGGGCGCGTGGCTGGCGTTCTGGTTTGTTGGTGTTTCGGACAGCGAGGTTTGACGCTCGACGTATGGTTGAGAGATCCAGTACTCAATGTCTGGCGCCAGCGAGGCTCGAATATTGTTGTAGCACTCATAGGAGATAGGAGCGAATGTGCCTGCAAGTTCATAAGGAGAAACTTGGTCTAATGGTTAAATCAAATGGAGATGCTGGGAAACGCGTCTTTGGGGAACACGCTACTCAGGAAGTCACGTGTAACATCGATCTAGCTTGGCGGCCCAGTTATAATTAATAGAGACTAATCATTATCAACGGTCTATCAAGTTTTGCAGTTGAAAGCAGTTTAACATTCTGTTCATTAGTACATAAGGCATTTGGATGTGGTTCTAACATATTTAACCATCTGTTCCTCGATCAAGAAGCACAATGTCATTCACACCCCTAGAAGAATAGGCTTGGAGTTGTAAGAAGTGTATTTGAACGCATTCGGCAAAGCCATAAGGATGATGAAAGTACACAAGAAGACAGCTATTGCCGGTATCTATGGTCACGAGTTCTGGGACAGTTCTATTTAGACTATCGGTTAGGTGTAATTGATCATTCTATATACTTTATACTATATACGATATCCCATAGTGGAAAATGGGATTGAGGTGTATATTCTGAAATAGCAGGGTTTATTGATTGAATGACATGTACTTCGTAATGGTCATGGACTAGTAAGCCAAGTCTGTTACTCCGTATAATAAATATGATAGTTGTAAATGAGATGGTCCAGGGGTAGCTCGCTTGTCGGATAGGGGCAATCAAAAACCAAAAAAATAAACATTAATCTCCTTCTTCCTCCATGCCTTGTGACATGCCATTGGAATCGCTTTGTGATAAAGCCAACTACTACCATTATTCCTGATGTCGAGTATAAATGAGTCCACCGAAGTGAAATTGATTTAGTTATTTGCAGTAATAACTCCAGGGTGTGGGAGCTGAGTTCCAAGCCCTTGGCTACCCACTCTCGTATTTTTGCGCTATTCACTAAACTATATCCTCGTGCCCTGCCTCTACCCTGCCTCAATTGCACCGCTTTCTCAACTTATTAGCATCACCTGACTACATGTGAGACGCCTATTAATTGTATCAACAACGCCAGATGCAATCGTCTGCAGCGGAAATAACCACTCTGCTCTTTTTGAAATCATGTCCAGATGTTTCATCCATCTCGGTAATGAGGCGCCTGGTCACACCCCACCACATTGCTACCTACCGGGCCAGACCATCAGCGGAAAAGTCGTGTTTGAGCTCGCCAAAGATCATGAGATACCTAAAGTTTCAATTAGATTCCGGGGAAAGCTAAAGGTAGTGATACAGCGGCAAGGTGAACAATCGACTCAATCATATCGCTATACATTTTTCAGTTTCGAGCAGATATTGTTCAACGGAGGACAGTTCAAGATGCGAGCCACTACATACGAATGGCCGTTTGAATTTACGGTTCCAAGGAATTATACGCCAAGAAACATAGCTAATGAATTTGACGATAATGGCCAGTTTGTAGTCACAGGACCACAGACACTGCCCCCCTCGTCTGATGATGAATATAGGGGTAGGGGAAGAGCTGCCATCATTTACAAACTATATGCTCATATACCACGTTTCAATCTACCCGATTGGGATGCTACAAGGATGGTTACTATAAGTCCAGCTCGAATGGAAGCTTCACCTGAGCTACAATATGTTGCCAAGGGCAAGCTGTTAATGGAACCATGGGAACGTTATCGTTATCGTTATGATGCCAACTATACACCACGATCTCTAACAAAGAGGGAGATCTTATCTGACACCTTCCGCGGCAACAGCGAGACGCAACAAGTCGAGTTTTCCGTAGAGATTTCCGCGCCGAGATTTGCAATTGTTGGCAAGGCTTGTCCTATATCGGTGAGGGTTGTGACTGCGCCGACAGAGATGGTGCTTCCTGATTTCAAGTTGACTGAGGTTGAGCTTAGGATTTCATGCCGAACTCATGTACGTATTCCAGGAACATTCGGGGACCATAGAAAGACGCATGAGAATACGATTTGGCTCTGCTCAAGTGTGAACATGTCAAATTTGCTCGAGATAGGGGAGTGGCTTCTAGTCCGAGGTGTGTTCCCAGAAGGAGGATCCAAATGGAAACCCATCGTACCTGATTTTACCAGCATGGCGATCAGGAGAGACCACGCAATGTCGATTAGAGTGAGGGTTACGTGCTTAGAGAAAGATTTCAAATTCACCCGTGTGTGGCCTAAAATTACGTTCTTACCTTCGGCGATGGAAGATGGATTAGAAGAGGCGGCTTGGATGATTGAGAATGGTGTATTATCCACAGTTGCACCGGACGGAGAAATTGTACCTGATTATGAGCCAGAATCTGGTGGACCAACTGAGGTAGAAGCAGAAACATCGCAAGTGGGTGTACCATTATACTCCGAGGAGGCTGCACCTCCTCCTTCTTATAAGGAGAGCGGGAAGTAGAATCCAAAGACGCTCAGTAATTTCATCTAGATACCCAAAGTAGGACACCATTCAATAATATTCTCAAGTTTCCAGAACCCGCCTGACTGTCCTCCAAATTCTCCTAAACCAAGGAAGACTGGCGTACTCGCACCCTCATCCACAGTCAGTGGACCTTTTCCCTTTGACATATCTGTATTAGTGTAGCCTGGATCACAAACATTCACTAAGACTGTTCCTCCGCTCTGCTCATGCTCCATAGCGATAGCCTTCGTAAAAGCAATTTCCCCAGCTTTACTAACTGCATAGGCTGATGATGGCCAACCTTCTGCTTTATGGTTATTGGCTTGAACATCGGCTGTGAATTTCTCCATCATATCTGTGCATGCGTTTACGGATGTCTTAGCCGCATCAGTGAGTGCTTTCTTGAGGGATTCTGAATATGGTATCAACACCCCCGAGGATGAAGCAACATTCACAAGTCTTCCTTTCGGGCGGATCAACGGAAGGAATTCCTGTGTCATTGCTAAAGTACCATAGTAGTTGGTTTTTAGCGTGGCTTTCACAACATCAACGTCTGTAGTAACTATTAGTTTCATATCTTCTTAATTGGAGGCAAGCTGTTTCGATCTTACTGAAGCCTTCCAAAGCGATCCCGGCATTGTTGATCAGTATATCAATACCATCGGGATGCTCGCTCTTGATAAGTTCCTTGAATTTTTCAATACTTGTCTCATCATCGATGTCCAGGCTATTAAACGTAATGGTAGTCAGGCCACCATCTTGACTAAGAGCCTTGGCTGCAATAAGTTGTGGATCTGATAAAATTGTTTTGACTGCTTCCTCGCCACGTGCCGAGGAGCGTGCTGTTAGATGGACCAGCAGCGGTCCTGAGTTCATTGATGAGTTGGGATATTGTAGTGCAAGGTTTCGAACTAAAAATCATTAGACCAATTGCATCACTTGTAGAGTGTGGCTACTTGCCGATAGCAAGTCCAATTCCCTTATTCGCTCCTGTCACTACTGCTATCTTAGAATAAGCACCCATGACTGATATGATTCTCGATTAACTGGAATCTGGTCTTTGAAAGTAGGTAGTCATGGTAAGCTAATTATTTAAAAGTATCAACACGTCATCTATTTACTCGCTAAATTGCTCGTTCATGTCCAATCATTTTGTTCAACATCCACCCACCCCTAAACAGTGAATTCTAAGTACCAATGCTTCTTCTATGTACTGTAATTCATAGCATGATTAACATCTGCTTTTGGACGAAAGAATATCCATATCTAGTCATCTCATAAACTCCAAAATTGCAAGTCCTTATTGTCGGGGCAAGCGAGTGTGGCCATTGCCATTTAAAAGCTACCATATTAGCACTTTAGAGGTCCTACCTAGAATGCCAAATGCTGCAATGGGATGCATCAACGCTAACTTGGTTGTTATCAAGGAGCCTTCCATGTAGATTACAAACAGCAGCTGCGATACATTGAAAGCTATCTTCTTTTTTCTCTGTTAATTTCTTGCTACTTGACTCTCCCTCCCTCTCTCCTGGTTTCTCCCCATTCCCTTTTTATATCTTTTGGAAATTTGAGACCCTCACTCAGCTCATGCTTTCTTGTATTGCGGAAGTAGACACTGACTGCGTCTCGCATTCATTAATAATATTTATTTCGGCTCTCATTCACTCGGAATGTAATAGAACTCCACTAAACTGTAACGTGACTAGAGCTATTCACACTAGTTTGTTTTCCTTTAGGCTTTTAGATATTGACTAACACCACCTCTTTTATACCTACACACCATCTTTCACATAAACTAAGTACCACTCTAGCACAATTTCCCTTTTTCGGACCATTCAATTATCAGCTTTTTATCTAAGCATACTTGCTCTATCGAGTCAACATGCATCACTTTCTGTTACTCTTCACCATCTTCCTCTTGGCCACTCATGCTTTCGGCAGCCCCGCTACTTCTCAGGACAATGAGGTCATTATCCAAATCAAACCTGGCTCTACTCGTAACAAGAGAATTACTCTCTTTGGTGGGCCATCTGGTGCTCCCATTCGAAAGGTACATACATCCACAGGTCTACTCTGTCCTTGGGTCAATAAAATTCACATAACAGAACAGGCTCCTCCACCACTCTGCAATGTCTTTGACGCGGTCCTTATGCGTGGTATCAATGAAGGTATATCTACTTTGAAGAAGTGGGGCAATAAGGATATATATGTAAGTAATAATCTCAAGACAAAAAACACTTTCGGTACTAGTCTATTGGCCGGACAATCATAAACATTCGTTCATTGATGGCCTTTCTCTTTAAACTCCCATGCTCCCAGTCCTATATTGGTTGATAGAGCAACGCTTTGCTGACAATTTAACTCAGTGCAAATCTCCTCCAACTGGTTGTCAACAACTGGTATGCTCCTATGCTGCATCAATCCAATTGTGCAATGAAGTAAGTAACACCTTATTCAGAACGTGTCTCTACTGTCCGAGCAGCTGACATCTTGGTTTAGAACAACTTTGAAATTGCGCTTCATTGCGGCGAGATGGCTACCTACGCCGAAGACATCGTCAATTCATGCAAGAAGGATGGCGGTGTCAAAGGTCAACTTTTTGATGCCAATCGCTACAACGTTATCATTCGCCATGTATGTTGATGTTTTCTCTTTGAGTGATTTGTGGCCCTAAGTATCTCCTATATAATGTGCATATAAATAGGTGCACTGTATTCACGGCTGCCCACATATTAGTTTTGCCATTAAACTTAGGGCTGCAAAATATGCTAATATTGTCCGGCAGATCAACAGATGCTAGGCTTTTGGAAGGACATCCTTATGCAAGAGATACCTTCCTCGGATAGGCTCTTTCGTTTACTCATCTCTCAATTCAGCTATATCAATCAGTTTTGCATCTGCTAGACTGATATCAACACGGGATTTAGCTGCCGTGAGGTACTCGGGTTGATTATAACACTCGTTTCATAATGGACACGGGGTTTTCTTTATTCTGCGTTGCATTTTCCTTGGGAGGACTTCACACAGGTCACTTTTCCAAGATATAGCAAACAATCAATGGATGGTCACTGAGCTATGAAGCCAACTGATTTGGGTGATGTTGTGTGACTTCAAGTCGCTGGATTGAGCTTAGACCTTCTCGGAGATATTGAGACTTGAATTAAATTCCCTAGAAAAGTAAAATGCCAACCAAAACTGCGAGCACACCCCTGGCCTTAGGCGTTGCTCGAAATCCCGCCTCATTATTTATACTTGTAGCAGTAGGCAATGACCCTCCCGTGGTGCTAAAAGCACCTCCCACTAATACTGTTGTAGTGAAGATCCCATTCACTGTTGTAGCTGCTGGGGCGCTTGTCTGTGTCCCAAAAACCGTTGATGTCGAAAAGTCATCTTCCCCGTCACATTGGCCTCCATGTTTATCTAGACAATGCGTGGCGGTCGGAATCGATCTTAAAGTAGATGAACGACGCCTGGTAGTCCCACTACTAATACCACCAGAGCTGGCTAAGGAGCTGCCATGTGTGGGGTGAGGGCCGGTGTAAAGATTTCCCCTTTGACCATCGGAGGTCATATAATCACCAGTAAGGGCATTCCCAGTCAAGCCAATTGCTCGGAATCCTGCAGTAACAGAATTATAGCAAAAGGGAACTGCGCGGATTGAATAACAGATTTCTGAGTTCGTGCCTGGTCTTGTTAGAACGAACAAGTACTATTCACAATATGAGATGGAAGTAGCACATTTCAACGACTCGTCCTTTCGTTTCACTTTTTGGCTTAGGCCTGCGTTGATGAGTCCTTGTGCGATTCCCGCGAGGTTCAGTGAATCGCTTCCCTCCCCGATTCCAGTTGAAGCCATAATACCTTCGATAGACACCGCATTGCCGGATGTGCATTTACTATCTGCGTTCTAAGTCTATCTTAGTTAATGACATAGCCGGCACTGTCATGAACTTACAGAAACCCCAAGGAGACAAACCGAGATGGCCAGCGTCTTCATAAACTGCATCGTGGTCTGGAGGCGTGGACATCATTATCTAGGACCGCATGGGGGGAGGAAAGCCTTATATATGGAACATGAACTGAGAGAGCGTGACATTTCATGATGCTTTATTTAGCTCGAAAGTCACACAAAACTAGTCGGCGATGCGAAGACTTGCGTGTCTAGGCATTTCGGTGGCGGAAGAAGTGCATTATTGGTGGTGCCAAGTGTGGGGCTGAATCTGGGCAGGCTTTCTCTGCAAGAAAGCTCGAATAGACGTTCAGCTACATCTGTGTCATATCTTGAAACAAATTATGATCTGTTTAAATTGTCGCAACATCACTATCATGCAGGACATACTTGAACACCCAATTAGTGGTAGTCAAAATGCCTCGGTTGACGAAAGTTGAGATTCCAGGGGGGATCTCGCTTACTGTAATCATTAGGTTGCATCTGAGTAAGCGTGAAGACGCACCTCTGATGGTTTTCTGATAAAGAGTCAGCGGCGTAAATTCACTCTTGATTCTCCAACTTCTCTTCTAAAGTTATCGGGAATAATTTGTTTTTGATATGACTGTGCTCCAACTACCTGTTAAAGTTCATGTGCCGCCGAGCAGGAGACGTAAATGTGGAACGAAGACTAGGTCGGGTTGCCAAACATGTTCGTACGATATTGAATCCCCAAAACTTTTGTCAAGGTCTAATAGTGTACTATTATAGGCAAGTAGGTTTCGCATACTTCGGCTTAGAAAGCACAAGTATTCATCAGTTGGCTGATAAGCTGCAACCTCAGGAAGCGAAGATATAAATGCGATGAGAAATTGCCCATTTGTGGAAGATGTGTAAAGGATGGTTTTGAGTGCACTAGGCAGCCATTACCGAAGAAAGACGGGCTCACGGCATCGCAAATAAAATACAAGTCAAAAGGCATAAAGATTGCACAAGGTATGAAACATTCCTGACCATTGTGCTCTATGCTAAATACTGTTCAAGCTACGCCCACACCTATCCAGATAAAACCACGGACAGCCATATATGATCGTGATATTGAGTACCGATATTTCGAAATCTTTCGTAAACAGACTGCCCGTAGATTGACAGGGTCATTTGACGTCGTTATATGGTCAACATTGCTACCGCAGCTTTGTCACACAGAACCGTTTGTTCGCCATGCGGTCATTGCACTGGCTGCCATGGATCTGAACACTATGGTAGCGTCTTCACAAATGCGCGAAGAAACAAAGCTTGAAGAGAGCAAGCGTCATCACTCTTTTGCATTGGAGCAATATGGCATAACATTAAATCTAATGCGTAGACTTCCGGTCGATTTTGATGATGATTACAAATTTAGGAACGTCTTACTCTGCTGTTTCTTGACTATGGTCTTTGAGTGTTATCAAGATAACCAGAAGAGCTCCGGCATACAAACAGCAACGGCATTGAAGCTTCTTTACGAGTTTGGGACACGACGTGATGGGCAACGACCCGCCTCTATACGGGAAATTAGAGCCGCCCCAGGTCTTGATTCAAGTCTCATTGACCACTATAGCCACCTGGAAGATATGCTGAAGATGTTACAAGAGATCTCACTGGCTAAGTCCAAAGCAAAGAAAACTACAGGACAACTCAACCGTGAGTTGACTACAATTCAACAACCCCCCAAGGGGGAAAGTTTCTTCCCTGAAAACCTTTCATTTAATTTCCAACCTCTCATGACCGCAATAAGTACTAGAAACTGGTGGAGATTCCATCACGACTGTATATCTATAATTGATGAAAAAA
>Ga0247734_1002085_pt1 | contig 13829 bp, 9 predicted proteins | sample UWRJL103311B2_FD_180933 | JGI IMG/M metagenome (GOLD analysis project Ga0247734, IMG submission 180933) | Plant litter microbial communities from Arlington Agricultural Research Station in Wisconsin, United States - UWRJ-L103-311B-2 | ecosystem: Environmental > Terrestrial > Plant litter >... | reverse complement strand
AACAATATGTGAATCAACTCTCGGTGTGAATTTACCCGGCTAGTTCTAACCTCTTCCATGAGTTGTAGCCACTCGTAAAACTTGCTACTCGCAACTTGAACCATCACCTCAAAACCCCATACCTCTCAAGTCGAAATATGCCCTACCAAACCAATCAGTGATTCTAGTAATCGTCGGTTGTTCGTCCATTTCTTAAACTATATCTTGCCCTCTTCTTTCCTTTTCTTTATCCCCATCTCGTGTTCTCTTTAGACCTCTTTCTCTAGTCTTAGGTGATGTTCCAGTCTCGTAGGAATGCTTTTTAGGGTGGAGTGCTATGGCCTATCCCTATCAATGGGTTTGGCAGCACGTCTTAGATCACAATTAGAATCATAAGACTTCAACAAATCAAATTTACTTTATGTTTGTGAGGTAGTTTCAAGTATTCCACATTGTCAAAATACTTCTGTATCTTGAATTAAGCGAACCCCTTTCCTATTATTGCCAACGGAATAGATCGGCTACTAGAGTAAATTTTATTATCTCTATGCAATCTAGCCCATAGTTCCACTGTTTCTACTGTCATTTGTATGGTTTACTCCGGGCATTGAAACCATTTTTCATTGTGCTAGATATTTGGTGGGTTATAATCACCTCTCAAGAAAAACCCCCTCCCAATCGCCTCCCTGCCGGCACACATATCAAATTATATACTGTCTACTCTGAGAAAACTAGTATCCATTGAACCAGGATAATATATAAGGGCTGTATGAGTTGAGCAATCACCATAAAAATCAATTTACAAACCCGCAATATGTGAATCTGGTCAATACTAGCACAATAGGGACGGATCTAGAAAATGCGAATTATCTCATTAACAATCAAACATAAATCAGAAAGTGGTCTGGAATAGATTGGCTAAACGGTAGTGATATTAGATTCAGTCTTGAAGCCTACTTGTTGCTTTTCAAGTTACAGAAAAATACAAAGTATTTCTAGACACTGGCGTAAGCAGAGTCTCCCACCACCGAAATCGGGCTATAGATCCCCCGTAAGAGCATGCAACAAAATAGCAATCGGTAGCAGAGAAGACGTATTTAAGCATATGCGATGGCTAACACATCTGCAGGTTGCTGACGAAATGCTTAGCTATGCAACCAGAAATTGTCACCGATCCGCCACCAAGGGTAGCATGGGGATTTCTGGTAAGGGTGTGCTCGCAAGATTTAAAGTTGACCTACGAGCATGAAGAGGACAGCTTACACATGTACTGTAAGCACGGAAGATATTTATGAATCGTGTCTCAGATAATTGATGGGGGTTGGGAATTAAGCTTTGATGATCGACAGGGCATATGCACGGCACGGTGGTCTGCCTGCCTTCGCTTGATCTCTTTGGAATGGTGCTACATGGCTTTCATATGCAATGGGGAAGTAAGTCAGAATGTGATGGTATTGCGAGGTATATACTATCACAAGGCTTAAGAACCAACAGATCCAATAGGGAATATATATATTCGTGATCAGTGGGGTATATTTCAAGAATTAGTCACATCAGTTGGCCCTAGAAAGTAACATCTTTACTGTGCTGTATTCAAATACCAGAACTTGCTCCGGCTGATTTGTATAATACTGACCCCAAATAATCACTACACTCAATTCCAAGGACGACAGCTTATTGTTGTGTTCGGGCATGAGACAAGAAAAAAATCCGAGATTGGCCTTGTTCGGAAACTCCAATTGATCAAGTTGTGGCCAAAGCTTCATAAATGGCATGACGCTGACATCGACCCGCGGACCAGAGATACAGACATTCGGAGAATTAGGCGTGCAACAAAAGCTGACGAAATGGTCCCAGCTCTGCTAAATCCGTGTTTTTTAAAGGCAAGACAAGCTTTGGCTTCCTATATAATGGAATAAGTAGAGGAGCAGGGATCTCAAATTAAACAATAATTCAGCACAGTCTCAATGAAATGGCTTACATTAAAGATGATGACGGGAAACACAAATTATACATAGGGAGGGAGGTTCTGATACCCAAGAAGCATTCTATCGATCATGTAGAATATGACAAAGCCCATGATAAAACCAGTCTGGTGAGGAGCTCCCGTTCTTTTGAAGGCAGGCGATACTAATGGGAACAGGCTGGCTACGTTAGGGAGGGCAGGGAACTTGATGGGCTCAAAATTCGAAAAGAATTAATCAAGGTGGAGTTTCTGGCATTGATGTGCATCTAGGCAGCAGGCTGTTACCAGAGCTGCTCGCGCCGGTGTGAGATGCATTTTTCAATTCAAAAATCATGTACTAGATCACCGTATTGCACCTCTATTATCCAAGGGCGTAGTGAAAAAATTCGTAAGAGATTCTGGTCTTGAAGCTCAGGAACCTAGCCAGTAGACCACTGAAAGAATCCATTGAAATTCATCTGTGCAATGGCAAGCGAGAAATCAAAGGAAAACGAAACAAACCTAGCTTAGTAATCCTTACAATGTCAAAACAATTCGGAGAATTCGACCTGCAACAAAATCTGTGGCAAAGCCGGATCGTGAGATTCCTTCATTATGCCCTAAGTTAACGTAGTCATGCGTTTCTGATTGTCGTACAATCGACGTCAATAGACTCCTGCCAAGTCATCTGATAAATAATGCAGGGTATGTTACCAATTGCCATTGTTTTCCCAGCCATCCACGCTGTCCCCTTCCATAGAATCCTCTGTCCATTCCATACGTTCCAATTCCCGCACAAAAAAGTCATGTTCTTCTTCTAGGAGCTTGGTATCGGCACCCATCTGATCGGGATAACGCTTGATATTGTGCCAATGTGTTAACGCCCTCAATGCCTGTTCTAAAGGTAGGGCTTCCTCGACATCTGCATCGACATCGCTTCCGGCTAGCCAATCGTCGCGAAGCTCTGGTCGGCAATGTAGATAGACGGCAGTAATAACTCGCATATTACCTTGACGCCATTTTCTGCCGCAGTACGGTACTTGGTTTTTGAAGAGTTTGAGGGTATATAGTCGTAACTCGGGTTGCGGTATCTTTAAGGCTTTCTTCAAAATATTAGACGATTTGTATTGTACGAGGAGTAGATTGCGGTGCGCTTTATTTTTGCATATCTTTTGCATAACCCGGAGGAAGTTGATGCTGGAAAAGAAGTTTCGCCATGAGAATTCGGTGATGGGCTCGGAGGGCGGTTCTGTGGTTGGGTAGCCCATTTCATCAACTTCTGGAGGTGAGCGCCCTTCCGTTTTTCCCTCCTGAAAAGCCAACGCAGGAAGCTGATCGTCGCCATCTGGAAAAGCTAGTGGGTGTTCTCGGTTCATTTTTATTGGTGGCGGAGCGGCATCATCATCACTCTCTTCCTCGGGCTCTACTGGAGCATTTTTGCTATTCGAATTACAAAAGGCAAAAAAGCTATAAAAAGGGTCTAAGTAATCACACGATTGTACTCCAGTGACTCACTTACCTTAAATCATCTCGATCCATATTACTGTCCATCATTTTATCAACATCCTGATGAGCAAAAAGCTTCAACACAAGAGGAAGATAGTTAGAATCTAGCAGGAGTTGCGTAAAATACTCGAATTTCAAAATGTCTATGAAATCAGTATAATGTTAAATAGAACCAAATTTTTACTTACGGGATACCTTGAACCATTTCAGAATAACTAGAAGGATACCAGATACAGCCTTTGCAGTTATTTCTCGAGATCTTAAAGCTTCAATGTCTTCAATAGGCATCTCCGACGGATCTATTGAGTTTGGCAAGGGGATACTTGCTGGGTCCTGCTGTCTATTCATTGGTTGTCCAGGACCGCCAGCACGAAGATTCGGATCAGATCTGTAACTCGGTATATTATTCTGTTGACCACCAATTGGTTGAGTGATCAATGCCGTTACATTCGCCAACACGGCCTTGAGCAACACTATCACCAATGATTGAAAGTGGGGTATAGAATCTTGCTGCGAAGTGTTAGCTAGATTCGTGAAATGAGTATGACACCCTACGTAGAATTTTTCGACAAGATCTAGTTTTGCCTTAATGCTCGGCTCCACGTTGGGACTTGGTCCATAATCCACCACATGTTTTACTTGTTTTGGGGCTGTTGTCGAAAGCTTCCTACCAAGTATTGTTTCAAGATCTAATTCCTCTACATCTTCGTCGTCATCGCCGTCCCATCCACGCTCATACTTGAGAAATCTTTCCCGCTCTTCCCATAGTTGGCGCATTGCTCTTGTCATTCTCATTCGTTCTGCAAACAATGTTCCAGCTTCTAAAATTGATTTTGGGATATCGCTCCCCTCCCACCTCCGACCCACGAGCGATCCCTGAAGGCCGGCCAGGCCCTTCCCTCCGGCAGTGTTACTCGTGCTATCAAGGGGTGGGTACATAAACGGAAAGTTTTGGTTCGTTTGATAGTTTTGCTTTTTTCCAGCCTTACCACCCACAGGTGGGGATGGAGGTGGAGAAGGGGCTGGTGTCGCAATATGTACAGGTTGATGAAGGATAGATGTACCACTACTATTAACATTCATTGCGGGAGCAATGATACCGTTCGCACCATTGGTTCGGCTAGGTCGATTCGGAAGTGGAGGTAAAATGGAGTTGTTTTCAGGCTCTAGGGGAAGTAACGGTTGTGGGGGAATATACGCCGGATATTTAGAAGTGATTTCCTGGCGGAAAATGTGATAGTCAAGAGGTGATGCAGTGATTGTCTTCGCTCCTTCGGTGTTCAAATTTGACAACTCATCAGTAGCTTTTTTGACTCTATCAATCTCGGCTGTTCCTCCCAAAACCAGTAAAATGGCCTTCCAGAAGAGTAGGAATATCTTTAGAGGGTCAGCAAGTTCTCTAAAAATATTTATTAGGCTACTTACTCTTGTTTGCGGTAATTCATTGGCCTCGTCCCATCGGAGTTTAGCTGTTATCGCAACAAAGTATTCAACCAAGCCAGGTTTCAATGCCACTGGGGATATTAGTAGGAGTCTTTGATGTGTTGTCTAGTGGCTTACAGAGTTTTGACCGCACATCTTCTAGTACATCTGGGTACTTCCTAACAACTTCAATAATTAGGTACATTATCGTCGTAACATTGTCAAGTTCATCTTGGATATATGGGATGTCTTCTTGAGCAAGTTGCGTTTCTCTGAATTCATCATCCCTATGTGTTGTAAGTTTTGACATGCTAAAATCAGGTTGACAAGTAACATACCATAATCGCTTGAATGCATCCTGCATGACCTGGAAAAGTAAAGGTATTCCCCCTGCAGCAGAGAATAATTCTATGCCAAGTCTTATATGTTCACACTGTGGCTCGGTAGCCTTTAGTCTGTCTACTGACTCTTGTAAATCACCATTGAAGGTACTGTTGTCAACCTCTTCGTCCCTTGATGCTTCCTTTCCTTTAGATTCGAAAGTATCAACCCTCAGCCCTGCTGTCTCATCCCATACTCCCAATACGATATGCAAAAGCGATTGTAATCCTTTGCATCGTCTTCGAAGTTGTTCGGAATGCAGTTCATTGACCTCCGCTCGCACAAACTCCTGCTGTTCTGTTTGCTTAGCATCAAGCCACGACTGTTTGGAACCCTTCTTCCACCGTCTCTGAAAAGTATCCTTAGCCCTGATCAAACGCTTAAACTCTGCGGGATTATACGAGAACCATTCATTTATCTCTTCTTCAAAGGTAGCAGTATCCTTGTATTCAAATGCGTATGTCAGAGCCTCAGCTTTGGGGAATTCGTTGACAATGCGCCGAAGCTGCATCAGGGAGAGGGAGTCGTTTGGATTGCCGATCTGTTGGGGAGCCGGTGGAGGAGGAGGTTGATTTGGCGGAGGAGGCTGAGATTGATTGCGTTGAAATTGAGGACGACCTAATGGGATCCCGCTCATAATAGGAGGATCTGGAGCTGGTGGGCCGACATCCGCAAGACCAGTATCTGCCACATCTGGGCTATCGGTTGGCAGACTGGCAAGGCCATCTGGAGATTGTGGAGTAGAGGATGGAGGTGCTTTTGGGAAGAGAGAGCTCAGTACGGAGGATCCCGCCTTCATGTTCTGAGTGTTAGCATTCGGGTCAGAACCCTGGAAATCGCTCCGCTGCGTCATCTTGTGCGTAGAGGGGCCGTTAATCAACGGGCAAGAACATTTTGTTTGGACGGAATGAGTTGCGACAACATTGTTGTTTTGGCAGTGTAAATAGTATTTGTCTGAGCTCCAAAGTTGTTGTGACACAAGGCTCGCTTGTAACTGTCTTGAACGGGAGCCAAGCTCTCGATAAGGGGCTTATCGGGGTGGATAAGCTAACGTTTAGCAGCTAGACAATGGGGGGAAAAGAAGAGGAAATTTGGCAAAAGAAGAAAGAAAATGAAGCCGAGAGGAAAATGAAGTGGAAGGTCATCAAAAGATCTTCTCTATAGGTGTTTAACTCATGGTCAGAATATGAGTAGGAGAATATTCTGACTGGATTTCTGGGGCAAGCAACGTAGAAAATGTAAATGTAAATTAAAGAGTCACGTGCTACCCATATACATATATATACACTGTCACCTCACTCATAGCTTCTCTGGTAGGAGAGGAGAGTTGAGTAATTAGTCTAACCGGATCTGGAAAAAGATACAAAAAGATACAAAAAAAAGATATATATTGTGCATTCTCTGCATTTGGACATTCCGTACCAGCTACAACATGTTAGTTGGTTGCTTTGCTCAAGCAGATAGAGTTGTACTAACGGAGTCGAACCCTAAATTTGTTAACAGGAATCCCATCGTAGGGGATCATATATAAACATACCTGCGCTACCGCGGACTGGAGAAAGATCTCTGAGAGGCGGAAATGTTACCGATACACCAGTACGGAGTTTTTGTGGCGACAGATTCGGATGCGGCATAATAAATGTAGGAGTCTGGTGTGTCTCGCCTCGCTCGCCTCGTCCTCGTCTCGTCTCGTCTCCATTGGAAATTAGTTGCAGGGGTACGCTACGCGACACTACAACCTAATAATAATAATAACACCGGAGGGCAGGCCATCCTTTGAGCCCTGATTCACGATCATTTTATATCACATCTTTGCTACCAAGAACCAAGAACCAAGCACCCAAGGGGAATTCCACGTCACTTATCACATCAAGGGCCTCACCCTGCGTGCATGTACTGTACTGTACAGGACGAGGCGTATCTTGGCTGCTTAAGGTTTCAAGCCGAGCAAGCCAATCCATTCATCTAAACTATGGATTTTCCCTATGGATTAGAGTTCATTCGAGAGCCAAACGTGCCGGCAGTTACTTCACAACTTCTATGAAATATACCAGATCGTGCGGCGTGTTTATCTCCTGTATTTAGCTGAATTCACTTCTACGGGTAAGAAAAGGGTATTGATATTTAATCTGTGCTACAGCTTGGAAGGGGGAAGTGTCAGTGGAGTGTGCTACTCTAGAACCACTTTACGCGGAAACTATTGAAAAGTTATGCAGACTGAGATCATCTGAATAATAATGTTTCAAGCAAATTTGAAATGATAGGTAGGCCTCCATTTGGTAACAGGACGTCAAGCGTTAGACACACTTTGGGGCGTGATGAATCTAAACTTATAACTATGTTTGGTACGACCATTGTGGATGATCTAGTACCGAATGGATCCAGCTGAGATCACACCCATTAAATTCTGCCGTAGCTTCAAGATTAGTTAGTTACCGTATGTCAGCCACAAGTGCTCCTGCATCCCACACTATATTTGACTCGATTCCCATTTTCATTTTAGGGCGGAAAGAGAAGATGCTGTGTTCAGGAGATTCTATAAGCTTACCCAAAATGTATCCAGCCATATTGCGTCGAATATGCATTTTGCTTTGCATTTCATTCTTATGCATCCAAGTGACCCAAGCCAAACCTCATGGTTATAAAGGCTCCCGGAAAGGTCGACGTAGAGTCCAGGAAAAGCGTGATTCTGTTGATGAGAATATCTCTACGACGACCGTCCGAACTCGGTTTACGACCACTGTATGCACGACGCAAACCTCAACGCCAACTGCGATTTCGGCTAGTGGCGGACAGTGTAGGAAAGCCAAGGTTGCAATACTCGGAGCTGGAGTAGCTGGGATTACGGCTGCTGTATAAACACTACCTCGATTTGTTTGTTGATAGCTAACCATTGAACCACAGCAAGCTTTGAGTAACAATTCCGTTACTGACTTTCTGATTTTGGAGTATAATTCCGAGATAGGGGGCCGTTGTAAGCCTGCAAAATTTGGAAAAGACAAAGATGGGAATCCATACACTGTAGAAGCCGGTGCGAATTGGATTCAAGGGACTGTTTCCGAAGGAGGTCCTGAAAACCCTATTTGGACTCTGGTATCTATTCTCCTATGGTCCGTGCCAGTGAGGAGACTGACAGAAATTAGGTCAAGAAGTATGGTGTAAAGAACCACATCACAAATCTCTCCTCACTTCTCACTTATGATACGACTGGACCAGTTGATTATCTTGATAAATTTGATGCCTTTGATAATGCATACACCTTTGCCGAGGAAGATGCTGGCACTTCGCTCCTGACCAATTCGCAAGACCGAGATTTCAGATCTGCTCTGAATCTCGGTGGCTGGAAGCCCAAGGGAGATCCACAGGCACAGGCGATCGAGGTAGGTCGTCTCAAACTTGGTGTTGTTCATAGAAGCTTTTCTTTTCAAAATAGCGCAGCAAGACGTGTGACCAAGATCTTGTGAAAGATACAGCAGCTGACACAGCATGTTAAAAAAAGTGGTATGAGTTTGATTTCGAATACGCCAACGTTCCAGACGTGAGTTCACAGAGGTATACTGTTGCAAACTTTGTAAGTCCTGATTGCGACCAATTTTAAAAGACGAGAGACAATTCTCCTCCAATGTCCAGTGCCTATCATTCCATGGACCTAAATTAACTATACTAGAATTCTACATTTTATGGGTTCTCCGAGTTGAACCAATTCTCGATCGACCAACGTGGATACAACACATTCCTTCATGGCCAGGCGTCAGAATTTCTTGAGAACAATGACCCACGCCTTTTGCTGAATACAGTAGTCACTAACATCACTTACAATGATTCGGGCGTGACAATATACAATCAAGACGGAAGTTGTATTGAAGCAGACTATGCAATAACCACCTTTTCTGTCGGGGTCCTGCAGTCGGATACAATTGAATTCCAGCCACCACTTCCACAATGGAAAGATATAGCTATCAATACCATGCAATTGGGTACTTACACGAAGATCTTTCTGCAGTTTCCACCTGATCAGGTTTTCTGGCCTAAAGACATTGAGAACTTTCTTTATGCATCAAAACGACGTGGTTATTATGCATCGTGGCAAAATCTTGACAAAGAGGGCTTTTTACCAGGCAGCGGCATCATTTTTGCCACTGTCACAACTCAACAATCTTATGTCGTAGAAAGTCAAAGTGACGAGATCACAAAGGCTGAAGTGCTTGAGGTACTTACAGAGATGTTTCCGAACGCAACTATCCCAGACCCTATTGCATTCATGTATCCTCGCTGGACTACAATGCCGTGGGCCCGCGGCTCTTTCTCGAATTGGCCCCCTGGGTTTTCACTCGAGGGACACCAGAATCTGAGGGCCAACGTCCAAAGAATATTTTTTGCCGGCGAGGCAACCAGTGCTGAATTTTATGGATATCTTCACGGGGCATATTTTGAGGGGAAGAATGCCGGAGAGCTCGTCGCAGCTTGTGTAGGGGGGACTGGGTTACCAGCTTGTGCAGATATGGTTCATTACGAGAGCTTGACAGGCACCACTCCAACGGAAGCATACATGTTATTAAATGGCTGGACACAAAGTAGTTTCCAGACCATTGGAGATGTGGGTGTCGTTGGTGGTGGAGGTTAATGCTTATTGAATTGTTAAAGTAACTACAGTGAGCTTGCAGATAGTAGGACTAATGAAACATGAATGTGTCAGTTACCTTAAATTCCGACAGTTGTCAGTTAATAAATATCATCAATTGGTATTACAAGCGCATAAAAATTTGCCTGAACCCCTCGGAAAAAGGGGAACTACAGCAAAGTAGGAATTACCCCTCAAGAGTATTGGAACACAACAGAAGACACCAGTTGACAGTAAGGATCTGTGATATAGTCTTCTTGGATTTTGAATTTGGGAGAGATAGTGCCTCAACCCTAGAGATAATTCTATCAAGTCCAGAAGAAGAGTCCTTTCGAGAGCGGCAACCTTTCCACTCTAGTAACATAACCATAATTTACACTCCTCCAATACCAGGGAACGTATTACCTCGTCATTGAACTTAACGTGAGCGTATGAATCCATGCTAAGTCACAGCAACAGATACAAAGAGGCAACTGTTTATGAGAGTCCAAGCCATCGCTCTTTGTTCTTGACCGGCTGAGTTTGCACCGTGTCTTTGCTTAGAGATGGTGGACAGCCCACCGAACCACCAATCTGACCAACTGGACCACTACCTCTTCCATGACCAGGGAAGTGAGGAGCTCTGGGCTGCTGTTCGGATGTTATTAGCATTTCTCTACCAACACATATCTGGAGGACTAAGCAGAATCGCATGTACATTGCAAACACCTGTATGACAGTTACACACTGGTTGTGTATGAGCTTCTGCTACGCAGAAAGTGTGTAGATGTCATATCACATGCTTCAACCCTCGAAAAGTTTCTATTGGGCATTACTTACAATACTACCTACGAAGCCTTGCGGGCCCGTTTGAGCATCATGCATAAACTGGGCATCAGTATGGCGTTGCTTGCTAATTCTGTTTCCAGATTCATATCTTGGACCTAGGATACCTCTTGAAGCTCGTCTGCTAGATTTGTGTGGCCCATGATACGGAGCTTGACCAACTGGACCTCCAGCGCCTGTCGCCGGAGCTGCATAATTTTGCGATTGGCGTGCAATGTAATGGTTGGGGAAGTTGGTCTGGTCTGAGCTCCCATATGGAAATTGCTGAATCTGATGTTTTTGTTGCTGGCTGAGCCATGGTTCACTTTCATTTTGACAGGTTGATTTGGTGTCCACATCTGCCCAAGCAGCAATAGTCGCATTTGGACCAGACGGAAAGCCAGCAGGAAGCGCTAGAGAAGCACGATTGCCACTCGCTCTGTTCATGAACATATCGTAGGCGAAATCAACCCTTCCTGGATCCGGGATTTTAATCCACTCCTGCAAAAAGGCACGAAGCTCTCCCAACACCTCCCAAGCTCTCATATCAACACAGGTATGCAGGTGTGTGAACTCGATCCAGAGCAATATCAAGCTCTGTCGATTCACCCAGAGATACTCGATGCGGAATTTGACGTTTGTTCTCATATAAATCTTATTTAGGAATGCAGCGATGACATCGTGACGTCCACCTTTACCGATCAATTTATTGTATGAGCTGGGATATAGAGTTCGCAAGCTAAGCCAGGGCTCGCCAGTCGATGGGTTGTATCCCCACATTGGGCTGTAGTGTTGAAAGTGAGGAATGCTTGTGAGCATTGATTCTACCCAAAGGCGTGTAGCAGTTGCTTTTGATGGTGGAGGATGAGATGGTGGAGGCGGGGCATGGTGTTCATTATAGAATACGGGTTGTTTAACAGCATGCTCTTGACCAGAATATATGGCTTCTTGTTGATTATCTCCCGGCTGGTAGACCATCACATGCTGGTTATCGTCATAGGAACCCTGTTGCAGTCGGCTGCTCGTATAGATTTCATAGGATGGATGGAAATGTTCTCTAGACAAGTCATCCACAATACTCTCCTCTCCATGCTGTTGATGTTCGCTGAAACTGTCATGAGTTGTACTGTAGTAGCCTGGCGAAAGTGGTTGTTCTTGGCTCCCATCGATCTGTTGACCTGCTTGTTGAACGAGAGTAAATAAGCCTAGATTGGGGTTCTTGCCTGGAAATGGAATATTATCGCCCCCTTTTAATAAAGTCAGAAATTGTATCATAATGAAAGCTGTTGAACATACAATAGTATCTCCAGATCTTGAGCTCTCCTTGGTAGAGTTGTTCGTCGGGCGTAAGCTTTGGAAGCCAAAATTTAGCAGCTTGAATGAATTCTTGAGCCTTCTCATTGAAGTCCTCTTGGCTGATGTTACCCAAAAGAGTACCTTCTTCAAGCTTCTCCGCCATGTATGTTAGTTTGCTTTTGTATATCATGTTGCTTGTCGAGACTGTGACAGTTGGGTTTGTTGTGTTCATATAGTGGACAATTTTTGGGTTGTTAAAGTTCAAGCGTAAGTTTGAAGATGCTTCGGTTTTGAATTACCTCAAACGGGGTATTGATTTTATACAAGGGAGAGTACCTAGGAAGCACTCGGTGAATGCGAGAAAGGAGTTAAGCGAGAAGAATGCCAAGACATAAATACCTGGAGAGCACAGTACAAGAATGAACCTCTCCTTATTTTATGTTGTATACTCTGTATGCTATAGATAAAGTCCTATGAGGAACCGATTTTATTAACTAGTATGGCATATATGTATTCAGCAATGGACACTCGTGGTTTGGGCGAATCACTGACCCAAACCTCACCTGGCCTTCAAGTCAATTAACCACAAAGATGGAGCTGCCCTTTCTTAAGCAAAACACAACAAGTCTTGCACAATCGTATCACCCAAACCAAATTCTGTTAGTATCCCATGTTCCCAGATGTATGGAAGGTTGTGATGGGGAAAACCTCATACCTTGCTCTGCACATCTTCCCAGGAGGGATTAGCACATATAGCAACAAGCTTACTTTGTAGCTTGAGCTCTTTTTGCAAACTATCCATAGCTCCTAGACTCGTAAATGACAGTAATCGACAATATAAAGACTAATATCGATCCATAGACCAATACGCCGATAGCTTTCAAGTTAGGACAGAAGCATATAGAAAATTGGGTTGCTTTCTCATAGCTTAAGAGTTTAGGTTGTTACACATCACCAATCACTGCTGTACATCTGGACGTACCGTACCATACTTGATTGCTATGGATTGACATGGCATTGACATTAAAGTTACAGACATGAACATCAGGGGCTGTGCAACGCCAAGCAACATTTGCCCCATTTAGCCATCTCCAGGGGACTCGCACATGTCACCCCAGAGATTGTAGCCAGTGTCATTCATCTTATCCTAGCCAGCCCTACAAGCTGATCCTATAAATAAATGGAAGATGGTTGTGTGCTCCAGGCCCGGCAGTATTCGCCAAAATCTTAATCAGGTAGCTACAAAGACAAGGTACAGGATCCCCGAGGTCCCTTAGCTCCAGTTTCAGGGTTCCAAGTTTACAACATAAGCCCAACTCTCCGGATGTCCAAACCTCCAAACCTAGCATCACCATCTCCTATACTTAAGAGAGAGTGTGTAGGAAAACCTCAGTTCTTCCATCTTCCCTTTCATCATGGAATCTATTAAGTGTATCAAGGCTTAGGCCTGTTGGTACCACAGAGCATCCGGGGGAGTCGCATATTTTGCAAACAGCACGTACCAGGCCATCTGTTAACTAACCTCTCTTCGATCAATTGAATTCCAATCATGTCGCGAAACTATCGACCACTTGTGCAGCAGGAGGAGTTTGATTTATCAGATGCTTCGACAGCTATTCACGGCTCAATCATTCCAGCAGCCGCACATCATAGAATGCCGTCGCAAGGCTCAACCAGCACTCCGCCTTCACGACAAGAACACCCAAGTGAAAGCTTGACGAGGGACGAACAGACAGTGACTAGACAACACTCGAATTTGCCTCGCAAACCTCTTCCAGGCAATCGTGGTGCTGTAGGCCTTCGAAAGAAGACAACAAGCCCGCCAATCAATTCACAGCAGCCCCCATATTCAGGAGCCTTAGCCATGCCAATCTC